>Ga0172373_10005348_pt1 | contig 17673 bp, 12 predicted proteins | sample Lak10m_2_FD_114546 | JGI IMG/M metagenome (GOLD analysis project Ga0172373, IMG submission 114546) | Freshwater microbial communities from Kabuno Bay, South-Kivu, Congo - kab_092012_10m | ecosystem: Environmental > Aquatic > Freshwater > Lake | place: Democratic Republic of the Congo...
AACCACTAAGCGCCCGCGTACATCCCGCCGCGAGTCGAAAATGGCATCGAACACGGTCAAATAGTTGCGAATGGAGGATTCAAGTGAGCTGTAACCCGTCCCGTGCAGTGTGACTTCATTCTCGTTTATCATCCAGTACAGGCCGCGAAAGTCGGTGATATACAGCGGGAACTGATAATCGCGCACTTGTTCCGCCACCGCGTCCAGCACGGCGATGATCTGCTCTTTGGGGGGCAGGCGGGTGATGTTGCCGTAGCCTGCCAGCCCGCGCAAATAGGCGATGTCGGACGGGGTGAGGTGCAGCGCCACGCCGAGGCGGTCTATGGTGGAAGGGCGTGGCAGCCGCCGGTTCTTCTCTAGCTCAATGACCGGCCCCGTGCCTTTCCAGCCCAAGCGCACCGCAAGATCGAAAATGCCGATGCCTTCGCGCTGACGGAACTGCCGTAACACACTACCGAATGTAACATCTTTGGTTTTCAGCACGCTTTAATCCAATGCCAGCAACTTTGTTGACAGAAATCGTTGCTTTCACTATACTCACAAAACATTACTCAGCAACCACTGAATTGTAACAAAGTTTTCTTTTATGAAATCGAGGCAGGTTTTGTGAACCTCGAAAATGCCGTTATTGTTGGAGCCGGACAGGGGATGGGACGTGCCGCCGCGTTGTTGATGGCGGCGCAGGGTGCCACCGTCTATCTGGTCGGGCGCACCGAGGCGAAATTGCAGGCGGTGGCTGACGAAATTGCCGCTGCCGGTGGGCGCTGCTATGTGTTCGCGGCTGATCTGACGCAGGAACACGCGCTGGATGCGCTGGTCGCCTATCTCGATGCGGAGCAAGTCGCGCTAGATGTGCTGGTTCATTGCGCGGGGGAGGCCATGATAAAGCCCCTCGACGTGACCACGTTCGCGGATTTCAACCGCATTATCAACATCAACTTGGGCACGGTGTTTGTCTCCACGCACAATCTGCTGCGCTTTCTGCGTGCCAGCAGCAACCCCAGTATTATTTTGCTGTCCTCCAAAGTGGCGTTGCGCGGATATGGCGGTGTGGCGGCTTATTCGGCTGCGAAGGCGGGCGTGGTGGGGTTTGCCCGTTCGTTGGCGGTTGAGTTGCGCCCGGAACGGATTCGCGTTACCGCGCTCTGTCCGGGGCCGGTGGATACCCCCATGCGGTGGGCCGCCACGCCGGATTACTCACGGAATCTTGTCATCAGTGCCGAAACGGTGGCGGAGATGATCTGGCATGTTGCCAATCTCCCGCGTGGCACGATGACCGGCGAGATTCTGCTCCAAAGCGAGCAATATGATTAGAAGATGTTTTATGGGAGGTCTGCGATGCGTCTACGTTCGTTAAGTCTGTTGGTGATGGTGGTTTTGATGGCGGTGCTGTCGGTTTCCGCCGTCGGCGCTCAGGATGCAGAACGTCCTGTCGTCATGTATTCGCTGGTTGAACTGTACACGATTGATCCGGCAGTCGGGTTCGATCAGGCGATTGGCAGCACTTTGAAGCAGGTCTACGACTCGCTGTTCCGCTATGTCGGCAACCCGCCCACCGTGCAGCCGTGGCTGGCGGATTCGTACACTGTGTCGGACGATGGCAAGACCTATACGGTTGCGCTCCGTCAGGATGCGGTGTTTCAGGATGGCAGCCCGGTAAACGCCGATGCGGTGGTTTACTCGGCTGAACGGTTGCTGCGCGTGGGGCAGGGTGCTGCCGGTCTGTTCACCGGCGTGCTGTCGCCCGGTGGTACGACCGCTGTGGACGCGAACACCGTCCAGTTCGTGCTGAATCAGCCCTATGGCCCGTTCCTCGACATTCTGACATGGCTGTTCATCGTCAATCCGGCGGTGGTGGAAGCCAATAAGGGTGATGATGACGGCGTGACCTACCTGACCAACGCTTCGGCGGGGTCTGGTCCGTACATGATTTCCAATTGGCTGCCCGGTGAATCGTATGAGTTCACCGCTAATCCGGGTTACTGGCGCGGCTGGCCGAACGAAAACTATGCCACCAAAGTAACTCGCGTCGTCACCCGCGAATCCTCCACCCGCCGTCTGGGTATCGAAAGCGGTGAGGCCGATTTCGTGGACTGGATGTCGGTGGATGATGCGGTGGCGCTGGATGGCGTGAACGGCATCATGGGCGCCCCCGGCCCGACGCTGACCGTGTACGATGTCAAGATGAATACGGTGGATGGCCCGACAGCCGATGTCAATCTGCGTCATGCGATTGCATATGCCACCGACTATGACGCGATGCTGGCGATCTGGGGTGGTCGTGGCAGCCGTCTGGCTGGCCCGCTGCCGCCGTCGCTCTCCGGTGACGCGCAGCCGATGTACAACCGCGATCTGGACAAAGCGCGTGAGGCGCTGGCGGCTTCGGCTTACCCGGATGGCACGGCGCTGGAATATGTGTACGTGACCGGTTTGGAAGATGAACGCCGCACGGGTCTGGTGCTTCAGGACTCGCTGAAGGAAATCGGCATTGATGTGACCATCACCGCCGTTGGCTGGGCAGATGCCGTCGCCACCTTCGCCGACCCGACCACTGCGCCCGATCTGTTCCCGCTGTACAGCGGCACGGCATTCGCCGATCCCGACAACTACCTGTGGGCTTCGTTCCACTCGTCGCTGGCGGGCAACTGGACGAACCCCGGTCACTACGGCAACCCGGCGGTGGATGCACTACTGGAACAGGCGCGTGCGACGGTGGATGCTGCCACTCGCGCCGACCTGTACAATCAGGCAGTCGCCGCGATTCTGGCGGACTCGCCCAATCTGTTCCTCGCCACCACGCCGGAAGATCACATCGTCGGGCCGCGCATCACCAACTACGCGGCGGTTTACTCGCCGGTGATGGGTTCGATGGAAGACTTCTACTTCTTCGCCGTCGGCGGCTAAGATTCAATGATGAAGGGGCGCAATCATCAGACTGCGCCCCTTTCTGCATCTCATTCAGGTTTTTCTCCGATTCAGGTCTGCTCGGGATAGCGGCGTATGGTCAGGTTTGTCCTTCAACGTCTCGCGCTCACGCTGGTGGTTCTCATCGGTCTTTCGATGCTGACCTTCTTTGTGGCGCGTATCATCCCCGCCGACCCTATTTTGCTGGCGGCTGGCCCCCGCGCCTCCGAAGCGCAGATTCAATTGTTGCGCGAACGTTACGGCTATGACCGCCCGCTGGTCGAGCAGTATGTGCGCTATATGGGCGATTTGCTGCGCGGCGATCTGGGGACATCGGTGGTGCTGAAGCGCGATGTGGGGCCTGATCTGGCGCGTTATTTCCCCGCCACGCTGGAACTCGTCCTCGCGGCGCTGCTGATCGGCGTGCTGCTAGGCGTTCCGTTGGGGCTGGTGGCGGCGGTCTATCGTGATCGCCTACCTGACCAGATTTCGCGGGTGTTCAGCCTCGGCATGGTCAGCATTCCCAACTTCTGGTTGGCGATTGTGCTTCAACTGATACTGGCCTTCACGTTGACCATTCTGCCCTTCACCGGACGCTTTGACCGCCTGCTGCACCCGCCGCCTACGCTGACGGGTATGTACACGGTGGACGCGCTGCTCACGCTCAATTTCGAGGCGTTCGGGACGGCACTGCGCTACATGATCGCACCGGCTTTCTGCCTGTCGCTGGGGGCGTTGGCGACGATTGCGCGGACGGTACGCGCCGATTTGCTGGATGTGCTAGGGACGGACTATATCCGCACGGCTCGCGCTGTGGGCATCCCCACTTCAGTGCTGATTTTGAAATACGCGCTCAAAAATGCGTCTTTGAATACGCTGACACAGGTCGGTTTGTTCTTCGGCTACACGCTGACCGGCTCGGTGCTGGTCGAGAATATCTTTAGCTGGCCGGGCATCGGCAACTATGCCGTTTCCGCCGCGCTGACCAAAGATTTCGTGCCGTTGATGGGTGTCACCCTGCTGACGGGCTTTGCGATTGTGCTGGTGAACATCGTCACCGACTTCTTTTATCTGGTTCTCGATCCACGAATTAAATACACGTCATGACCATTCAGACCAGCTTTCCCCGTTCCGGCAGCCCGCCGCCACCCCCGGCAGGGAACAAATCCCTGCGCTTGGCGCTGTATCGCCTGCGCCAGAGTCCGCTTTCGGTGATCGGGCTGGTGATGGTGGTGTTCATCCTGTTCGCCGGGGTGATCGGCCCGGAACTGGTTCCGTTCCCCGAAGATGCTACCGGCAACACGCGCATGGAAGCGCGGCTGACCGCCCCCAACGAAACCTATGTGTTGGGCACGGATGATGTGGGGCGTGATGTGTTCAGCCGCACGGTGATCGCCACGCGCACCTCGCTGGTTATCAGCCTCGTCGTGCTGGCAATCGCCATGCTGATCGGCATTCCATTAGGCGCGATCAGCGGGTTTTTCGGCGGTTGGGTGGACGAAGTGATTATGCGGATCACTGACATTTTCCTGACCGTTCCGGCGTTGCTGCTGGCGATGGCGATGGCCGCCGCGCTGGGTAGCGGCATGGTGAACGCGATGGTGGCGATTGCGTTGGTGTGGTGGCCGGGGTATGCCCGTCTAACTCGCGGGCAGGTGCTGTCGCTGCGCGAGCGCGAGTTCATCGAGGCGACGCGGGCGCTGGGCGGCGGACGCTGGCACACCATTTTTCGCCACATCCTGCCGAACACCCTCTCGGCGGTGATTGTCAAAGCCTCGATGGATATTGGCTTTGCGATTCTGGTGGCGGCGGGGCTGGGCTACATCGGTGTGGGGGTGCAAGCGCCCACGCCAGAGTGGGGCGTGATGATTAGTGAAGGGCGCGGGCTGCTGCGGCAGGCGTGGTGGGCATCCATCGTGCCGGGTGTCGCCATGTTCACGACGGTACTCGGCTTCAACCTGCTCGGCGACGGCCTGCGCGATATTCTCGACCCCAAGACGAGGCGGTAAATGGCAGACACTCTTGTCGAAATTCGCGGCCTGAAGCTGGAATTTAGCGGCTTTGACGGCGTTTCCCGCGTGCTGGATGGCGTTGATCTGACGCTGAAGCGCGGCGAAATCCTCGGAATCGTAGGCGAAACCGGCAGCGGCAAAACCATGACCGCCCTGAGCATCGCGCATCTTGTTCCGAATGGTGTTCTAACCGGAAGCGTGCTATTCGAGGGCGAAGAAGTGCTGACCAAAAGCGGGGGGGCGCTGCAACGTTTCCGCGCTCAACGCTTGGGGATGGTGTTTCAAGACCCGACTACCAACCTGAATCCGGTGTTTTCCATCGGTGAACTGCTGACCGACGCGGTTCTGGTGCAAAAGTACGGCATCCCCGGTTGGAAGCTGCTCCCGGTGGGACGCTGGTTCAACCGTCGCCAACGTCAGCAAGCGCGGGAAGAAGCGATTGCGCTGCTGGATCGGGTGGGTATTCCTGACGCGGCGCATCGGATGAACAGCTACGCGCATCAGCTCTCCGGCGGGCAAAAGCAGCGCGTGTTGATTGCGATTGCGCTGGCAGGCAACCCCGATCTGCTGATCGCGGACGAGCCGACGACGGCGCTGGATGTGGCAATGCAGGCGCAAATCCTGCGCTTGATTCAAGAACTGGTGCGCGAACGCAATATGTCCGCGATTGTGATTACGCACGATCTGGGCGTGGTCGCCCGCATCTGTGACCGCATTACGGTGATGTACGGCGGCATTGTGGCGGAAAGCGGCACGGTGCGCGACATCTTCGAGAATCCCAAGCATCCTTATACGAAGGGGCTGCTGGAGGCCATTCCCACCGATCAAGTGGAGCGTGGGATGTTGCGCGGCATTCATGGCGCACCGCCTAGCTTCCTCAAGCCTCCGACGGGTTGCCGTTTCCACCCGCGCTGTCCGGCGCGGATGTCGCACTGTCATCTGCACCCGCCAGCCGTGGCGCGGATCGGCCCCACCCATGAAACCGCCTGTTATCTGTATACGGACGAGAGGCACGCATGAGTCTGCTGGAAGTCCGAGGACTGCAAGTTTATTTCCCTGTGCATCAGGGTATTTTGCGCCGCAGCACCAGCTTCATCAAAGCGGTGGACGGGGTTGACCTGACCATCGAGCCGGGTGAAGTGGTTGGCATTGCCGGCGAGTCGGGGTCAGGCAAGACCACGATAGGCCGCGCCATCCTGCGGCTGATCGAGCCGACGGGCGGCGAGGTGCTGATCGAGGGGCGTGATCTGGCGACGCTGGGCGAGGCCGAATTGCGCCGCGCCCGCGAGGAAATGCAGATCATCTTTCAGAACCCGTTCGCCGCGCTCGATCCGCGCATGAATGTGCGCTCGCTCATCCTTGAGCCGCTGCAAATCCACAACATTGGCGATGATGCCAACCGTGAGAAGCGCGTGCGCGAACTGCTGCATCTGGTCGGCTTGCAGGAAGAACATCTTGACCGTTATCCGCACGAGTTCAGCGGCGGGCAGCGGCAGCGCATCGGGATTGCGCGGGCGCTGGCGCTCAACCCCAAACTGTTGATTCTGGATGAGCCAACCTCGGCGTTGGATGTGTCGGTACAGGCCACCATCCTCAATTTGCTGCTCAAACTGCGCGACGAACTGGGCTTGAGCTATCTGTTCATCTCGCACGATTTGAATGTGCTGCGCTACGTGTGTGACCGGATCGGAATTATGTATCTGGGGCGCATCGTGGAGATGGCTCCCACCAGTGAGATTTTTGAAGACCCCAAGCATCCATATACCATTTCGCTGCTCTCCGCCGCGCCCGAAGCCAAGATCGAACAGAAGCGCGGCGAAATCATCTTGCAGGGCGAAGTCAGCCAGCGAGCCATCGGGAAGGGCTGCCGCTTCAGCCCGCGTTGCCCCGCCGCGCAAATTGACCTGTGCAAAGTAGAAGAACCGGGGCTGGATGAGGTGTGGCGCGGTCATCAGGCGGCCTGTCATCTGGCGCTGCAAAACCTGCCGTTAGGGATTATCACGGCATCGGGCGAACCTTATGCGAATACCGTTCGGAGAACAAAACACATGAGAGGCTACCGCATCGCCACCGACATCGGCGGCACGTTTACCGATCTGGTGGTACTGAATGAGGATACGGGCGAAATCAGCGTCGCCAAAGCCTCCACCACCCCGCATGATTTTTCGCAGGGCATTCTGGACACACTGAACAAATCGAGCAAGCTGGACACGGCGCGCACCTCGTTCTTTGTGCATGGCACGACGGTGGTGATTAACGCGCTGACCGAACGCAAAGGCGTGAAAACCGGCCTGATTACCACACGCGGCTTCCGCGATGTGCTGGAGATTCAGCGTTCCAACCGCCCGGACATCTACAACCTGTCGTATTCCAAGCCGAAGCCGTTCGTGGAGCGCCATCTGCGCCTCGAAGTGACCGAACGCCTGAATTACAAAGGCGAAGTCCTCACGCCGCTAGACCGCGATGAGATGCGCCGCATGGTGTCGCAACTGGTCAAAGAGGGCGTGGAAAGTATCGCGGTGTGCTTCCTGCATGCTTACACCAATCCCGCGCATGAAATCGAAGCGGGCGAGATTTTGCACCAGACCGCGCCGCATATCCCCTACACGCTCTCGCACGAGGTCACGGGTGAATGGCGCGAATATGAGCGCACCAGCACGGCGGTATTCAACAGTTACATCCTGCCGACGGCGCAGAAGTATCTGGATAACCTTGAAACCAAGCTGACCAACCAGAAGCGCATGAGCGACGTGCTGCACATTATGCAGTCCAACGGCGGCAGCGCCACATTTGCCCTCGCCAAGCGCACGCCGATCAATCTGGTCGAGTCGGGGCCGGTGGCGGGCGTGATCGGGTCGGCGCGGATTGGCGACCTGATCGGCGAGCCGAACGTGATCGCGTTTGATGTGGGCGGCACGACGGCGAAGACTTCGCTGATTGAAGGCGGCAAACCGAAAATCACGACGGAATACAAAATTGAGCATACCCGCGAGTTTGCCGGCTATCCGATCCTCGTCCCGACGATTGATATTGTCGAAATCGGTTCGGGCGGCGGCAGTATCGCCTATGTAGACGACGCGGGGGCGCTGCGCGTGGGGCCGATCAGCGCGGGGGCGGTGCCGGGGCCGGCCTGCTACGATCAGGGCGGCACCAAGCCGACTGTGACCGATGCGAATCTGGTGGTAGGGCGCTTGAATGCCCGCAACTTCCTCGGCGGTGAGTTGAAAGTCAGCCTCGAAAAAGCGCGGCAGGCCATCAAGCCGATTGCCGAGCATTTCAACACCAGCATCGAAGAAGCGGCACTGGGCATCATCCGTATTTCGGATTTCGGCAAGATGAACGCCATCAAGCTGATCTCGGTGCGGCGCGGTTATGACCCGCGTGATTTTGTACTGGTGGCGTTTGGCGGCGGCGGCCCGATGCACGCCGGCGCGATGATGCGCGAACTGCGCTGCAAAAAGGTGCTGATTCCGGTCTACCCCGGCGTGTTCTCGGCCTTCGGGATGCTGATGAGCGATTTGCAGATTGATACGCTGCGGACGCGCATCATGCGTGTGGATGGCGCAGACCTGACCGCCGTGACGGGGCTGTATGAGGAGATGGAATCGCAGGCGCGGCATAACCTCGAATCCGAGGGCATCCAGCGCGAGAACATCCGCATTCAGCGTCATGCCGATATGCGCTATCTCGGACAGGAACACACGGTCAAAGTCCCCGTCCCCAACGGGGCGCTGACTCCGGCGGTGATGGCGCAGGTGGGCGCGGATTTCCACACCCTGCACGAACAGGCGTATACCTTCCGGTTGGAGTCGCCGCTGGAGATGGTCAGCTACCATCTGACGGCGATTGGGATGGTGAACAAAGCGGAGATTAAGCCGATCAAGGCCGATGGCGCGAGTATGGGACGCGCCCGCAAGGAAACCCGTCCGGTGTACTTCGAGGGGATGGGCGCGGTTTCGACCACGATCTACGAGCGCGATCTGCTGCCCATCGGCAAGGTGGTGGCTGGCCCTGCCGTGATCGAAGAATCCTCATCGGCGACGGTGATCTACCCCGATCAGCAGTTCTACCGGGATAAGTACGGTTTCCTGCACATCGAAGCAGCCAGCAGCGGTAGTAAACAGCGGTTTGGCATTCTGGGATAGGGCGTACCAATGGCGAAAAACACAGTTAAAGTAGATCCGTTTACGCTGGAAATCATCAAAGAATCGTTGATTGCGATTGGTGATGAAATGTTCATCGCCACCCAGCGCACGAGTATGAGTACCATCATCTACGAAGTGCTGGACTATGCCAGCGGCCTGACCGACGCGCACGGCAACCTGATCGTGCAGGGCAACGGCGTGACCGGCTTTCTGGGAACGCTGACGCACGCGGTTCGCAGCGTGATCGAGAAGTTCGGGGACAATCTGCACCCCGGCGACATCATCATCACCAACGACCCCTACAGTGGCGGCGGCACACACCTTTCGGATGTGACGCTGGCGATGCCGATCTTCTACAAAGGGCAGTTGGTGGCCTTCGCAGCCAACAAAGCGCACTGGACGGAAGTGGGCGGCATGTCTCCCGGTAGCTGGACGACGGACAGCACCGATGTCTGGCAGGAAGGGATGCAGTTCCCGTGTATCAAGTTGTACATCAAAGGCGAAGTGGTTCCCGGCCTGATTGATATGATCCGCGCCAACGTCCGCACACCGGATATGAGCATTGGTGACATGAACGCGCAGGCGGCTTCGCTGCGCTTGGCGGAGATGCGTTTTGTGGAACTGTGTGAACGCTACAGCGCCGAAACCGTGTTGTTTGGGATTAACGCGCTGCTGGATTATGGCGAGGAACTGACGCGGCAGGCACTCAAGCGTATCCCTCGCGGCGTTTATGAAGCAGTGGATTATGTGGATGACGACGGCATTGACCCGGGGCCGTTCGTGATGCGCGTCAAAGTCACTGTGACGGATGACGAGTTCATCTGCGACTTCACCGGAACGCACCCGCAGGTGGCTGGCCCGATCAACAGCGGGCGTACCGGCCTCGAATCGGCGGTTCGCGTGCTGTTCAAGGCGCTGACTGACCCGCAAATTCCGGCGAACGAAGGTTGCTTTCGTCCGTTGCGCGTGATCTGCCCGGACGGGACTATGGCAACCGCCAGCCGCCCCGCGCCGACCTCGACCTACTGGGAAGTGATGGAGTTTGGCGCTGATCTGGTGTGGAAGGCGCTGGCGCCGGTTGTGCCGGAACGTCTGACGATGGGGCATTTCCTGAGCGTGTGCGGCACGGTCATCAGCGGCAAGCACCCCGATACGGGCGAGTTGTTCATCCTTGTGGAGCCGCAGGTCGGCGGATGGGGCGCTGGCATCGGGCGGGACGGCGAGAACGCTATGTTCTGCATCGGGGATGGCGAAACCTACGTCATTCCGGTGGAAGTGTGCGAAACGCGCTACGGCGTGATGGTAGACCAGTTCGCGCTCAACAATGCGGACGGTGGCGCAGGTCGCTATCGCGGTGGGCGCGGTGTGTTCCGCGATTACCGCATCACAGCGGATGAGGCCATCGTCACCGGCACGTTCGGGCGGCACAAGTTTCTGCCGTGGGGTATGAAGAACGGTCAACCCGGTTCGCGCAACTACATGGAAATGTTCCATGCCGACGGCAGTTCCAAAGTGTTCGGCAAAGTGGCGCGTTACAAGCTCAAGCGCGGCGAAGTGGCGCGTATGGCAACGGGTACGGGTGGCGGCTATGGCGACCCGATGTCGCGTCCGGTGGAAGAAATCGAACGGGATGTCCGCAACGAGTACATCAGCCCGGAGCAGGCCGAGCGCGAATATGGCGTGGTAATCGACTCGCGCAGCGGACGCGGCGAACGGCGGCGTTCCAGCGGGGCAGGGCGCACAGCCTTCGGCGCAGTCCCATCCAGCGCCAACGACAGCCGCGCTTATGACAGTAAGGCCGACTCGCGGGGCGCTGCGGGTATTCGCATGGGCGACAAAGTGGATGCGATTCTGGCGATCATTCGCGGCGAAACATCCGCATCGGTGGTGGCGCTGCGCTATGGCGTGGAACGGTCTGTAGTAGACGCATGGGTGAACCAGTTCATTCAGGCGGGCGAAGGCGCAGTGAGCAGCGCGGGTTCGGGCAGTGCATCCAGCGAAGTGAGCGAATTGCGGGCGATGCTGCGGCAGTTGAGCGACGAAGTTTCGACGCTGCGGCGTTCGATGAAGCCGTAGTGGGAACAAGGGGGAAGCAGCGATGTCTTTAGGAAATATAGTCGAGATTATCCTCATCATCCTCGCCGTAATCGCGGTGATCTGGTTGATTTTGCGCCTGTACTCGCGCCATTATGTCAAGACGACTGCTGGCACGGCTTTCGTCCGCACGGGCGGGCGTAGTTCGCAGCAGGAGCCGCTGGTGGTGGTCAACGGCGCGGCGTGGGTGTTCGGTTTCCTGCACCGCATCAAGTGGGTGTCGTTGGAAACCGTTACGGCTACCGTGAAGAAAATGGGTGACGATCCGCTGGTCACGATTGACCCGCAGTATGTGGATTTTGAAGCCCGCTTTTTCGTCAAAGTGGGCAGCAATTCCGCCAGCATCAGCGTGGCAGCCCGCACGATTAGCGGCGAAGCGGTGGACGCGGATTCCATCCGGCGCATTGTAGACCCCAAGCTGCAAGGCGTGGTGCGTGATGTGTCCGCCGGACTGGAACTGAAGCAACTCATGGAGAAGCGGCGCGATTTTATCGCCGCGCTGAAAGATCGCTTGAAGGACGAACTGGCGGAAAACGGCATTATTCTGGAAAGCGTGAGCATCATCACGCTGCGTCCTAAAACGCAGGGCGATTTCTCGACAGATGATGTGTTGGGGGCGCAGGTCGCCCGTACCAATGCCGCCATCATCGAAAAGGCGTTGAGCGAGAAGAACCAGCTCGAAAAGCAGGGGACTCTGGAGCGTTCGCGGCAGGATGCCGATGTGGAACGCGAACGGATGGCGATTGAAGAGTCGCTTGAAAAAGAACGCGCCGAACGCTTAAAGACCATCACCGTCGTTCGGGCGACGGAGGAAACCGAAGCGCAGGTCACGCAGGAGAGCAAGCGCGAGGAAGCCGAACGCGCCCGCATTCTGGCGGAACGTTCGCTGATCGAGGAGCGCATTCGCAACGAACGGCTGGAATCGCTGCTGCGCGAACAGGCCGATAAAGACTTGCGCCTCGAAAAACTTCAGGTGGAGCGCGATCTGGCGATTGCCGACGAAGAACGACAGATTCAAATCTCCGAGGCCACCATCCGCAAGCTCTCCGCCGAGAGCCAGCGCATCGAGGCTGATCTGGCGCGGGAGCAGGTGTTACAGGCGGCCACGTCCACCATTGACCAGACGATTGCGCGGCGCGAAGGCGAACTGGAACTGCTCAATCTGGACTATGAATCACGGCGCAAACAGTTGGAAAGCGATCATGAAGTCGAACTGGAAAGCAAGCGTCGCAAGGATATGGCAGAGCTAGAAAGTGCGCTCACCGGCTTGCAGGTGCAAATTCAGCGGGCGCAGGCCGAAGCCGAGTACGAGGTGGCGCGGTTGCAAGCGCAGGGCGAGCGCGAACGGCAGAGCGCGTCCGGTCTGGCGGAAGTGCAGGTTTCGATGGAGCGCATCAAGGTGCTTCAGGCGGAAGCCGAAACGCTGCGGCAGAAGATGGTTGCCGAGGCCGATGGCGAGAAGGCGCGTCTGGAAACCCTCTCCAGTTACGACGGTTTGGGACAGCAGCTTGAACTGGCGCATCTGGCCTCCAGCACCACACAGGCGATTGAGATTGCCCGCGCTCAAGCGATGGGTGAAGCCCTCGCCAACATGGACGCGCATATTTTTGGCGATGGCGCGACGGCACAGCGTTTGCTGCAACTGATCTCGTGGTCGCAGGGGGCGAGTCAGGTGTTCGACGCGCTGCCGGATACAGCGAAGAACGCACTGAACACGCTCATCGGCGGACGTGGCAACGGGAATGTAGCCAACAGTGGACTTTCGCTGGAAGCCCTGATGGGTGCGGCGCTGGCGGTGCAGCCCGATCTGTTGGAAAAAGACCTGCCGCTGGGCGAGGTGATTGATCTGCTGGCGCAGCACGACGCGCTGCCTGCCGCGCTCAAGTCGGTGGCGGAGCGCATCAGCGCGGACGACAGTCTGCGGGCGCTGCCCATTTCGGCGGCGGCGACGCTGGTCAAGGCGTGGGCAGGTCGCTAGGATAGCCTGACTGCCTGTTCGATTAAAACGCCATTACCAATGTGAATGGCGTTTTTGATTGGCTGTCCGGTGTTGGTTATCATCTGACTTTGCTGTACTCTTTCTCGTGGCGTATTTATTGTGAGTAGAGGAGTGAGGTTGATGGTGACTCGTCCGGGGATGATGGTGGGGGCTAAAGAGCATCACGTCCAGAATGAGATGTTGCAAGTGGGCGCAAAAGCCCCCGATTTTGTGCTGGTAGATAACCGCTGGCAGGATAAAACGCTGGCAGATTATCGTAGCAAGGTGAAGATTATCTCGTGTGTGCCTTCACTGGATACCGAGATTTGCTCCGCGCAGACGCGGCATTTCAACGAGGATGCGGTGCGTTTGGGGGAACAGGTGATGGTGCTGGCGGTCAGCGCCGATCTGCCCCCTACGCAGCGGCGGTGGTGCGCTGCCGAAGGCATTGAGCGTGTGGTCACGCTGTCGTGCAGCCGGGGGATGCGCTTTGCAGATGATTATGGTGTGCATGATACCGATTGGGGCGTGTGCCAGCGGGCGGTGTTCGTGGTGGATGCGGATGATGTGGTGCGCCTCGCGGAGTATGTGCCTTCTATCGGGCAAGAAGTAAATTTCGAGGCCGTGCTGAATACCGTGCGCGATCTGATTTAGGCGAGGGACATCATGGGCTTACTCAAGACGATACTGGAAAATGCCAAACTGTTGATAGTCTTGGTGGTGGTGGTTTCGTTGATCTCGACGGTGGTTTCGAGCATCTGGGCAGTTTACGAAACGGCGAATTTGCTGATTTCGCTGTTCACCGCTTATAAAGGTGCGGCCTACGCGGTGGCCGGATTCATACAACTGCTAGACATCTACCTGATCGTGGCGGTGCTATACATTTTCACGGTGGCGCTGTTTGAGTTATTCATCGGCGAATTGAAGCTCCCGTCATGGCTCATCATTCGCAACTTCGATGAACTCAAGACGTTGCTTGCCAATGTGGTGGTGTTGATTATGGCTGTTTCGTTCTTGAAGTATTTTCTGGAACGGAATGACCCGTTGACCACCGTTCTGTATGCGGCGGCAGCTAGTTTGGTTTCGCTGGTACTCATTTCTTACCGTCATCATGGGAGTGGAAATGGCTCCCACTGAAAGGAATTGACATGACTGACCCTCGTTTAGATAAACTCGCAAATGTGTTGGTGGACTATGCCTGCGCGGTTAAGCCGGGGATGTGGGTGGGCATTCTGGGCGATGTGGCGACGCTGCCGGCGCTGCGGGCGGTCTACCGCGAAGTGCTGAAGTATGGCGGCAACCCGACGCTATTCATCAGCGACGAGTGGATGGCACGCACCTTCCTGCGCGAAGCGAATGATGACCAACTGACGTGGCTCGACCCTAGCCAATCGCTTTACTACGAAAAGGCCGATATTTATATCCGCATTGGTTCCAGCAACAACACCCGCGCTATGACGAACATTGATCCGCAGCGCGTACAGAAGGTGAATGCGGCGCGTCGTCCGTGGCTGGATCAGCGCCTGACGCGCAGCGCGAACCTCGATTTTGAGTGGGTGGGAACGTGGTATCCGACTGAATCCAGCGCACAGGAAGCCAATATGAGCCTCGAAGAATACGAGGCGTTCGTGTACGGTTCGATGTTCATTGACCACGACGATCCTGCCGCCAAATGGCGCGAACTGTCCGCCATGCAACAGTTGAAGGTGGACTGGTTGAAGGGCAAGAAGCAGGTGCGCTTGCAGGGGCCGAACGCCGAACTGGAATTGTCCATCGAAGGGCGCACGTTCGTGAACAGCGACGGTCACAAGAACATGCCCAGCGGCGAAATCTTCACCGGCCCGGTGGAGGACTCGGTGAACGGGTGGGTGCGCTTTGACTATCCGAGCATCGTGGCGGGACGGGCGGTGTCCGGCATTGAACTCAAGTTTGAGCAGGGCAAAGTGGTCTATGCTCATGCGGAAAGCAACGATGATCTGCTGCAAGCGCAGCTGAACACGGATGCGGGTGCGCGTTATCTGGGCGAATTTGCCATTGGCACGAATTTCGGCATCAACCGTTTCACCGGCAACATCCTGTTCGATGAGAAAATCGGTGGCACGGTACACATGGCGGTGGGCATGGGCTATCCCGAAACGGGCAGTCATAACAAGAGCGCGGTACACTGGGACATGATCTGCGACATGCGGAACGACAGCACGATTCATGTGGATGGGGAACTGTTCTACAAGAACGGTCAGTTCGTCGTCTAGGTCACTTTTGCGTTGTTTCTAAAACAGCCCTGAATGTTCATCAGGGCTGTTTTATTTCACTATTCCTTAAGCAGCAAAATACATAATTTCTGTTATATTATACTTAATGATTTCCCACGAAGCGCGTAAGGTTGTTTTATGTCGTCATTGGCTTCCGATTTTGTTTCTGAAGGTATTGTGGCGCGGCGGTCAGGTTATGCGCTGACGTATGGGAAGGTGATTTCCATCGTCGGCCTGATCGGTTCTGTTGTTCTGGCGGTCATGTGGCTGTTTCAATCGCAATACACCCAGCTTATTTTGATGAGTGTGTCCATTCTTCCGACGGTGATTACAGCCGCGCTCATCCCCCAATTTCACAGCCGTAATCACACGTCGGCGGGCATGATTCTTGCATTGACGAGCGTGCTGATCGCGGTGGTTACGTCGGTGTATGCCCTGCCGAATATTATGGTTCCGCGCACGGTGGCCTTTTTGATCGTGATGACTGGCGCGTATCTCACGCTGGGGGACAAGTATGCCCGGCGTGGAGCGTTCATCTCTGCGATTTTGATGATGTTCATCAGTTCAACGACGGTACACACAGATTTTCTGCCGCTGGATGAATCTCTGGCGAACGCGATTAATTTGCTGCTGATTTTTGCAACTGTAGTGGTGTTTGTGCTTCTGGTGCGGGTGCTGACGGTGAGCCAAGAACGGGAGTTTGAACGGGCGCAGCAGAGTGCTAAGGAGCTTGAGCATCGAATGGTGCAGGAGCAGGAACAGTATGAACGGTTGCAGCGGGCGAACGAGGAAGTGCAGACGCACGCGGCACAGGAACAGGCGCAGCGGCAGCAGCTACAGGGGATGTTCGCGCAGATACGGGAAGTCGCGGCGCAGTTGAACGAAGTTGCAGCCGCGATCACCGGGCTGACGACGCAGCAGAACGCGGCAGTGACCGAGCAGAATGCGGCGGTGACGCAGACGATGGCAACGGTGGAAGAACTGCGGGTGACGGTGCGGCAGACGGCAGACCGGGCGAAAGTGGTGGCGGATAATTCGCGGGAGTCGGCGAACGTGTCGCGGACGGGGCAGGCAGTGGTGAACGATGCCATGCAAGGAATGCGAACGATACAGGAGAAGGTTGAGAACATCGCGCAGACCATCCTGCTGTTATCCGAACGGACACAGCAAATCGGAGAGATCATCATGTCGGTGAGCGAGATATCAGAGCAGTCGAAACTGCTGGCGCTGAACGCCAGCATTGAGGCGGCACGCGCCGGAGAAGAGGGCAAAGGGTTCGCGGTGGTGGCGATGGAAGTGCGGCAGTTGGCGGAACAGTCGCGGGAAGCGACGACGCGGGTGCGGGACATCCTGAACCAGATTCAGCAGGCCACAAACACGGCGGTGATGGTGACAGAGGAAGGGAGCAAATGGGCGGACACCGGCTTGGGGCTGGTGGAGAAAGCGGGGCAGGTGATTGCACAGTTGTCGCAAACGATTGAGGCATCGGCGCAGACGGCGGGGCAAATTGCGGCCAGCGCATCGCAGCAGACGAACGGGATGGATCAGTTGTCGGTGGCGATGAGTTCGATCAAGCAGACGACCGTGCAGACGGCCAGCAGCACCCGCGAAGCAGAACGCAATGCGCACGCGCTGACCGACATGGCGCGACAGTTGCAGCAGTCTATGAGTGGCGCGGCGGCAAACTCGTAATTGGCGCGGGGGTCAGGCCACCGGGCGAATCAGTTCCGGCGAGTCGTTGACCGGACGATTGACCGCTTTGGAAACTTCATAGGCCGAAAATGCCTCGGCGGGGTAGGGCTGCATCAACCCCTGCAAAATCGGCAACGGTTCTTCTCTGGGCGACAGCCACAGATCATAATCCTGCGGTGAGAGGATGACGGGCATGCGTTCGTGAAAGCGGCGCATGAACTCGTTGGCGCTGGTCGTCAGGATGGAGCAGGTACGCACCTCGCTGCCGTCGGCGCTCTGCCAGATGTCCCACAGGCCGGCCATCCCGAACAGCGGGCGATCTTGTAGCTGGATGAACATCGGGATTTTGTTTTTGTCTTCGGCGCGCCACTCGTAGAAGCCATCGGCGGGGATGATGCAGCGGCGACGGCGAAATGAGGTGCGGAAGGATGGCTTTTCGGCGGCAGTTTCGGAACGGGCGTTAATCATCTTCGCTGCCATCGTCATGTCTTTCGACCACGACGGAATAAGCCCCCACTTGAGGTAGCTGAGGCTGCGCGGCGGCTCGTTGGTGATGACTGCGACGGCCTGCGTGGGGGCAATATTGTAACGCGGCA
>Ga0172373_10005353_pt1 | contig 17660 bp, 15 predicted proteins | sample Lak10m_2_FD_114546 | JGI IMG/M metagenome (GOLD analysis project Ga0172373, IMG submission 114546) | Freshwater microbial communities from Kabuno Bay, South-Kivu, Congo - kab_092012_10m | ecosystem: Environmental > Aquatic > Freshwater > Lake | place: Democratic Republic of the Congo...
GGTCCGCCAACTGTTCTGGCATAATCCAGCATTTTTGCAAAATCTAATCCTTTACTGCTTGCTGTTGCTACTACGTCTCCGGTAATTGCATTAAATAATTGTTGTCCGTTATCAGCACCCGCCACCCATTGGCCACAGGCATAGTTATGTAATGTGTTCATTTTAATAAAATTTATTTTAAAATTGAAAATTAACGATTTAATTGGTAATTAGAAAGACGACACTTTGTGCGCAATTTGACACCTAATTTTTAGTTCTTATTTATTCTTTTGAGATAGTGTGAACTACCGTAATTTTTATAAAGACTTTAGTTCCGCCTTCAACATAGGATGCCTCTAAGTCTTTTGTTGATTCACCGGGTTTCATCGGAGAAATGATATTACCTGACTCCCAACTCCCTTCCCTTTTTCCTTTTAACTCTCCAAAATTATCATAAAAACTTGCAATCCATTTTAAACCATCTACAGCCTCCTTACCATTGTTTTTAAATTCAACATAATACCCAATGTTTTTACCAAATACACTTTGACTGTAGGTTTTAAGGATTTCTATATTAGACTTCCCAACATGCTTTGCTTGACTAAAAGACCTTAGACTGCAAAATAGGCTCAAAATTAAAATGCATAAATGTTTATACATGATCAGGATATTTTTTAAAGTTGAAAAGAAAGTTAAATAATATATATTTCTCAAAAGTAGGTAACCGCTTAGTCGATAAAAGATAGTGTAGTGTTTTTTTTATTAACATATTTAATATAAATACATAGGCATAAAAAAGGAATAAATTGGAGATATAAGCAAAAGTAAGTTTATAAAATATAAAGTTTAAACCTCTAAATAAGTATGAATTAAATTAATTTTGTAAATGTAATGTCAGTTGGTTAACTTTTTAATTTAAGGCATAAAAGTTGCCGTTATGCATAAACTATTAACAGTAATGAAATCTTTTCTAATTATCCTATTCGGTTTTTTATTTTGGTCTTTTACAACCATGGATGTAACGGATGATGTAACTAATTCTCTTAAAAAAGGAAATTTTTCGGAATTAGTGAAAGTCTTTTCAGAAAAATTGTCTGTCAAGATATTGGAAGATGAAGATTTGTTGAGTAAATCGCAAGCACAAGCCTTAATCGATGATTTTTTAAGCAAACATAAATTTAAAAGTTATCAAGCTTTACATAAAAGCGTACTCAATGGAGAACAACAATTTATCACAGGTTTATTAGATACTTATAATGGTAAATTTAGAGTTTCGATATTAGTGAGAGGAACTATAATTTCGCAGTTCAGAATAGAAAACAATCATGAATAGTTACATACAAAAACATAAAAAACATTTCAATTTTAAAACATTTGTTAAAAATGCTTTACAAGAAGATGTAGGAGACGGAGACCATTCGGCTATGGCTACAATTCCAGTAACCAAAAAGGGAAAATGTCGATTATTGGTAAAAGAAAATGGCATTATTGCAGGTATTGAAGCCGCTCAAGAAATTTTTAAGGCAGTAGATTCTAAAATTAAATTCACGGCTTTTTTAAAGGATGGAGATCGAGTTAATGTTGGTGATGTGGCATTTATTGTTGAAGGTAGTTCACGTAAATTACTAACTACCGAACGCTTGGTACTGAATGTCATGCAGCGAATGAGTGCTATTGCAACTAAAACAAATCACTTGCAATCTCTTTGTGCAGGTACAAAAACAAAAGTTATTGATACACGAAAAACAACACCTAATTTTAGATTTTTTGAAAAATGGGCTGTTGTTATTGGTGGAGGCGCTAATCATAGATTCGGATTATATGATATGATTATGTTAAAAGATAATCATATTGATTTTGCCGGTGGAATTATAAAAGCACTTGATGCGACTCACACTTATTTAAAAAAGACAAGAAAAAAATTGCCTATCGAAATTGAAACACGGACTTTGAATGATGTTAAATTGATATTGGACAAGGGTGGATTTCAGAGAATTATGTTAGATAATTACTCACTTGCAGACACGAAAAGAGCCGTGGCTTTAATTAACAACCGTTTTGAAATCGAAAGTTCAGGAGGCATTACTGAAAAAAACATTGCTTCCTATGCTAAGTGCGGTGTTGATTTTATTTCAGTAGGTGCTTTAACCCACCATGTAAAAAGTATGGATTTAAGCTTAAAAGTAATTAATGAATAAACCCTTTTTGTTTTATTGTTTAGATTAATTATTTAAATTTCAAAAGCAGATAGCTGACCATCAAGTAATTAAACATGAAAAAAGTGTAGTAAAAATTCTCTTACTAAACTTTTTTCAATCTTATTTCTATTAAATTTTGAGGATTAGACTAAGTATTTTTTAATTCAAATTAATGGTATAAGTTTTTCCATTAATCGTTACTGTAGCAATATCATCACAAACACCATTACCAAAATCAATATATCTTGTTGCTTTTCCGGATGGAGTGTGTTCGATTTTGCCTGAAACAAAATGTTTTTTCAATTGACTACAAGTCATATCTTTTATGAGTGGGGCGGTAATTAGCGATGAAAAAGAATTACCATTTGCATTAGTTCCATTTGCAGATCCTGTAATACTGTATTTATCATCAAAACGAGTTAACGTATTTTCACCTTCCATCCATTCTCTCTGACGATTAGACTGCCAAACAATTGTGCCTCCATTGTTAGTTTTAAATATCATTAAATTTGCTGTTACCTGATATACTAAATGTCCAGCTGAGTTATGACCTAAATTTTTAATGGTTTTTGTTCCGGTGATTCGATTATCATTGACGAAATAATTTTGAGGCGTCACGGTAATAACCGTACTGGAATCTCTATATCTGACAGTAAATGTAATGATTAAAGAGCCTTTTCGATATTTTAGATCGTTGCATAAGCAGTTAGTAGTCCCAAAATTAACGGTAATTGTTTTAGAAGATGTGGCGGTAGAATCAATACTTACAGTAGCGCAAGATGAGGCTAGTAACCCATCAATTTTTCCAATTCTGTAAGCAGATAGATTACCGGCTCTACCGGCTTCATCCGTTATATTTGACATATCATCAACGGTAGATGATGCTAAAGATTGATCTTGAGCCGATGTTGTGTCCGAATCTACTTCGTCAGGTTCTTTATCATTTTTTCTGCAAGAGATAATGATTGCTGTAAAGGCCAATGCAAATAGGCTAATTCGTAACAGTGATTTTGTTTTTATTTTCATAATTAATATGGTGTTATTGGTTTATTAATTTGGACTCCTAAATATTTAAAAAGTTTAATCTTGATTTGATTATTTATCTAAAATAAAAAAGCTCACCAATTTTGATGAGCTGATAGTTTTTTGAGTTTATTAATCATTTAGTTTTAAAACAGCCATAAAAGCACTCTGTGGAATTTCTACATTACCTACTGCTTTCATACGTTTTTTACCTTCTTTTTGTTTTTCAAGTAACTTACGTTTACGACTTATATCGCCTCCGTAGCACTTAGCAGTTACATCTTTTCTCATAGCGCTAATGGTTTCGCGCGAAATAATTTTTGCTCCAATAGCTGCTTGAATTGGAATTTCAAACTGTTGTTTTGGAATTAATTCTTTTAATTTTTCACATATTTTTTTACCAAATTGATACGAATTACTTCTATGTATTAAACAAGATAGAGCGTCAACCGGTTCTCCTTTTAATAAAATGTCTAGTTTTACTAAATCAGATTCTCTCATTCCAATTGGGTGATAATCAAAAGAAGCGTAACCTTTGGAGATCGACTTTAATCTGTCAAAAAAATCAAAGACTACTTCACCTAATGGCATCTCAAAAGCTAACTCAACCCTATCGGCAGTTAAGTAATTTTGATTAATAATAATTCCTCTCTTTTCAATACATAAGCTCATTACAGGCCCTATAAATTCAGACTTAGTAATAATATTTGACTTAATATAAGGTTCTTCTATATAATTGATTTTAGCAGGATCTGGTAAATCACTGGGGTTATTGACTTTTACAACTTCTCCATTTGTTTGGTACGCTGTGTAAGATACGTTTGGTACTGTTGTAATGACTGTCATTTTGAATTCACGTTCTAAACGCTCCTGAACAATTTCCATGTGAAGCATTCCTAAAAATCCGCATCTAAATCCAAAACCTAGTGCTAAAGATGATTCAGGTTCCCAGGTGAGAGAGGCATCATTTAGTTGGAGTTTTTCCATACTGTATCTTAATTCTTCAAAATCTTCGGTATCTACTGGATAAATACCTGCAAATACCATTGGTTTCACTTCTTCAAAGCCATGTATACTTTCTAAACAAGGGTTTGAAACAGTGGTAAGAGTATCTCCAACTTTTACTTCTTTTGCTTCTTTTATACCAGAAATGATATAACCTACGTCACCCGTTTTTACAACGTCTCTTGGCTCTGGTTTTAACCTCAAAACACCTACTTCGTCAGCATTATATTCCATTCCGGTATTAACGAATTTCACTTTTTCTCCTTTCTTTATACTTCCGTTATAAATACGGAAATAAGCAATAATTCCTCGGAAAGAATTAAATACAGAGTCAAAAATCAAAGCTTGTAAAGGTGCTTGTTCTTCTCCTTTTGGAGGTGGTATGCGGTTAACGATTTCTTCTAGTATTTCATGAACTCCTAATCCAGTTTTACCGGAAGCTAACATAATTTCTTCTCTGTCACAGCCTAGTAAATCAACGATTTGATCTTTCACAACTTCAGGTTCTGCACTAGGTAAATCAATTTTATTAAGAATAGGTATAATGGTCAAATTATGTTCTAGAGCTAAATATAAGTTAGATATAGTTTGGGCCTGAATACCTTGAGCAGCGTCAACAATCAATAAGGCTCCCTCGCAAGCTGCTATGGAACGAGACACTTCATAACTAAAGTCGACATGACCGGGAGTATCAATTAGGTTTAAAATATATTTTTCACCCTTATAAGCATAGTCCATCTGGATGGCGTGGCTTTTAATGGTGATACCACGTTCTTTTTCTAAATCCATGTCGTCTAATACTTGATCCTGCATCTCTCTCTTGGATATTGTATTAGTATACTCCAATAACCGATCTGCTAAAGTTGATTTTCCATGATCTATGTGGGCAATAATGCAAAAATTACGTATGTTTTTCATTTAAAAAATATAATTATGCAAAGATACACTATTGAAATTAATTATCAGAATATGGCATGAAATATATATGAAATAGCCATGTGCTTCGCGCAAAAAAAAAGATGAAGATACATGGCGTATACCATATGACAATTAAAAACAAAAAATATCTATAAATCAAATAGCCGTGTTAAGATTTGCATACTTGCGGAGCGTGAAAAAAAGTAATGACCTAATAGAAAAAATAGTTAAGAGAGGTGAAAAGTAAATTTATAAAATTAGACAGCATGACTATTAATGTTAAATAAATTCTACTTCTTGCTCATGAATATAAATCAAAATTTTTGTAACAGACAAATAGCCGAGGTTTAAGAGTGCTTTTTCGTATTCTCTCATTTGTGAATGGTATTTTTCAGGATTTTTTTTCCCGGTTTTATAATCTAATACAGTGGCTTTGTTGTTGGAGATTATGACTCTATCCGGCCTTAAAATATCTCCAGATTCTGTTAAAATTTCTAATTCGTTTTTAATTTGTGTGTTAACATCAAAATACCCGGAAATGGATTCAATCGACAGTAATTGATTGATATCTTTTGAGATTTTTAATGCTTCTGCCTCATTGACGTCACCGGATAATATAGCCTGATGTATAACTTCTTCTACATCATATTTTGTTTTAATTTTTGACAAAATATAATGAACCATTATGCCATATTCTCTAGCTTTTGTTAAATCTTCAGTAACATTATAGTTTAAAGAATTTTTGATTTTAACCACATCGGTATTTCGGTTCAATGCTATTTCCTTAATTTGCAATTGTTGTAATCCTCCTTTAGTGTGATTTGTTTTATCTTTTATAATAGGATTACCAAATTCAAGAATTTGATTTGAGGCATCAAAATGTGATAGCGTTTCAGCAAAACTCAATAACCAATTATGACAGTTTTTAATGCTCTTTTTTTTAGGCTTAGGTGAAATAATATGTAGACGATCAACTGCTCTTGTAAAATCGACATAAAGCATATTTAAGCTATCTAAAACTTGCTGCTGACGCTCTTTTTCAGCTAAAGCTTTATAAATAGTGTTGTCGGTTGCTTTAGTGGTATTGATAAGAGCTACTGGCAAGTCAATTTCTTTTTCATTTATATCAATCCAGATTGATTGCGTTTTTTCTGTTTCCCATCCTAAGTAAGGGGTAATAACTATCGGAAATTCTAGTCCTTTTGAGGCATGTATTGTCATAATATTTACGGCATTAATCCCTTCCGGGATAATCACAGATGCTTTTTCTGAACGACGTTCCCACCACTCTAAAAAAAGAGAAATGTTTGATGTATTACCTTGTAAAAAACTAAGTACTTCGTCTAAGAAAAAACGAACATACTGAGGGTTATTATCGTTTAATTTTAAAACAGTAATGATTTCTAAACAACACTCAAATAAATTTGCACTTGTCAGTTTTAAAACATCAACACTTAAAGAAGATTCCGTTAAAATGGCATATAACTTTTTATGATTTCCTGTATTTAATTCTCTCAGGTATTTAATACTTTGCTGTTCATCAAAGTAATGTTTTTTGTGTAAATAATTGACAATAACAGATGCTGCAATTAAATCTTTTTGGTTAGAAATATATTTTAGGAAAGCAATGATAACGTTAATTTCATTAGCATGATTTAACAACAGAGAATCAGCAGACACAACAGGAATTTCTTTTTCAATCAAATAATTTGCAATTAAGTTACCGTGCTTGTTCTTTCTTACAATAATGCAAATATCATTGTACTGATAACCATCGGCAATTGCCATTTCAATATATTTGAGCGTATAATTATTATTGACAACATTCACATCCTCATCTCCCAATTCAGGAAAACAAATACTAACGTATCCAGAATCTTCAGGTTTGTGTTGTTGCTTTTGATGATGATATATTTTTTTTAATTCATCTGTTAATACATTATTTGATAAATATTCGAATAGTTCATTGTTAAATTTTACAATAACGCTTTCACTTCTGAAATTTTTTCCTAATACCTCTTCTTTAAAATTTCTTACTAATGATTTTTCTCTTTCTAATAACAAAGTATTTTGATAACCCCCATTTATTTTCGGCAAGCTCACAAACTGTTCCACATCAGCATTACGCCACCTGTAAATAGATTGTTTACCGTCACCAACAATTAGATTTAAATGTCCGTTGGCTAAAGAATTGTCAATTAGTGGTAACATATTTTGCCACTGCATGGCTGATGTATCCTGAAATTCATCTAATAAAAAATGGTTGTATTTATCGCCTAATCGCTCAAAAATAAAAGGTGTCGGCTCGTTATTCACTACTTCAGAAATTAATTCATTAAATTCAGATATGAATAAAATATTTTCATCAGACTTATATTCGTTTGTTAATTTTGCTAACTCATTTACTAACCCCATTGCATAAATGTTTTTATGTATTAGTTTAAAAACATTATAACGTTGCTCATTATCTTGTAAATACTGTTTGACATTTTTGGCAATTATTTCGAGCTCATGTTTGATACTATCAATCGTGGCTTTTTCCGATATTGATGTTTTACCGCCATACCATTTATCATCATCTAATGTTTTATTTACGTTCGCTCCAAATAAATCTTGGGCTGATGTTGATTTCAATCCATTTAATTTTACAAAAAAATTATAAATACCTGCACCGCCACTAGCAAATGAACTTGCCGTTAATTGTTTTTCATGTATTAATTTTAAAGCTCGGGAACCATTAGTTTTCAAAAAATCATCAAATTCTGAAATCACTGACTTTAATTGTTTTTTTATTTTTTCGAAATCAGAAATACTATATCCACTTAGTTGATTAATTAAATCGTTAGCACCTTCTTTATGTATTTCTTTTATAAACTCAATTAACGTTTGTTCCGGATCCCAATTTTTATTGTCTTCAATTTGAGACAAAGAAAATTGTATTAAATAGTCTGTTACTAGTTTATCTTTTCCTAAATGATTAATAAGTGTTGAAATTACTTTTTTGAAAACGGTATCAGAATCAGTTTCTATTTGAAAATTGATGGGTAATTTCAAGTCTAATGCAAATGTTCTTACGATACGGTGTGTAAAACTATCAATGGTACCTATTGAAAAATCAGAATAATGGTGTAAAATGTCAGTTAGAACAATGCCTGCTCTTAATTTTAATTCGCTTGTAGTAATCCCTATTTCTTCGGCTATTAATTGACTCAAAAAAGCATTTGATTCTGAACTAATTTCCTTTAAAGCTTTAATAATCCGCCATTTCATTTCAGATGCAGCTTTATTTGTAAACGTAATGGCTAAAATACTTTTATAACTTTTCGTGAGGTTATTTTGATGTTGTAATGCTAGTTTTAAGTATTCTTTAACCAACGTAAAGGTTTTTCCGCTACCGGCAGACGATTTGTACACTACGAAATTTTGATTAGCTTTTGTTTGCATGGTATTTCGAAGATAAGTATTATCTGCACAAAAATTTAAAATCTTTTGTCTAATGTACTTTTCGTTTGTCTATCTTTATTCAATAAAAAATTCCCAAAATGAAATCAACAATTATAATTCTGTGTTTTTCAATTTTATGCATTTCATGTACAGATTTTAAAGAAATTAGTGTCAGTAAGGTAGATGGCTTTTACCTTAAAAAAATAAATTTAGAGAAAATTGAAGCAGAAATAAACTTACAAATCAACAATCCTAACAATATCGGTTTTTCAATATATCCTTCGGAATTTGAAATTATTTATAGTGGTATAAGATTAGGTAAGGCTAGTTTAAGTAAACAAGTACGTATCGACAAAAACACGGATAAAACTTATACTTTTCAATTAAATACCCGACTCAAAGATTTAAACCCGCTAGACGCTTTACAACTTTTAAATTTAAGTAAACTAGGAAAAATTGAAATAAAAGGAGATTTAAAAGCAGGAAAACTATTTATTAAAAAAACTTATCCCATTAATTACTCAACATCTATTACTCCTTATTTTCAGTAAAATTGTTTAACACGAAGGATTATTTTTATAAGTAGAGGTCTTGAATTGTTTGTGAAGATATATTATAGAAACAGCTTAACTATATTTTGTACAAGCTTAGTAATGGAAAAGTAAATGTTAAAATTCAGCTTTATAAAGTCCGTTGATTTCTTCTTGTGTCAAAGCCCGATTCCAAATCGCAATATCATCTAATTTACCTAGCAAATACGAATTACGAATAGGTGTATTTGTGCCAATTTCAAAAGTAGCACCAAATGTCAATGGTAAAATAGATGGAAGTATTACCCTGTTTAAAGGTGTCATAGACATTAATTTACCATTTATATATATTTTCGAAATTCCTTTATCAACTACACATGTAATATGCGTCCAAGTATTATAAAAATTGAATGGAATACTAGATTTATGCTTTTTACCCTCTTCGGCAAAACTCAACGTATTATCTTTATGACAAACAATTGAAAACTCATTAGAAGAATCATCTCCTTTTGAAAGGATGTAGGTTTCATTATTAGGATTGTAATTCAGGTAAGTCCAAACAGAAATGGTAAAATCATTTTTTAATTGAAGACTACTATTTAAAATATCAACTGTAATATAGTCGTAGATACCGTCAAAGCTATAAGCCTTGTTTGGATTATCAAATCTGTCTATTGTGCCTCTAGCTCCGTGAACGGCTCCTTGATTTCCATTAATACTTTCATCATCGGCATTTCCATTAAAAGGCCACCAACCTACTAACCCATCAGTTGGTAAATAATCCGGTAAAAGCTGTTCTTGTGCAAATATTGTATTTACAGTATTAATGCTTAGTAGTATGACTAAAAATAAACGTTTCACGCCATTTAGTATTATTACGAATTTAGGCCTATTCAAATGTAAAAGAATTTATAAACTTAAAAAATAACTAATGTCATTTTTATTACTCAAAAAAAAATAGAAACATGATATATCTTTTTAAAGTTAATCTATGGTTTTGCACGATAATATATTTTTATTCGTACGTTGTTTTTTAAAAAATCGATATGCTGAATTGTATAACGATGAACATCAAATCCGGTACGTAATTTCAAGTCAGCTAATAATTCGTTTTGCTTACCATCCTTAATTAATTCTAAATTTTCGTATGAGATGAGTTTAACAAACTCTCGTTCGCCAAATACATTACTCTCGAGTAAAACGGTAATTGATAAGATAATGGCATTAATAGCAAGTAAAAAAAGCCACTCAAAACTATCGGGTATCCCTTTTATTTTAGCAACGGCTGATATAAGGCCGATTGCAATTGATAAAAATAAGTAGGTCATATCTTTAATTGCAATCTCTTCTGTTTTATACCTTAACATACTAAAAACCGCAAATAAGCCAAATGCAGCACCCATTGATAAATCAATTTGATTTAATAAAAAAGAAATGAAGAAAATAATACAGTTGAAAATAAAAAAGGTAAAAAATAATTCACGATGCTTATAAATGGGATAATAAATGTACTTTACGAGTACTCCAACAGAAAAAAAGTTAATCAAAAGCCTAAAAAGTAAAGAAAATGAGGCCGATTGAATTTCTTCAGAATGATGAATTCCAAAAACAGTATCATTAGTAATTTGAAGTAATAACATAAAAATAAGATTATATTGAATTTTAAAACTATGCTAATGAACCACTTAGTTTTTTAATCTGTTTAACTTTATCAAGCAACTCATCTCTTAACAACACCAAAGTTAGTTATCTTTTATCAGACTAAATAATTACCAATAATTTATAACTTTTATTTAATATAACTGTTATGATACACAGTTAGGACGAGTATTATAATTAAAAAAACAATAATCAAGAGAGATAAATCTGTTTATTTTTAATTTGTATTTAAAATCATTCGCTAAAATATTAACGTAATTTCGCTTGTCATTATAATTTTGACCAAATATATGGAAACATCAAAAAAACAAACATTGGCCATTTTAAGTAATATTGCCGAGGAGCTTGCTACTGCAAAAGATGCACAAAGTATTTCTGATGCACTATTTAAAGTAGTAGATGATTTTATAGATGTGCCATATAGTTCTATTTTTTTATGGGATTTCAAATTAAATAAACTTCGATTGTACGCCAATAAAGGCTTTACAGAAGAGGATAAAAAATACAGTGAAGATACCGCCATGGAAAGGCATCCGGGATGGGTATTTAAAAACAGGCAACCTTTACATGTTAGGGACATGGATACACAGCCCGTGCCTTATTACGTAAAATCAGGCAAACGAGCTTTTGAAGTAAAATCTAGATTATGGATGCCGATAGCTACTGTAGATAGATCGCTTGGAGCATTTGGATTTTCTAGTTCTGAAACGGATTATTTTAAAGAAGAACATAAAAATGTACTAGAGTTGGTATGCCGTATGGCAGGAAACTTATATTCCAACATCGTGTTTGCTGAATCAGAAAAAGAATACATCCATAACATGAAGTTATCGATGAAAAAAATACAAGATGCCAGTAATGCCCAACAGAATTTCATTGCCAAGATGAGCCATGAAATGAGAACACCTCTTAATGGGATTATCGGTATGTCTAAATTATTGGATGAAACTAATTTGTTTGGGATTCAAAAAAAATACGTAGACATTATTAATAGTCAGGCTAATATTTTATTACACCTCATTAACGATATTTTAGATATTTCGAAGGTAGAATCTGAAAATTTCGAGCTGGTAAAATTTCCGTTTAATTTACAAGAAACTTTAAACTCAATTGCCGGATCTCATTCCTTGCAAGCTGAGCAAAAATCATTGCAGTTTCGATTTATTTTTGATTCGGATATACATCATACCGTTATTGGTGATTCTCTTCGATTTTCGAAAATATTTAATAATCTATTGGGTAATGCTATTAAATTCACCTCTTCAGGAAGTATTGAGTTGAGTGCAAAACTAATTCATAAGCAAGATGAACAGCAATTAATTCGTTTTTGTGTTTCTGACACAGGAATCGGTTTTGATAGTTCAAGAGAAGAAGATGTATTTAAAAAATTTGTTCAAGCTGACGATTCTATTGCCAGAAAACATGGAGGTTCAGGATTAGGACTATTCATTACCAAAGAATTAATAGATAAGATGGGTGGAAAAATATCAGTTCATAGCGAACCTCAAATAGGAAGTTTGTTTACTGTTGAAATTCCTTTTCAAAATGCTCAGAATTATCAAAATCATTCGAATGAAAATCATCATTTTCATTTAAAAGGTAAAAAAGTGTTATTTGCAGAGGATAACCCTATCAATGCGATGTATTTGCGTTCATTGTTAGAAAAAAACAATTTTATCATCGAAAGTGCTGAAAATGGTGAAGAAGCTGTTAACCTATGTAAACAACAAAAATTTGATGTTATATTGATGGATATTCAAATGCCGATTTTAGATGGTATATCCGCATCTAAACGAATACGAGAAGATTTGAAAATTAACACGCCAATCATTGCACAATCTGCAAACACCGTTCAAAAAGACATAGATGCTTGTTATGCAACAGGTGTAAATGATTATTTAGCGAAACCATTTACTGAAGAACAACTATTGCAAAAAATTTCTCTAGTTTTAAATTTAAATAATTCTGCACCCTTTCAAAACAATCAGTATTCGGCAGTTAAATCACAAAAAGCAACGATGCATTGGAAACAAAAGGCCCTTGAATTAGCTGGAAATAATTTAGAACAAGCGAATCAACTCATTAATATTTTTATTCAAGAAATTCCGAAAAATATAGCAACTTTAAAAGTGGCCTTAAAAAGTAAAGATATTACAGACTTAAATAAAATTGGCCATAAAATAAAATCTTCTTTCCGTTTATTCGAATTAAACAACGAAGCTGATTTATGTTTTTACTTCGAAAAATTTGATATTAATTCGCAAGAATGGTTTGATGCAGAATTGAAGTTTATTCAGTTGGAAAAATTATGTCATCAACTTATGATGGACGTATAATTGAACTTTAAATTGATTTACAAGTATTTTTGGTTTGGCGTGTACTAACATAAATTTGTTTAAAACATCACTTATGATTTAAAATACCGGTGTTATTCTCATTTAACTTCGTAGTATTTTAATTATCATTCTATGATGTCTTTTATTCTCCAAATATCAACTAAAGTAGCAACTGCGTTAACTGACAGTGCATTAATTTCTGACCCGTCAGTAGCTGGCATTCAAACTGTAACAGAACTTCCTCCTAATGAAATTTCAATGTTTAGCATGATAGCAAAAGGAGGAATAATCATGATTCCTTTAGCCATTATGTTATTTATGTCTATATATGTTATGGTAGAGCGATTTTTAACCATATCTAAGGCGTCCAAACAAAATGTAACTTTATTGGCGAGTATAAAAGAAATGATTAATAACGGCAACTTATCAAATGCTCGTAATCTATGTAGAAGTATTAATACTCCTGAAGCAATCATGTTACAACAAGGTATTTCAAGAATAGGACAAAATATGCAAGAAATAAGAGAAGCGATGGATAAATCAGGTTCGGCTGAGTTGGCTCGTTTAGAAAAAAATATGAGTATTTTAAATATTACAGGTCGTATTGCGCCGATGTTTGGTTTTATTGGAACTATTATAGGTGTTATTAAAATTTTTTATGACATCTCTGTCGCTAAAACAGTTGAGATTGAAGTAATTTCGACCGGTTTATATCAAAAAATGATTACCTCTGGAGGTGGTTTGGTAGTAGGGGTTATAGCCTTTATCGGATATCATTTTTTGAATGGCCGAATCGACAAATTAGCACATCGTATGGAAGAAGCCCAAATTGCTTTTTTAGATATTTTAAACGAACCTTCTAAATAGATATGAATTATGAGTTATGAATTTTATAACTCATCTCTTATCACTCATCACTTAAACTTATAACTATTAAAATGGGATTGCGTAAAAAAGCACATAGAGAAGCGGAAGTAAGTACAGAATCATTGAATGATATCATGTTCTTTCTATTACTATTTTTCTTAATCCTTTCAACCATGGTAAGTCCTAATGCTATTAAGGTAAATTTACCAAGTTCAAAACCTACCAAACCGGTTGAAAATAATAAAAAACCAATTCATTTAGATGTATCGAATACTAGACATTATTTTGTTGAAGGAAAAGAAGTTGATTACTCAGTATTAGAATCCGTATTATTATCTGAAATTAATGGAAACCCTGAACCAACCGTTGTGCTTCAAATGGATAAAGATTTAAGTATACAAGATGCCGTTGATGTGATGATTATTGTAGATAAATTAAAATGCAAAATGGTTTGGGCTACTAAGCCTTCAAATGGAAAATAACCATGATTTTATCCAAAGCCGAAGAAAATAAAAACAGATTGATTTCATTAGGGATTTCCCTTTTAGTCTTCGTTTTGCTATTATTATTTTTGGTGTATTATATCATTGTTACTCCTAATCCTCCTTTCCCAGAAACAGCAGGTGGCGGCGGCGGAATTGAATTTAACATAGGTAACTTAATAGAAGGTACGGGTAATGTTGAAAACAATGGTATTGGAGATGCTGTAAAAGTAGTTGAGAGCACAGAGGTTACACCACCCACTACTTCAGAGAACTCATCTCAAAATTTAGTTACGTCGGAGCAAGGAGAAGATATTAATCTCAATTCAACAGAAACAGAACAAACAACTACTAATCAAACTGTAGTAATTCCTGTAAAGCCAAAAGTTAAGTCGGCTGCTGAATTATTAGCTGAAAAGTTTTCGAAAAATAAGGGTAATAATGGTGGTGGTGATGGAAACAGTGGTCACGAAGGAAATGATGGTAGGCCGGATGGCAAACCAAACACCAATGGCACAGGTGGTACGGGTGGAGGAGAAGGAGGAGGCGATGGTATTGGAAAAGGACCCGGTAAAGGTCCTGGAAAAGGAAGTTATGGATTTAGTTTAGCAGGTGCATCAATTGTTACTCCACCACCATTGTCTAAAGATACAAAAGAAGAGGGTAAGGTAGTCGTAGAAATTACGGTTGACAGAAATGGGAAGGTCGTTAAAGCTGATCCCAATGGACGAGGTACAACTACTAGTAGCCCCATCCTGAAGGCTAAAGCTAGGCAAGCTGCATTAGCTACCATATTTAAGGTTTCAGGAGAGTTTGAGGAACAAAAAGGTACAATTACGATTATTTTTAGTTTCTGATAATTTATTTTTATCTGATTCCTGTTTTTTTAAATTATCTCAGTATATGACTTATAAGCAGACGCTCGATTATTTATTTTCGAAATTACCCATGTATCAGCGTGTTGGAAGTTCAGCCTACAAAGCAAATCTGGATAATACGATCGCCATTTGCCATTCCCTAGGACATCCTGAAAAAAAATTAAAATTTGTGCATGTTGGTGGGACAAATGGTAAAGGTTCCTCTTCTCACATGATTGCGGCTATATTACAAAAAGCCGGGTATAAAACAGGACTTTATACGTCGCCTCATTTAGTTGATTTTAGAGAACGAATCAAAATTAATGGAAAAATGATTTCGCAATCAGAAGTTGTTCAGTTTGTAGAAACATACAAACTGATTTTTGAAAAAATACAACCTTCTTTTTTCGAATGGACGGTTGGACTTGCTTTTCATTATTTCGCTAAAAAAGATGTGGATATAGTTGTACTAGAAGTTGGGTTGGGAGGACGATTGGATTCGACCAATGTTATCAGTCCCATAGTCTGCCTAATTACTAATATTGGTTTCGATCATATGAATTTACTGGGAGACAGTTTACCAAAAATTGCTTTCGAAAAAGCTGGAATCATCAAACACAAAATACCTGTCACAGTTAGTCAATCGCAATTAGACGTTATTTCTGTATTTAATAATAAGGCCAAAGAAATGAAAGCGCCAATAGAATTTGCAGATAAAAACTATAAAATAATTTCGCACTCACATAAAGATGATAAATTATGTCTCGAAATTTTGCACAAAAAAACAAACATCAGTCATGAGTTTCAACTTGATTTAACAGGATCCTATCAATTAAAAAACATACTAGGAGTTTTGAATACTATTGAATTTTTAAAACATCAAGGGTTTATTATAGAACAGGAGCATATTCGTGCAGCACTCGGCAATGTTCGTAAAATAACGGGTTTTAATGGTAGATGGCAACTTCTGGGAACGAATCCGATTACTATAGCTGATACCGGACACAATGAAGATGGTATAAAAGAAGTTCTTGAAAATTTAAAACGTTATACTTATAAAACACTCCATATTGTATTGGGTGTTGTAAACGATAAAGATTTATCAAAAATATTTGATTTATTACCTAAAAAAGCCATGTATTACTTTTGTAAAGCAAATATCCCAAGGGCTTTAGATGAAAGGGAATTACAAAATCAGGCGAAATTATTTGGGTTTAATGGAAAAGCTTTTAAAACTGTTGCTGAGGCTTATTCTAATGCAAAAAATAAAGCTAAATCAAACGATTTAATTTTTATCGGAGGTAGCACGTTTACTGTGGCAGATATCATCAGTCATTTGAAATCACATTAGCGTATTTTTTATACCTTTATACTCTATGCCTCGTTATTTCATCCAGTTAGCTTATAATGGAGCCAATTATAATGGTTGGCAAATACAAAACAATACACCAAATACAGTTCAGCAGGTTTTACAAGAAAAAATGTCAATGATTTTTAATGAATCTATTGAGGTAATTGGTTGTGGAAGAACTGACACAGGCGTTCATGCTAAAGATTATTACGCACATTTTAACACTAAAAAAATAGATGCACACGAAAAAAAATCAAATTACATATACAAACTAAATAAAGTCTTACCAATAGATATTTCCATTAAAAAAATACATGCTGTTAATGATCAAGCAAACGCTCGATTTGATGCTGAATCAAGAACTTATGAATACTTAATTCATACCTATAAAAATCCTTTTTTAAATCAGACTTCATTATTTGTGTACGGTAAATTAAATTTTACTGCTATGAATGAAGCAGCTTCTTATTTATTAAATGTAACTGATTTTACAAGTTTTAGTAAAGTGCATACTCAAACTAAAACAAATAATTGTATGGTAACCTTGGCAAGGTGGGATCAGATTAATGATACTGAATTTATATTTACAATTACGGCAAATCGTTTTTTAAGAAATATGGTAAGAGCAGTTGTAGGCACGCTTCTAGAAGTAGGTAAAGAAAAAATCTCTTTAAATGATTTTAAACAGATTGTGGCTGATAAAAATCGATCTGAAGCAGGTATGTCAGTATCAGGCCATGCATTATATTTAACTCATATTCAGTACCCAAATTATATTTTTAATGACAAAAACTAATTCAAACAACAAATTTAGTTTTAAGTTATTAAAACGAATTCTTTCGTATAGTATTCCGTATAAAAAATTATTTTTTTTAGCAATTATTTTAACCTTATTGTTGTCATCGTTGGCAATAGTTAGACCTTTATTAATTAATCACCTACTTAATGGTATCACTGCAATTAATATATCAGACACTAATTATATTAAACCTGCAGAAAAAATCGGGTTTA
>Ga0172373_10005354_pt1 | contig 17656 bp, 14 predicted proteins | sample Lak10m_2_FD_114546 | JGI IMG/M metagenome (GOLD analysis project Ga0172373, IMG submission 114546) | Freshwater microbial communities from Kabuno Bay, South-Kivu, Congo - kab_092012_10m | ecosystem: Environmental > Aquatic > Freshwater > Lake | place: Democratic Republic of the Congo...
GCATACAAATAGGTCGGCACGCAGGGCGCGAAGGTGGACAGATAGGCGCCCATATTGGCCTGGGTAGAAACCCTCAGCCCCAGGATCTTGCCATTGGCATCCAGCGCCAATTCGGTATGGGAGACATGGTCGCGCCCATGGGCATCCGACATGAAGCTTTCGGTACGATCCGCGGTCCAGCGCACCGGGCGGCCAAGCTTGCCGGCAGACCAGGTGACAATGGCTTCTTCAGCATAATGGTAGATCTTGCTGCCAAAGCCACCGCCGACATCGGGCGCAATCACGCGCAGCTTGCTTTCCGGCAGATGGAGCACATGGGCACCCATCAGCAGGCGAATGACATGCGGGTTCTGGCTGGTGGTGGTGAGCGTATAATCGCCCGAGGTGCGATCAAACTCGCCCACTGCGGAGCGCGGTTCCATGGCATTCGGGATCAGGCGGTTATTCACCAGATCGAATTTCACAACATGCGCGGCGCTGGCAAAGGCAGCATCCACCACGGCCTTGTCGCCGATATGCCAATCATAGCAAAGGTTCCCGGCCACACCATCATGAATGGCGGCGGCACCGGGCTTCAGCGCCGTTTCCATGGTGGCGGCGGCGGGCAGCACTTCGTAATCAACCGCAATAGCTTCGGCGGCATCGCGCGCCTGCTGGCGTGTCGCGGCGATGGCAACGGCCACAGGGTCGCCCACATGGCGGACCTTGTCATGCGCCAGCACAGGATGCGGCGGTTCGGCCATGGGCGAACCATCCTTATTGTGGATTTGCCAACCGCAAGGCAGGCCACCCACGCCATCCTCTGCCATATCGGCGCCGGTATAGATTTCGACGACACCTGGCATGGAAGCCGCTGCCGAGATGTCCACGGATGTGATGCGGGCATGGGCATGCGGGCTGCGCAGGATCCAGGCATGCAATTGCCCGGGCTTATCCGCATCATCCGTGTAAGCGCCCCGCCCTTGCAGGAAGCGGAAATCTTCCTTGCGGCGGACGCTGGCGCCGATACCTTCGAAGGGTGTCACCACGTTCATGTCTATCGCCTTCCATATTGTTTTGGTGCGGCCCTTGGTGGCCGCGAAAGGCGGGGCTTATGCCCCGACCCCATTAATCAGCAGCGCGCGCCATCTCACTGCGCTTGCCCTGCATCACTTCCGCCGCCGCCGCGATGGCCTTCACGATATTGTGATAGCCCGTGCAGCGGCAGAGATTGCCTTCCAGCCCTTCACGGATTTGCTGTTCCGTGATGCCATTCGGGTGCTTGTTCACCAGGTCAATCGCGCTCATCACCATGCCCGGCGTGCAGAAGCCGCATTGCAGCGCGTGGTATTCGCGGAAGGCTTCCTGCATCACATGCAGCGTGCCATCGGCAGCCGCGAGCCCTTCAATGGTGGTCACACTCGCGCCATTGCACATCACTGCCAGCGTCGTGCAGGATTTCACGCTTTCGCCATTCACATGCACCACACAGGCGCCGCATTGGCTGGTATCGCAGCCGACATGCGTGCCGGTCATGCGGAGTTTCTCACGCAGCATTTCCACCAAAAGCGTCCGGCCTTCAACCTCGGCGGTATGGGTTTGACCATTCACGGTCAGTGTCACCTGCGGCATAGCGCGTCTCCCAATCATGTTCTGCCCGGACCATTGGCCAGGGATGTTTCAACCCAGAGCCTCACCTGTAAGATGGGGCTTCGTCAAGCTTTTCAAGATGAAATCTTGCCTGCGGAAGGCGCCCCACCGCAAGGGGGCGCCCACCTGCTTCAGTGTTTTGCGATCAGCGCCGCGCCCTTGGCCCCGGCCAGGGGGTTTTCCGCCGCCGGGCGGTCGTGCAAATGGCAGGCGGACCAATGCCCAGGCTCGGTCTGGCGGAGCGCGGGTTCATCCTGCCGGCAACGATCAAAGGCATAGGGGCAGCGCGTATGGAAGCGGCAGCCCTTGGGCGGGTTGATCGGGCTTGGCACATCGCCCTTCAGGATCACGCGTTCCCGCTGCGCGCCGGGCTCGGGCACCGGCACGGCAGACAATAGCGCTTCCGTATAGGGGTGCTTCGGCGCGGCGAACAACTCCCGCTTCGGTGCCACTTCCACGATCTTGCCGAGATACATGACCGCCACGCGATGCGTCATATGCTCCACAATCGCCAAATCATGGCTGATGAACAGCAAAGCGAGGCCGAGATCCTTCTGCAAATCCTGCAGCAGGTTCACGATCTGCGCCTTGACGGAGACGTCCAGCGCCGAGACCGCCTCATCGCAAATGATCAGGTCAGGCTCGGCGGCAAGCGCGCGGGCGATGCCGATACGCTGGCGCTGCCCGCCCGAGAATTCATGCGGCCAGCGCCCAACGGCATCACGCGGCAGGCGCACCCGGTCCATCAGATGGCCGACGCGCTTTTCGAGGTCAGCGGCATCCTTGGCGAGGCCGAAATTGCGGATTGGCTCAGCCAGGATATCGCGCACCCGCATGCGCGGATTGAGCGAGGAATAGGGGTCCTGAAACACCACCTGCATGCGCCGACGGAGCGGGCGCAGCGTGCTGGCTGGCATGTCATCAATCCGGGTGCCGTCCAGGGTTACCTGCCCGCCGGTAATGTCGAACAGGCGCAGAATGGCCTTGCCGACGGTGGATTTGCCGCAGCCGGATTCACCCACCAGCGACAGGGTTTCCCCTTTGGCGATGGAAAAGGAAATGCCATCCACCGCATAGACATGGCCGGTGACGCCGCCCAGGAAACCAGCGCGGACGGGAAAGTGTTTCTTGAGGTCATGGACCTCGAGCAGAGGCGTGCTCATGCCGCGGCGGCCTCCTTCACGGCGTAATGACAGGCGACGATATGGCCGGGCGCCTTTTCTTCGAGGCCCGGGGCGACGTTGCGACAGAGATCGGTGGCATAGGTGCAGCGGCTGGCGAAGACGCAGCCTTCAAGCTTCTTCTTGAGGCTTGGCACCAGGCCCGGGATTTCCTGCAAGCGGGTTTCCGTCCCATCAAGCGAGGAGCCAAGCTTGGGCACGGACCCAAGCAAGCCCTGGGTATAGGGGTGGCGCGGATTGCGGAACAAAGGCCCGACCTTGGCTTCTTCCACCTTGCGCCCGGCATACATCACCACCACGCGCTCGGCGACTTCCGCCACCACGCCAAGATCATGCGTAATCAGCACAATGGCGGCACCGACGCGATGCTTGAGGTCGCGCATCAGATCGAGGATCTGCGCCTGAATGGTCACATCCAAGGCCGTGGTCGGTTCATCAGCAATCAGCAGCTTCGGGTTGCAGGCGAGTGCGATGGCAATCATCACGCGCTGGCGCATGCCGCCCGAAAGCTGGTGCGGATATTCCTTCACGCGGCGTTCGGCTTCCGGAATGCCGACCAGCTTCAGCATCTCCACCGCACGGTCTTCCGCCTGCTGCGCCGACATGCCCTGATGGAGGCGCAGCGTCTCGCCAATCTGGCGGCCCACCGTCAGCACCGGGTTCAGTGACGTCATCGGCTCCTGGAAGATCATGCTGATCTCATTGCCGCGAATATCGCGCATCGCGGGTTCCGAGAGTTCCAGCAGGTTCTTGCCGTTGAAGCGGATGGCGCCGGCCAGCTTGCCGGGCGGTTCCGGGATCAGGCGCAGGATGGACATGGCAGTGACGGATTTGCCGCAACCGCTCTCGCCCACAATGGCGAGTGTCTCGCCAGCCTCAACATGGAAGGACACGCCATCCACCGCGCGATTGATGCCATCGGGCGTGCGGAAATGCGTCTGCAGATTGTCAACTTCGAGCATCGCCATGGGTCAGAGCCTCTTTGCCATGCGCGGGTCGAGCGCATCCCGGAGACCATCGCCGAGCAGGTTCACGGCCAACACGGTGATGGACAGGAAGATGGCGGGGAAGAACACAATATAGGGCTTCACCTGCCAAAGCGCGCGGCCTTCCGCCATGATATTCCCCCAGGATGGGATGATCGGCGGCGTGCCAGCCCCGATAAAGGATAGGATGCTTTCCACAATCATGGCGGAAGCACAGATATAGGTCGCCTGCACGGTAATGGGTGCCAGCGTATTCGGCAGGATATGGCGCCAGATGATCACCGGTGTGCGTGTGCCCGCCGCCACCGCCGCATCCACATAGGGTTGCTCACGGAGCGAAAGCACCACGCCACGCACCAGGCGGGAGACGCGCGGGATTTCCGCAATGGTGATGGCGATGATCACATTCTGCACCGAACCGCGTGTCAGTGCCATGAGCGCAATGGCGAGCAGGATCGGTGGGATGGACATCATGCCATCCATCACGCGCATGATGATGCTATCGGCCCAACGGATGAAGCCGGAGATCATGCCAATGGTGAGCCCGATGATGGAGGCCAGCACAGCCACCGAAAACCCGACCAGCAGCGACACCCGCGCGCCATAGAGCACGCGCGAATAGATATCGCGGCCCAGCATATCCGTGCCGAACCAATACAGCGCCGATGGCTCACGCGTACGCCGCGCGGGGGCCAAGGCTGTCGGGTCCGTGGTAAACAGCAAGGGCGCAAAAATCGCGACCAGCACCATGAGCGTGACCAGCGATCCGCCAATGGCAATGGCTGGGTTGCGCCGCATGAAGCCGAAAAACCCGCCACGCGCCCTGACCGGCGGCATGATATCGGGGAGCGTCGGCGCCACCGCGACATTCGCGGCGGTGATGCCCTTGGGGTCGAGGATGGTAGCGGACATCAGTATCTGATCCTCGGGTCCAGAATGGTATAGAGCAGGTCAATCATGAGATTCACCAGCACATAGACAAAGGAAAACAGCAGCACGACGCCCTGAATGACCGGGTAGTCGCGCCGCAGAATGGCATCAACCGTGAGCCGCCCAAGGCCCGGAATGGCGAAGACGCTTTCCGTGACCACCGCGCCACCAATCAGCAGCGCGATACCAATGCCAATCACGGTGACAATCGGCACGGCGGCATTCTTCAAAGCATGCAGGAACAGGATATTGCGTTGCCCGGCACCCTTGGCACGGGCGGTGCGGATGTAATCCTGTTGCAGCACTTCCAGCATGGTCGCGCGCGTGATGCGCGCGATCAGTGCAATATAGACCGTGCCAAGCGCAATGGCCGGCAGGATCAAATTCTGGAACCAGGGGAAGAAGCCCTGTTTGATCGGCGTATATCCCTGCACCGGCACCCAATCGAGTTCCAGCGCAAAGATATAGGCCAGCACATAGCCGACCACAAAGACGGGGACGGAAAAGCCGAGCACGGCAAAGCCCATCACCGTGCGATCAATCACCGTGCCCTGCTTCCAGGCGGCGATCACCCCCATCGGGATGGCGACCGAAACCGCCAGGATGAGGGTGATGATCATGAGCGACAGCGTCGGTTCAATACGCTGCTGGATCATGGTTGCCACCGGCAGGTTGGTAAAAATCGAAACGCCGAGATCACCCTGAAGAATACGCCAGACCCATTCCCCGAACCGGATCAAGAATGGCCGGTCGAGGCCAAGGCTGGCGCGGATGCGTTCCACATCTGCAGGTGTCGCCTGATCGCCCGCAATGACCGCGGCCGGATCACCCGGCGCGACATAGAGCAGGCTGAAGACAAATAGCGCGACAAAGGCCATCACCGGAATGGTGGCCAAGACGCGTCGGACGATATAGGCGAGCATGATCCCGATTTACCTATACTGTTACTGTCAGGACTTGGAAACGTTCCAGAAGAACGGTATCGGCGCGCCGATCACGCCCGACACATTCCGTCGCCATGCCTGGAAGACCTTGTAGAAACCTGTCGGAAGATACGTGACATGACTCATCGCCGCGGAATTCATCTCGGCAACGGCTGCCTTTTCTGCGTCAAGGTTCGGAGCATTAAACCACTTATCGCGCGCGGCTTCCACCGCATCGTCCTTGGGCCAACCAAACCAGGCGCCATCGCCATGGGCGCGAAGGGCAAGATAGGCTGCCGGATTGGTGCAGTCAGCGCCGGCGTGCCACGTATGAAAGATGTGCCAGCCACCCTGGCCCGGCAGGGATTTGGATGCGCGACGTTGACCAACCGTACCCCAATCGGTGGCAACAAAATCCACACGCATGCCGATGGAGGTCAGCAATGCATTGGTCACCTCCCCCATCGCCTTCAGCGGCGCCTGATCCTGCGCCACCAGCACGGTGATCGGCTGACCATTATAGCCGGATTCAGCGAGCAACCGGCGCGCCGCCTCAATATTCCGCGGTCCCTTGAGGGTGTCGCCACCTGCTTCCGTGTAGAGCGGAGTCCCAGGTGTGAAGAAGGACGGCAGCGTCTGCCAAAGGCTCCGGTCATCGCCAACAACAGCGCGCATGTAGTCATCCTGGCTGAGGGCCATCGCGACTGCGCGGCGCGCACGCACATCATTGAAGGGGGCGTGAAGATGGTTGAACCGGAAGGCGCCGATATTGCCAAGCGGATCCTGAATATCCACCTGAACATTTCGGTTGCGACGCAGCGAGGGAACCAGATCCGTCAAGGGGCTTTCCCACCAGTCAATTTCACCATTCATGAGCGCGGCTGATGCCGTGGCCGGGTCCGGCATGATGATCCATTCAATACGATCCACATTCATGCGTTTGCCGCCGGCAAGCCAGGAAGCAGGCTCATTGCGCGGAACATATTGATCGAACTTGGTGAAGACAGCCTTGGCACCCGGAACCCATTCATTGCGCACAAAGCGCATGGGCCCGGAACCGACAAACTCACTCACCTGCTGGAAAGGATCGGTCCGCGCAAGCCGTTCCGGCATGATAAAGGCCATGGGCGTATTGTTCTTGCCCAGCGCTACCAGCATTTTCGGGTAGGGCGACTTCAAGCGCCACCGGAAAGTGCGATCATCAACTGCGGAAACAGGCTCCTCCTGGATGGCGCGGATCATCTGTCCCATGCCATCGCGCACCGCCCAACGGTTGAGCGAGGCCGCCACATCCTGCGCGCGGACAGCCTCACCATCATGAAAGCGCAAACCCTGACGCAACTTGAAGGTCCAGGTCTTGCCGCCGTCGGTCACTTCCTCGCTTTCGACCATCTGGCGCTTCGGTTCCAGCTTGTCGTCAAAGCCATAAAGCGTGTCCCACACCAGGCAGGCGGCATTGCGCACCACATATTGCGTGCCCCAGATGGGGTCGAAATTGGCCAGATTGGCCTGCGGCACAAAGCGCAGCGTGCGCGCGGCAGCGCCCTGAGACAGCGCCGGGGCTGAGACCCCAGCCGTGCCCGTGAGCGCCGCAACGCCGGCGCTTGCCTTGAGGAAATTTCTACGATCCATCACCCTTCTCCCATTTCATGTTCGGGGCAGCCCAGTCTGCCCAGGTATAAGTCGCTCTGCCTTGCCAAAAGGCAGGGCAGCGCAAGAGGTCTCGCTTAGCCTGCTTTCAGTGCGGCGCAAATAGCCCCATCGACCGGCCGGCCTCCTTGGCTTGGCACAGGCGATGCATGGCCCATGCCATCAAGGGCTTGCGGCCCCGCCCCTCAGCCCCGCCTGATGCCCCAGTAGAGAGCCAAGCCCGGCACGCGCCCGGTCAGATTGGCACGCAAGGCGGTCATGGATTTATAGGAACCAAGCGGAATATAGGGCAGTTCATCCATCGCCACCGTCTGCATATCCCGCGCGATGGCCTTCTGCGCCGCAAGGTCCGGCGCGTCGAACCAGGCATCGCGCAATTCCTCGAGCTTCGGGATATCCGGCCAACCGAACCAGGCATTGGTGCCATTGCCCCGCAGCGGGAAATGCGCCGCCGGATCGGCGAAATCAAAGGATGAGAAGGAGGTGAACAGCATGGACCAGCCGCCCCGTTCCACCGGCTCCCGCGAGGTGCGGCGCTGCACCGTGGTGCCCCAATCGCTCAAGACAATGTCAGCATTGAAGCCAAGCCGGCGCACCAGATCGGCCCCCACCTGCGTGAGTGCCGCCGGCACCAGAATATCCGTGGGGCCAATCAGCCGCATGGTCTGGTTCGTGTAGCCCGCTTCGCGCATCAGGGCCCGCCCACGGTCAATGCTGCGCGGCCCCATGAGCGGCGCGAGGCCCGCATCATTGGCCAGCGGCGTACCGGGTGTGAAGAGCCCAACGCCAGTGTTATACAGCGCCGGGTCTGTGCCCACGGCGGCCTGCATGAAAGTTTCCTGGCTGATGGCGGGCAGCAGTGCCTGACGCAGCGCCTTGTTGTTGAAAGGCGGGTGCAAATGATTGACGCGCAGAATGCTTCCAAGCGGCAGCGGGTCAATCGCTTCAATCACAACCTGCCGGTTGCGCCGCAAAAGCTGCTGCACCTCCGGCGGCGGCTGTTCATACCAGTCAATCTCGCCGGTTTGCAAAGCAGCCGACGCAGTCGCGGCATCCACAATGATATGCCATTCCACGCGATCAAAATGTGCGATTTTCGGCCCAGCGGTCAGGCTTGGTGTGCCGGATTGCACGGGGATGTAATCGGCAAAGCGCTCATAGACCACCAGGCTGCCGGAATTGAATTCATTGGCCTTGAAGCGGAAGGGGCCGGAGCCGATGGCCTCACGCACCTGCTGGAAGGGATCGGTCTTGGCGAGGCGCTCCGGCATGATGAAGGCGGGGCTATTGGAAACCTGCGCCAGCGCATGGAATAGCAGCGGGAAGGGTTTTTTCAACCGGAAGCGGATGCGCATATCATCCACCACCAGAATATCATCCGTGAGGGTCGCAAGCTTTTGGCCGAAGGGGTTGCGCTTCATCCAGCGTTGCAGGCTTGGCACCACATCCTGCGCGCGCACCGGCTCCCCATCATGGAATTTGAGGCCCGGTCGAAGCGTGATGGTGACACTCCGCCCGCCATCATCGCTGCTATGGCCAGCCGCCATTTGTGGCTGCGGGCGGAATTGCGCATCCATCCCGTAAAGGGAATCAAACACCATATGCCCGAAATTGCGGGTGATATTGGCCGTGGTCCAAATGGGGTCGAGGCTGGTGAGGTTCGCCTGCGGCACCATCTTCAGCACGCGGTTTTGCGCCGGCTGCGCAATGGCGAAGGAAGGCAGTGCGCCTGTGGCGGCGGCCGCCCCCAGTTTGAAGACATCCCGACGTTGCATGTGAACCTCCTTTTTGACTTGGCCTTATCAAGCCCGCTTGCGGCTGGTGGCGCAAGCGCGATTTGGCCTCAGCCCGGCCTATGGCCGAATCCCAAGGCCGGTTCGGGGGCAGTATCTATCCAGATTGCCTTGCTTTGCGTCAGTTCGGTCAAAACCTCCTGCCCCGAGGAGCGACCATGGCCTGAGGCGCCAAAGCCGCCAAAGGGCACGGAAACGTGAATGGTGCGATAGCCATTCACCCAAAAGGTCCCTGCCCTCACCCTGGCCGCCACGCGATGCGCCCGGCCCAAATCACGCGTCCAGACCGCGCCCGCGAGGCCGAAGGGCGTCGTATTGGCAAGGGTGATGGCTTCATCCTCATCCTCGAAAGGGATGGCGGCGACCACGGGGCCAAATATTTCCTCCCGCGCTGGACTGGCCTCATTGGAAAGCCCGGCAAGCAGGGTGGGCGGCACCCAAAAGCCGCCTTGGGGCAGCGCGGCGGGTTTTTCGGCGGCCAATACAGCAGCGCCGGAAGCCGCGCCGGCGGCGAGCAATTCCCGCACATGGGCAAATTGCCGCGCATTGGCCACAGGGCCCATTTCCGTTGCGGCATCCAGGGGATCGCCCAGCCGAATGCGGCGCTGCGCGTCAGCAAGCGCGGCGACAAAACGATCATGCAGGCGGCGCTGCACCAGAAGCCGCGATCCCGCGACACAGGATTGCCCGCTGCCGGCATAGATCGCCTGCTGAGCGCCCTGGATGGCGCTGGCGAAATCCGCATCATCAAAGACGATATTGGCGCTTTTGCCACCGAGTTCGAGCAAGCTCGGCACGCCACGCGCGGCGGCAGCGGCGGCAACCGCACGGCCTGCCGCGACGCCGCCCACAAACACCACCTTGGCGATTTCGGGGGCAGCAAGTAGCGCCGTACCCGTGCCCTGTCCCGGCCCGGCGATCACCTGAAGCAGGCCGCGTGGTAGCCCGGCTTGTTCGGCAAGCAAGCCCAGTACGAGGGAGGTCAGCGGCGTGAATTCAGATGGCTTCAGCACCACCGCATTGCCGGCTGCGAGCGCTGGAAAGACATTCCAGCCAGCGGTGAAAATCGGCGCATTCCAGGGCGTGATGGCCAGCACCACGCCAAGCGCCTCACGCCTTACCATGACGGTATGGCCGGAAGGCACGGGAATGATCCGGCCTTCGATCTTGTCGCACCAGCCGGCCCAGTATTCTGCCATTTCCGCGACACGGGCGACTTCCGCGCGGGTGTCTCGCAAGGGTTTGCCGGTTTGCGCGGATTCCAGCCGCGCAAGGTTCTCCGCATATTGCCGCAGCAAGGGCGCGATGGCCCAAAGCCGGCGGCCGCGTTCGGCGCCACTCAAAGCCTGCCAAACGCCTTGCGCGCGGGCGGCGCTGCTGGTGGCTTCAGCGATAAGGCCCGCGCCTGCGCTGGCATAGTCGAGCAGCGCCTCACCGGTTGTTGGGTCTTGCAGGGTGATGATGGCGCCATCGCCCGCGATGATCTCGCCATTCACCAGGCTGCCGCTGCGCCCAGCCAAAAGCGCGGTGACTTCGGCGGTGAGAACGGCTTTGGCGCTGAAGGGGGTCATGGCTTGGCTCCTGTAAAAAGCGCTGCCGAAAGGCGGTTGAAATCAGCCTCATCCGGCACGGCTGCGCGCAATTCCTGCCAAAGCGCGGCGGCGCGGCCGGTTGCATGCAGCGATACATCCAATTCCCGCGCGAGTTCCAGCGCGAGACCGACATCCTTGCGCATCAGCCCAGCGCTGAAACCTGAGTCAAAGCTGCCGGGGATGATCCAGCGCGGCCAATTCACCTCGGTCACCGCGGAACGGCCCGAGGCGCCATTCAACACCGGCAAAAGCGCTTCCGGCGAAACCCCCGCGGCGGCACCAAGGCGCAGCGCCTCACCGGCTGTCACGAGGTGGCTCGCGACCAGTAGGTTGTTCACCAGCTTCGCAACCTGCCCTGCCCCGGATGGCCCGATATGCAAAAGCCGTGCGGTCAAATGTTGCAGGATGGGTGTTGCACGTTCCAAGGCGACGGCATCGCCACCCACCATCATGGCCATGCTGCCCGCAGCGGCACCGGCAGGGCCGCCTGAGACCGGCGCATCCAAATAGAAAACGCCCTGTGCCTTGGCTTGTTCGGCGAAGCTCTGCACGGCGCGCGGTGACAGGGTTGAGGTGTCAATGATCACGGCACCTTGCGGCAAGGCGGGCAGTGCGTGGTTCAGCACCTCGGCCACCGCAGCATCATGCGGCAGGGAGAAGAGTGTGATCTCGGCGATGCTGTCCTTGAGATCGGCGCCGATACTGGCGCCGGCTTGGCGTGCGGCATCGCGCTTGCCAGGGTCCAAATCCCAGGCGCTTGGCTTGTGGCCGGCCTCAAGAAGCCGCTTGAGCATCGCCATGCCCATATTGCCGAGACCGATTACCGCGACCATTGGCGCCTCCCCCTCAAACCTGGACTCTCCGGCGCTTTCCATAGCGCCGCAACGCTGTGAGGGCCAAGGCAGTTTGCGCCGCGCGGCTTTCCTGCGTTACAGGCGCGCATGGCAGTTCTCACTATTCTTTCGCGCATTAAGGGCGTGATCGGCCAAGCGCGTTTTGGCGTGCTGATGGAATTTCTGCGCTTCGGTGTGGTCGGCACGATTGGCTTTGTGGTGGATACGGCGGTGCTTTATGCGGGCTTGGCGCTGGGGCTTGGGCTTTATGGCGGGCGCGCGGTGTCATATCTGGTGGCGGCGACCACGACCTGGGCGCTCAATCGGGCATGGACGTTTCGCGGGCGCGGTGATGGCCCTGTTCATCAGCAATGGGCGCTGTTCCTGCTGGTTAATCTGGTGGGCTTTGCGATGAATTACGGCACCTATGCCGCGCTGATCGCCTTTGTGCCGCTCGTGGCAGCGCATCCGGTGCTGGGTGTCGCTGCCGGGGCCATCGCCGGCATGTTCGGCAATTTCGTGCTGTCACGCCAATTGGTGTTTGGCGTCAAGAAATAGGCGCGGCGGGATGGGTAACCCCGCCGCGCCTTTCAGTCTTCAGCTGCGCACCAGGCTGCACCCGCCGTCATTGAGCGGGCGGAAAGCTTCGTCGCGTTCCGTTGTTTGCAGCAGCTTGTAATAATCGAAAGCACCCTTGCTCTCCTCGGGCTTTTTGACCTCGAACAGATAGGCCGGGTGCAGTTTGCGGCCATCGGGGCGGATGCTGCCAGGGCCGAAGCAATCATCATCGCAAGGAATGGCCTTCATGCGCGCAACCGTTGCCGCGCCATTCTGCTTGGCTACGGCGGCGCCCATGTCGGCAACCGTCTTCAGATAATGCAGCGGCGCGGCATAGGTGCCGGCATGGTTCATGCAAAGTGCATTCTGGCCAATCTGTGGCCGGATGCGCGTGGAAAAGGCGCGGGTCCGGTCGTTCAAATCCCAATAGAAGGTTTCCGTACAGACCAGCCCCTGCGCCGTCTGCAAGCCAAGCGCATGCACATCGGGCAAGAACATCAGCAGGCTCGCGAGTTTCGTGCCGCGCCGGGTAATGCCGAATTCGGCTGCCTGCTTGATGCAATTGATGGTATCGCCGCCCGCATTGGCGAGGCCAATGACCTTGGCGCGGGATGCTTGCGCCTGCACCAGGAAGGACGAGAAATCCGTAGTGCCTGGGAAGGGTGTGCGCACCTGGCCCAGAACCCGCCCGCCTGCATTACGCACGAAATTCGCCGTATCGCGTTCCAAAGCATGGCCGAAGGCGTAATCCGCCGTGATGAAGAACCAGCTATCCCCGCCCGCTTTCACGGTGGCACCGCCGGTGGATTTCGCGAGCATATAGGTGTCATAGGTCCAATGGACGGTATTGGGTGTGCAGGCGCGCCCCGTCAGATCAGAGGTCGCGGTCGAGGTGCTCATGAACACCTTGTTCTTTTCGCGCACGATATCCGCCACCGCCAGCGCCACGGATGAAGCGCCGCCATCAATAATCAGGTCAACGCCTTCGCGATCAATCCATTGCCGCGTGAGGTTTGAACCGACATCCGGGCGGTTCTGGTTATCGCCAAAAAGCACTTCAATATTGAAGCCGCGATTATTCATCTCGGCGGCCGCCTGACGCGCGCAGGCAAGAGAAGTGGGGCCGGAGACATCGCGATAAGTTCCAGAGAAATCGCAAAGCAGCGCCATCTTGATGGTATTCGCGGCCTGCGCCTTTGCGCTCCGCCAGGGCAGGCCACCAATACCGGTGCCGATGCCCGCGCCGGCCGCAAGGGCCGTGCGACGTGTTACATTCATGATTTTTCCCTCCAAAACGGTTCGAAGCCTTTGCGGCTGCAGCAAGGCTACGCCATCTGGATGGAAGGTAAAGCCCCCCGGTTAAAACCAGCTTTCAGGCGCCCTGCAACTGCACCTTTTCTTCGGATTTTTCAGCAGCGTGATGGAAATTGGCGCGCTGATACCCGGTCATGAAGTCAGGATAGGTGATGGGTTCCATCCTCGCCGTTGCGCCATCCGCCGTAATCGGTTTCATGACAGCGCGGTAATTTGCATCCATGAAAAACGGGATCGCATAGCGTTCGCGGCCAGAGCGATTGATCACGCGATGCGGGGTCGCGAGGAAGCGATTATCCGTCCAGCGTCGCAGCATCATCCCGCCATTGATCAGCAACGCGCCTTCAGGTGCCGGCGCATCCAGCCAGCGCCCATCGGGCAGCCTAAGCGATAGGCCCGGCACCTTGTTCTGCGCCAGAATGGTCATGAAGCTTGTGTCCATATGGGGTGCTATGCCGTATTCATTCTCGGGCGCCGTTGGCTCCTGCGGTGGGTAATGGGACATGCGCAGCGTGAACATGGGTTCCTGGAAAAATGGCGCGAAGTAATCAGCCGGCAGGCCAAGCGCACGGGCATAGATCGGCAGCAGCGACATGCCAAGTCCTTCAAACGCCGCGCAGGCTTGCAGAATATTGGCGCGAAAACCGGGTAAATCCGGCCATTGATTGGCGCCGCGAAACCGCACCTTGCCCAGAACATCGGGGTGATCAGCGGGCAGGTCGCGCTTGAAGAACACAGCCTCATTCGCGTTCGGCAAAGCCACCTCGCCCACCGCATTCACGCGCGTGGTCGCACCCCGCATCGGCATATAGCCGATATTATGTTCATTGATCTTCAGCGCGAGCTTGGCGTCCAGGGGTTGCGCATGAAACCGCGCGGCCTCGGCGAAGGTTTGATCGAGCAGCGCTTGCGAAATGCCGTGATTGCGGACGAAATAAAAGCCGACTTCAGTGAAGGCGTGGCGGAGTTCTTCACCCAGTTTCTCAAGCGCTCCGGGCACGCCCGCGCGCAAAGGGGCGAGATCAAGAACGGGAATGCTGTCGGCCATGGCAAATGATCCCTGCTTATCGGCAGGCAGCATCACGCCTCATGCGCATGTGTGCAAGAGGCGCTGTTCAAGCGGCCACGCGGCTCAAATCCCACAGATTGGGCACGGCCTTATTGTCGTAGCCGGAGACGAAATATTCGGGCTGACTCGTCTCAGCATTGAACATCGCACGCCTCACCGCGCCGATATTGGCGCCATAGACATGAATACTGATGCTGGTACGCCCTTCCGCCCCGTTTTCCACGCGATGCGTGTCGTAGCTGTCGCTGCTGAGGACCACCACATCGCCGCGCTTGAGCCTGTCCACGCGCCCCGGGCGCATCGGCCCGCCATGCGGGTCTGCGAGCATTTCGGTGGAAATTTCCTCACCCTGATGCACGGCAACCAGGCCCCAAACAGTGTGGTTATGCACGGGCGTCTGCTGCCCAGGCCCACAGACGAAACAAACGACCGAGAAACGTTCTTGGGGATCGCAATGCAGCAAAAGCTGCCGGAAGGTATCAGTGGGCGCCGTATATTCCGGCGGCAACCAATTCTCGGAAAGCACCAGCCTTCGCAGCAGGTCCGGTGCCTCCTTCAGGAATAGGGCCTCATCGCCACCCGCATCGGCCAGGGCAGTCATGCCGCGGACGAAGTCTCGCAAGGGGGCGATGTCTTGAATGAGGGTGCTTCCGTTGTCCATACATGTCAGAATTGAATATTTTGAGTCGGAATGCAACCATTAGTTTCATAATTTTTTACGATGCCTCCGCGGTTAGGACGATTCGGCCCGTCACCTTGCCATCTTTCAACCTATTGAGTGCAGTGTCAGCTTGGTTGAGCGGCATTCGGGTAATCGGAATACCCGGCAAGCCACCCTTCTGGGCGATACCGACCAATTCCCGCAACTCCTTGACATTGCCCACATATGAACCCTGGATGGTCAGTGCCCGCATCGGCATCACCGGCAGCGGCACGGCCAATTCGCCGCCAAAGAGCCCGACCTGCACCAGCTTCCCGCCCTTGCGCAGCGCATCAAAGGCGCTCCGCGCTGTCTCCGCGCCATTCACCAGGTCAATGATGGCGCGCACCGGGCCGCCGCAGGCTGCCATGATGCGCTTGGCCGTATCCGCATCCCCGCCCTGGACGATATCGGTGGCCCCTTCCCGCTTGGCGGCTTCAAGCTTGGCGGCACTGACATCCACGACCACAATCCGCCGATGGCCCTTGGCCTTCAGCACGGCAATCGCGTTCAGGCCGAGACCACCCGCGCCGATCAGCACAATCGGCTCATCGGCCGGCATGGGCATGACCTTATTGATGGCGCTGAACACCGTGATGCCCGAACAGGCATAGGTTGCGGCCAAGGCGGGATCCAGGTTGCCCACCGGCACCAAATGCCGCGGCTCCGGCGCCAGCACATGCGTCGCATAGCCACCATGCTGATAAACGCCCAGGCTTTTGGGCGTGAGGCACATATTATCCTCATCCGCACGGCAGGATTCGCAGGTGCCGCAGCCAACCCAGGGGAAGACCACCATAGGGTCACCGACCTTGAGGCCAGCGCCATTGGCATCCGGCCCCCATTTCAGCACGCGCCCGACAATCTCATGCCCCATGGCGAGCGGCAGCTTCACCCCGCGATCGGATAGTTTCAGATAACCGCGCGAACCGAGGTCATAGCCGCCTTCCCAGATATGCAGATCCGAATGGCAAACCCCGGCATGGGTGATTTCCAGCAACACCTGCTGGCCGGTGGGTTCCGGCGTTGGGATCTCGATCTCCTGCAAGGGTTTACCGGCTTCAATAACGGCCCAGGCGCGCATGGCGGACTTCCTTCATGTTTCTCGTGTTGGAAGCATGGGAACAAGCCTGGGGCTTCCGGTCAAGCGCTGCGGCGCAATGGCTGGTCCAGTTTTGATTGACGTTGCGGGAAAGCCGCCTAAGCTCGCTGCCTCAACCGGAGGAACGCGTATGAGTAATCCATGGGAACAGGGCGCTGGCGGCGGTCTTGGTGATTTGCTGGGCGCCATGATGGGCGGCGGTTCGGCAGATGGCTTGGCTTCCCTGGTGGGCAAGCTGCAACAGGGCGGGCTGCATCAGGAAGTGGAAAGCTGGGTCGGCTCGGGGGAAAATATGCCGGTGGAGCCCGAAAAACTGGCCCAAGCCTTTGGGGGTGATGAATTGGCCGGGTTGGCGCAACGCTTCGGTGGCGGCGCTGCTTCCGGTGGCGCCATGGCGGGTATTCTGGCGCAGCTTCTGCCCGCCGTGATCAATGGCATGACCCCGCAGGGACGCCTGCCGCAAAGCCAGGCCGATATGGGCGGTGGGCTCGGCGATGTGCTGGGCAGTGTGCTGTCCGGCATGATGGGCGGGCAGCAGCAACAGCCTCAGGGCGGCCTGATGGATATGCTTGGGCCCCTGATGGGTGCCATGGCCGGCGGGAAGCCAGGCCAGGGCACGGGCGGCTTGGGCGATTTGCTTGGCGGCCTGCTCGGCGGGGCGGGTGCGGCCACGGCGGCAGGCATGGCCGGCAAGGGCGGCAAGGTGCTGCCACCCGGCGATGAATTGCCGAGCAAACCGGCAGCCTTGGGAAGCAGCGGCGGCAAGGGCGGTTCCGGTGGCGGCTACCGCGATGATGCTGTGGACCCGCGCAACCCACTCGGCGATCCGGGCGGGTTGTTTCGGCGGCGCTAATCAGGCGCCGCCTTGCGGGGCGGCGTTTTCAATCCGGGCGAATGTTATTCTCCCGCACCACGCGACCCCAGGTCGCGATCTGGGCCGATAGGAATTGCGTGAAGGCGGCTTCGCCTTGCGGGTTCAGGTCTATGCCGAGGCTGATGATGCGCTGGCGGAGTTCCGGCACATCCAAAGCCTTGCGCACCGCTGCTTCCATGCGCGCCTTGATCGCATCAGGCAGGCGGGCGGGGCCCAGGAAACCCCAGAAGGCCCGCGAATCAACACCCGTAATGCCAAGTTCCGTCATGCTCGGCACATCCGGGATATTGGGGCTGCGCGTGGCGCTGGTTTGCGCGAGGGGCACCAGCGTGCCGGCATCAATATGGACGCCAATGGCGGGGCGGGTTGCGATGGGCAAATCCACCTCACCCGCCGCGGCCGCAACCGCCAACGGCCCACCGCCACGATAGGGCACATGCACCAGCTTGAAGCCGCCGGCGCGTTGGATAAGTTCCATGGTCAAATGCGCGAGGCTGCCATTGCCGATGGTGCCGTAAGTTA
>Ga0172373_10005358_pt1 | contig 17643 bp, 13 predicted proteins | sample Lak10m_2_FD_114546 | JGI IMG/M metagenome (GOLD analysis project Ga0172373, IMG submission 114546) | Freshwater microbial communities from Kabuno Bay, South-Kivu, Congo - kab_092012_10m | ecosystem: Environmental > Aquatic > Freshwater > Lake | place: Democratic Republic of the Congo...
ACAAAAAGTAGGATTAAAGTTGAGATAAACTCACTAATCCAAAAAGGGTAACCTGATCTAACCTTAGTTGAAAATTGAATGATTGGGTGTTTTAGAAAATGATTGAGCGAGATGGGTGACTAGCGTCGAGTCTACGCCCCCAGAAAGAAAAGAGCCAATCTCCACATCGGCAATCATGCGCTTACGTACTGCTTCGGTGAGGAGTCTCCGCACCTCTTCTTTGGCCTCATGGTAGCTTGGCTCTGTGCGAGAGGCATTGGCCACTTGCTTCTTCTCGAGCCACCAGTATTGAGAGATTGCTAGGTCGCCAGTAGAAACATTCAATAGATCCACTGTCATATGTGAAGCCGGGGGAAGTGTGTGAATATTCTGGTACGCCGTTTTCCATGGTGGAATGTACATAAGCGTCAAATAATCATCGATTGCCGCTGGATTGAGGACACCCTTGATTCCGGCAGCAAATATTGCCTTGATCTCGGAAGCAAAGAGCATGTTGCCTGCCTGGTCGTATCCATAATAAAGAGGCTTCTTGCCAAATCTGTCACGAGCGAGGAAAAGTTGCTGTTTCGCGTCGTCCCATAGAGCAAATGCAAACATGCCGTCGAGGTATTTTGGACACTCTACCCCGTATTCTCGATAGGCCTTCAGGATCACTTCCGTATCTGAGTTGGTAGAGAACGTGTAGCCTTTTTCTTCAAGCGTTTGTCGTAACTCTCGATAGTTGTAGATTTCCCCATTGAAGGTGATTGTGAGTGGTGCCGTACTGTCTCGCATCGGCTGGTGGCCACCCGCGAGATCGATAATAGAGAGTCGTGTCTGTGCGAGTATACATTGCGGATAACGAATAATTCCTCTGTCATCGGGACCTCTCTTGGCAAGAGTATCAAGTATTTTTCCGACAGCAATATCGTCGTACATTTGGATATTTGCGCCGACGATACCTAGGATTCCGCACATGGTAATGGGTGATATAAAAGGGTTAAGGGTGTTGTGTGAATTTGAAATCAAAAAGCACCTTGCTTGGTACTGGTGGCAAACGTTTGGTGCGATAAAAGCCATCATTATTGATATTGATTACCGCCGCGTCTACCACGACATCCAAGATCTCCGAATTTAGACTGTCTGTAGCCATGAAAAGGTCAAGAAGGTACTCACCAGTTTCTAGGTTGAGGTGTTTTATCTCAACTTCGATCAAGCCCTCTCCTGCTCGCAAATCAATTTTTTGGTCGAGGACCGAATTGGTAATATTGGAAAGATCTTCGCCTTTGGCATTTTTGATGCCGATCGATATCTTGGCATTTTTGTAGGGGACGGCTGTCTTGTTTTTGTAGCCGATGGTGAGACGCAGCAGGTGCTTTTCTTGATCCATCTCAATGGCTTGGCACGAAGTGAAGCGCACGAAACCACTTCCTTTGCGATCATTGCGATTGCCGAGGTCGTAGCTACTCATTTCTTTTCTGCTGTGCAGATAGAAGTCGATGACTTCTTTTGTTTTACCGACCATTTTTACTTTACCGCCATCAATAAGGACGCATTTTGAGCAAAGTTTTTCCACGGCTGCCATGTTGTGACTCACAAAGAGAATAGTGCGACCAGTCTCTTTGACCACCTCTTCCATTTTACCGAGACATTTTTTTTGAAATTCTGCGTCACCGACAGCAAGCACTTCGTCTACTAGCAAAATGTCTGGCTCCATATGTGCGGCTACAGAAAAAGCGAGTCGTACATACATACCACTCGAATAGTAGCGTACCGGTGTGTCGAGAAATTTCTCTATGCCAGAAAACGCTACGATGTTGTCGAACTTTTGAGAAATCTCCTTTCGAGACATGCCAAGGATCGCGCCATTGAGATAGATATTCTCTCGCCCAGTGAGTTCGGGGTGAAAGCCAGTACCGACCTCGAGTAAGGAAGCGACTCGTCCGCGCATCACCACTTCGCCTTCGGTGGGTGGCGTAATGCCTGTGAGGATTTTCAACAGAGTGCTTTTACCAGCACCATTTGAGCCAATGATGCCAATAATCTCACCTTTGTTGATCGATAGATCTACTCCTTGTAGCGCCCAAAACGCTTCTTTTGTCTCTATACCCATCACTACCTTGGTTTTATGGGCGGCGAAGTGGAAAGGATTTCTGAAGATGTTGGCGATCACATCACGCAAGGCAACATATCCTCCAGCACCATGCCGAATAGTATATTTTTTGCCGATATTTTTAATTTCGATAATAGGTTTGTCGTTCATGTGTTTGAATGTCTGCTAAATAACATCGGCGAAATATCGTTCTACCTTCTTGAAATACGCTGTACCAATAACGAGTAGTGCAAGACAGGCCACAAAAGAAATACTCACCAGGTGCCAATTGATGGGTGCGGTGTGTAATAGGGTTGCTCTCGCTGTTTGAATAACACCCATCATAGGGTTGAGTGCGAGGAGCCAAGAGTATTTACCAGCAATACTTGCTGGATAAATGACAGGAGTTACAAAAAGAAGTGTCTGAATGAAGAAGGGGAGTATGAAGCGTACGTCGCGATATTTTACATTGATCGCTGCTAGAAAAAGGCCGCCGCCAACCGCCGCCATAAAAGTGATGATGAGCAAGAGAGGGACGATCGCCGCGCTGGCGAGGGACGGAGCATATCCGTAGTACAGCATCATACCGGCAAGTATGAAGGCCGCGATGGCGAAGTCGACACATTTAGTAGTGACAGAAGAAAGGGGTAGGATGAGTCGAGGGAAGTAGACTTTAGTGATGATAGCCTGGTTTGAAATCAGCACATTACTTGTGTCGCTCAACGCTCCGGAAAAGAATTGCCAAAAGAGCAGGCCGACGTATACGAAGATCGGATAGGGAACATTGTCAGAAGGAACCTGAGCTAAGTTGCCAAAAAATATACTGAACACCACCATGGTGATGAATGGTTGAAAGATTGCCCAGAGGGCGCCAATTGCCGTCTGTTTATAGCGAACTTTCAAGTCTCGCCAGGTGAAAAAAGTGAGAAGTTCACGATAATTCCACACTTCGCGCACATCTTGAAAAGAGAATATTTTTTTTGGTCGAATAATGTATTCAGTCGGCTGCGCTGGTTGTGTTGAGGTCTGAGTCATGTGATTGGTGAGAGATTTTTCTTCGTGTATATTACCACTTATTGATCTTCTTCACGACCCGCTTTTTTACGGTAAGGTATGACCTCACTGCCTCTTTTTCTAGGTCTGGTGAGACGAGTCTCAGAATCTCTTTTCCAAGGATGCGGTATTGGCCACCGACTTTGTTGGCACGCAATAGGCCACGTTTCAATAGGCGTTTTATGGTACTCTCACTAATTCTCAAAATATCTTGAGTTTCGTTGGTCGTATATATTCCGAGGGGTGCGATTTCCGAAATATTTCCAGTAACAGAGGTGTTTTGAGTGCTTCTATTCACGGCTATTATGATAGCAGAAAAGTCAAAAGGTGTCAAAAGGTGTCATGTGGATATCTTACTAACCCTATATGTGGCCTATACTAGCCTGGTGGTATTGGTAGCAACACCTTTTGTAAGTGAAGGGGTGGCGTCACTCCGTGCGGTGCGGTATAGTTATGCCCATGAATACTGAATATATTGCAAAATGGGTAGCACGCGCTGGCATGTTCCTAATCCTCATGGTGCCGTTTGTGGTGGCTGATGGTACATTTTTCCCAAATGCCTTCTTTCCGTTTATTACGGGCAAAGCTTTTGTGTTTCGTTTCCTGACAGAGGTCATTTTTGTGGCTTGGCTGATCCTTGCCTTTTTTGATGAACAATACCGCCCTCGCTCATCCTGGATCGCTCGGGCGATCGGCGTCTTTCTCCTTGTCATGTTTGTCGCTGACCTCGGTAGTGCCAATCCCTTCAAAAGTTTCTGGTCTAATTTTGAGCGAATGGAAGGTTTTGTGACACTCATTCATCTCGGAGCACTTTTCCTTGTCGCCGGTTCGCTTCTCAAAACTGAGGCTTTGTGGGAGCGTTTTTGGCAGAGTTCTTTGGTGGTTAGCGTTCTAATGGCGGCATACGGCTTTTTCCAGCTGGCCGGCTGGGCGGCGATACATCAGGGCAGCACTCGTCTTGATGCGGCGCTAGGCAACTCCGCATACTTGGCGGTGTACATGATTTTCCATGTCTTCATCGCGCTTTTCCTCCTTTTGCGATATGTAAAAAAGTATGCCGGCACTTCGCAGTGGTCGGCTTGGCTACCATCTCTCTATGGTGCTGTCGCCGTCATCGATCTCACCGTCCTTTACCATACGGCAACTCGCGGTGCGATCATTGGTGCTGGTCTTGGGATAGTGGTGGTCGCTGCAGGCTTGGCTTTTTTTGAGAAAGAACAGAAAGAGTTGAGAAAAGTTGGTATTGGTATCTTGGTAGCAATCGTGCTGGCCATCGGTGCTCTATTTGTCGGCAAAAATAGTGAATTTGTGAAAAACAGCGAGGTGCTTTCGCGTTTTAGCAGCCTGGCGACGTTTGATCTGTCATCTATCGCTCAAGGCGAAGGGAAGTCTCGATTTAAGATTTGGAATATGGCGTGGGAAGGGGTAAAAGAACGTCCAGTCCTCGGCTGGGGCCAGGAGAGTTTCAACTACCTCTTCTACAAGTACTACTCTCCAGAGATGTATGATCAGGAGCCATGGTTCGATCGCGCTCACAATGTATTTCTCGACTGGTTGGTAGCTGGTGGTTTCCTCGGCTTGCTTGCGTATTTGTCGATTTTCGCTGCTCTTGTGGTGTTGGTGTGGAAAAAACATATGCCCTTTAGCTTGCCAGAACGCCTCACTCTCATGGCTTTGGTGGTAGCCTATTTTGTACACAATATTTTTGTGTTCGATCAGCTTGTGAGCTACCTCTATTTCTTTCTTGTGCTCGCATATATTCATGCGGTGTATCACCAAACAAAAGAAGGGTCGGGTGAGAGCAGGGTGGGTGTATGGTGGAAAGCTCATCAGCGACAATTGCAGGAGGGTGGCGTGCCGGCAGTGCTCGTCGTCTTTGTTGTGGTGATGTGGTTGGTAAATTGGAGTGGCTTTGTACAGGCGACGAGCTTGATTCAGGCTTTGACACCGCAAAAAGAGGGTTTGTCAAAAAATATAGAGATTTTCAAGGACTTGCTCGATCGTCGCAGTATGGGTCTCTATGAAACACGCGAGCGCTTGGCGGAAGTAGCGGTACAGATGAGTCGAGCCAATATCGATCAGACACAAAAGACCGAGATGTTCAATCTTGCGTATGCCGAATTGAAGAAGCAGACAGAAGAAGTACCGACCGATGTGCGATACTTGTATTTCATCTCTTCGTTCCTTGCTTCGTACCAGCGATATTCCGAGGCATTGCCTTATGCGATGAAGGCAGTGGAGCTATCACCAAAGAAGCAGATGTTGCTCATGAATCTCGGCGGTATGTACTTGAATATTGGACAAGTGAAGGAGGCTTTGGCTGCATACAAAGACGCTTTTGATCTTGAGCCAAAATATGAGGAGGCACGTCTGTCGTACGCTCTCGCGGCGGTGTATGCAGGTGATGAGGCGTTGCAAAAACAATTGCTCCAGCCGGTATATGGTACGACGTTGATGAGTGAGCAGCGTTTTCTGCAGGCGTATGTGAATACCAAACAGTTTCAAAAAGCGATTCGTGCCTTGAGCGGATTGGTTGCCGCCACTACGCCAGATGATATTCAGCTTCGTCTGAAATTGGCCTCACTGTATCTTCAGGCTGGCGATAAAACAAATGCGATTGCTCAGGTGAAAAAGGCGGCAGAGTTGCATCCAGAATTTGCGCCAGAGTTGCCGAATTACTTGAAGGAGATTGCGAACTACAAAGGGAATTGATACAATACGGAGGTGAGTGACTGACAACCTGTTGGACACCCAAAAAATGTATACGTGAGCCCCCGCCTTGGCGGGGTTTCGCGTTTTTGGTTGGCGCGGTATGATAGTGAGGTGGTTTATTGTGTCCGGCGATGGTGAGCGGCTGCACTCACATAATACATTACATTTGGAGCCGACTCCGCTCACCATCACTCGACGCAACCCAGTATAAGCTGGCGTCTTTAGTATCGGTACTTCCTCAGATATGATTGATATACAAAAAAATATTGCTCTAGCCGGTCTGACCACCTTTCGTGTTGGCGGTGTCGCTTCGTATTTTTGCGAAGTGCGAACTCCGGCGGAATTGGCGGAGGCGTCAAAAATGTTTTTGAAAAATCGAAAAATACACAACAGCTTTTTTGTGCTTGGTGAAGGGTCAAACACGCTTGCGTCTGATGATGGGTATGCTGGATTGGCAATTCGCATGTGTATCAAGGGGGTGAAATGGAAAGAGGTTGTCGATGCCACAGCCTGCGACAAAGTGGAGGTGGTGGCTGGTGCCGGTGAACATTGGGATGACGTGGTGGCTCTCACTGTGGGCAAGGGTTACTATGGTTTGGAAAATCTATCGGGAATTCCTGGTACGGTCGGTGCCTCGCCAGTGCAAAATATTGGCGCGTATGGTGCCGAGGTAAAAGATACCATTTCGTTTGTTGAGGCATTTCATTTTGAGACTGGTGAGACACGTACCTTTACTCCCGAAGAGTGCTGTTTTGGGTATCGAAACAGTTTTTTCAAGAGTGTTGAGGGGAAGTTGTGGGTGATTATGAAAGTGGGTTTTCTGCTCGACAAAAAAGGCCGGGTGAATATTGGGTACAAGGATTTGAAAGCGCGTTTTGCCGAGCGATATTCGAGTCAGGTGTCGCTCGCCGAAGTGCGTGAGGCGGTGTTGGAGATTCGCAAACAGAAATTGCCTGATATTGCCGTGCTCGGCACTGCTGGTTCCTTTTTCAAAAATCCGGTGATCCGTGCGGAGCTGTATAAAGAATTGCAGGAAGAGTATCCAGCCATACCCGGATTTGTCGAGGGTGATGGGCGGGTAAAGGTACCGTTGGCGTGGATTTTGGATAATGTGTGTGGACTGAAGGGCTGGAAAAGTGCGAATGGCCGCGTCGGCCTCTACGAGAAGCAGCCGCTCGCGCTGGTGAATTTTGGCGCCGCGACAGCTGCTGAGGTGGCCAACGCGGCTCAGATGGTTGTTGTGGCCGTAAAAGATAAGACGGGGATTGATATTGAGTGGGAAGTGCAAAGGCTCGGCATATAATGTTTGTCAGAGGTTTTTCCCGTGTCGCTATTGATTTTTTACACGCTGAGCGTATGATGGTAAATGGGTTTATCATCGGACGTTTCCGGCACTGTTCCTCTCGAGGGATTTTAACAGGGCTTGAAGGAAGCTGAAAGTGATAAACAAAATGAAAGGCCCCACAGTGAAAGTCAATCAGTGGACACTGGGACTGGCCGCAGCTGGCGCAATCGCCTTCGCTGCGATCTGTTCCATGGCAAGCAAGACCGATCCGCCGGCACAAATTACCAAGGCCGCGTCATCGCAGGTGGAAATCATCGCGCAACCCGACACCCTGGCTGAGAACATCTCGCCGCCGCGTATCGCCGTTGCCTTCCAAATCGCCGCCGCTGGCAGTGTCGCCGACCCCAAGGGCGCGTTCATCGGAAAGGAGGTTGCCTTCACCGGCACCCAACTTGCCGTTGGCGTCATCAGCTTCGTTGCCGGCCTCGATCACTACGCCACCGTCGCGCACACATCTCCGCGCGTCTTGGCAATCCCGATCGCCGGCGCCGTCTGAAGCCTACAAGTTTACCCTGAGCCTCGCTCAGAACGCCCCTCGCCCAGTCATGTGCTGTGCGAGGCTTTTTTATTGCTTTTTTCATAAAAACCTACCGAAAAGGGCCCTAATATGCTACTATTGTCCGACCAATGAAACCGACTATTTTAGAGCGATTTGGCAAGCTATTTGGCGATGAAAACGAAAAGGCCTTAAAAAAGGTGCGTCTTTTTGTGCCAAAAATCAACGCTTTGGAGCCTGCAATGCAGCAGCTTTCGGACGAGCAGTTGAGGGCAAAAACGGCTGAATTTAAGGCGCGGATTGCTGCTGTGGGAGATGATGTTTTGGCGCGGAGGGCGATTATCGATGCGCTTTTGCCGGAGGCTTTTGCTGTGGTGCGTGAAGCTTCACGTCGTACACTCGGACAACGACATTTTGATGTACAAATGGTGGGTGGGGCGGTGATACATAATGGTGGCATTGCGGAGATGCGCACCGGCGAGGGCAAGACGCTGGTGGCGACCTTGCCAGCGTACCTTAATGCCCTCGCCGGTGCAGGTGTGCATGTGGTGACGGTCAACGACTATCTTTCTCGTCGAGACGCCGTGTGGATGGGAAAAATTTATTCTTTCCTCGGCTTGTCGGTGAGCGTGCTCAACCACGAAGCCTCGTATTTGTATGATCCCGCCCATGTCGCGCCGACACAAACTGAGGCCGAAGCGCTCGACAAGAAAGAGAGCGAACAAGGCTTTTTCAAGGTTGTCCATGAATTTATGCGACCATGTAGCCGCCGTGATGCGTATCTTGCTGACATTACCTATGGTACGAATCATGAATTTGGTTTCGACTACTTGCGCGACAATATTGAGTATGAGTCAAAGATGCTCCGCCAGCGACCACCGGCGTGTGCGATTGTCGATGAGATCGACTCCATTTTGATCGATGAGGCGCGCACGCCGCTCATCATCTCCGCACCTTCTCGAGACTCGGGAGAAATGTATGCACAATTCGCTAAAATCGCCGCATCACTCCAGCAGGAGACCGACTACACGGTGGATGAAAAATTCCATTCGATCGCCCTTACCGATGCCGGTATCACCAAGGCCGAAAAGGCACTCGGCGTTGATAATATTTATACTGAAAAAGGTATCGCCTACGTACACCACCTCGAGACTGCGGTGCGAGCGAAAGCCTTGTATCATCGCGAAAAGGAGTATGTGGTGAAAGATGGTGAGGTGGTGATTGTCGATGAATTCACTGGCCGCCTCCAGCCTGGCCGCCGCTGGTCGGAAGGCTTGCATCAGGCGGTGGAGGCAAAAGAAGGAGTGAAGGTGCAGCAGGAGTCTCGCACCTATGCGTCGATCACGTATCAAAACCTCTTCCGCCTCTACCCGAAACTCTCTGGTATGACCGGTACCGCGCTCACCTCGAAAGAAGAATTTTTCAAAGTGTATGGATTGGAAACAGTCTCTATTCCAACCCATCGCGAGGTTACGCGAAAGGATCATAATGATCAGATTTTCCAAACGGAGGCGGGGAAGTTTAAGGCGATTGCGCGGAAGGTGAAGGAGCTCAATACCAAGGGGCAGCCAGTACTCATCGGTACTGTTTCTATTGAGAAAAACCAACTTTTGTCAGCCTTTTTGAAACAGGAGGGAGTGAAGCATGAGTTGCTCAATGCGAAGCCCGAATACGCGGAGCGAGAGGGCGAGATTGTGGCACAGGCGGGCAAGCGCGGTGCCGTGACTATCTCCACCAACATGGCTGGCCGAGGTGTTGATATTAAATTGGGCGGTGCCACCGCTACTCCAGCCGAATACGAGGAAGTGAAAGCCCTCGGCGGCTTGTTTGTGCTCGGTACCGAGCGTCATGAGGCGCGTCGTATCGACAACCAGCTCCGAGGTCGTGCGGGACGACAAGGTGATCCGGGAGATACACAGTTTTTCGTGTCACTCGAAGACAATTTGATGCGTATTTTTGCCTCGGATACGGTGAAGAAAATGATGGGCCGATTGAATATTCCGGACGATCAGGCGATTGAAAATATCATCATCACCAAATCGCTCGAAAGCGCACAAACGAAGATTGAAGGCTTTCACTTTGATGCACGAAAGCAGGTGCTTGAATACGACGATGTGCTCAATCTCCAGCGATTGAGTATTTATGAGCGACGACGCAAGATATTGCTTGGTACGCAAGCCGATGTGGATGCGGTACTTGAGCAGTATGCAGCTGAAGCGGGTGAATTGGCTGAGTCGATTCGCAAGGTGATTGTAGAGAAGCGCGCCGCACTCGGCGAGGCGGAATTTTATCCGCCGGTGCGGCGCCTACTGCTTCAGTCCACCGATCTTTTCTGGGTAGAACATCTCGAAGCGATGGATTATATCCGTTCAAGTGTGCGTTTGCGTGCGTATGGGCAGCGTGATCCATTGGTGGAGTACAAAAAAGAAGGTTTATTGCTTTTCAAGCGCATGGAGCAGAGTGCGCGTGAGCAAGCGTTGAAGCTGCTTCCAAACATCGGCGCCGGCGCCTTTGTGGCCGACGAAAAGGCAATGCGTGAGACGCAAAAAAAGATGCATTTGATCAGCGGCGATGAGTCGGCGCCGGCGAAATCGGGTAGCTCAGAAAATTCAGGCGCTTTCGCCAAAGTCGGCCGCAATGACGACTGTCCGTGTGGTAGTGGAAAGAAGTACAAGAAATGCCATGGGGCATAAAAAGCATGTCCGAACACACTCATGATTGGAAGTTTTATCTCACCTCGGCGGAAGCCTGGGAGGGGATGCTGTCTGCTTGTGAGACGGCGAAGACCTCGATTGATTTTGAGGAATTTATTTTTGAGAATGATGCGGTTGGCGCGCGCTTTGCGGAGGTGCTTTCCCGCAAAGCGCGCGAAGGCGTCCGTGTGCGACTCCTGTGCGACATGGTCGGCAGTCTCTTTCTCCTCGGTGCCCCGATTGTCAATCAAATGCGCGAAGCTGGTGTGGAGGCGGTCTTTTTCAGCCCGGTCCGTCCGTGGAAATTCCTTCGATTCAAAGTGTGGCCGTTGCGCGATCATCGCAAGCTCATGGTGGTGGATCGGCACGTTGGTTTTGTTGGGGGTGTCTGCGTTGGCGAGCAATATGCGGCATGGCGCGACACCTTGGTGCGTATTGAGGGTGCGGTAGTGGTGCATCTTCAGGAGGCTTTTGATCACATGTGGTGGACGGGGAAGAAGGACTCGGAAAAAGTCTTTCGTTTTCCGGAACATCGCACGACCGAAGACGGCTTTCGCTTGCTCACCAATGCACCACATGCACGTCAGCGTTTTATCAATGCAACCTTCGTCGATGTGATGCGAAATGCCAAGCGCTCGCTGTACCTCACTACACCGTATTTTGTGCCTGATCGAAAATTCTTCCGCGTGCTTCGTCTTGCAGCGCGACGTGGCGTGGATGTGCGGCTACTACTCCCCGAACGCTCGGATCACCCGTACGTGGATCTGGCCTCGAACGCTCACTTTCGCAAAGCGCTGAAGTCGGGCGTGCGCATCTATCGCTATCCGAAAGTGATGATTCATTCAAAAACCATGGTCGTCGACGACGAATGGTGTTCAGTCGGGAGCGCCAACCTCGACAACCTCAGCTCTTTTTCCAACTACGAGCTCAATCTCACCTCGACCGATCGGCGCTTTGTTGAAGAGTTGCGCAATCAATTTCTCGGTGACATTGCAGGTGCTGCGGAGGTAAAATCAGAGGAGTGGAAGCATCGTCCGTTTGTGCTAAGGGTACTTGAGACGATCTGTTTGCCTTTTGGTCGCTTTTTTTGATATGATTCTCCTCGCACTCTCATTTTTTGAGAGAACGCTATTTATTCATTTTTCATTATAATTTCATTCCCGCAATGAAGCACATCATTTCCAAGATTACCGGCCGAGAGATTCTCGATTCACGTGGCAATCCGACCGTTGAGGTGGATATCACTCTAAAAAACGGCACGCTGGGTCGCGCGGCTGTACCATCGGGTGCTTCTACTGGCTCACACGAGGCTGTGGAGCTTCGCGACGGCGACGCGAAGCGGTATCTCGGCAAGGGTGTGATCAAGGCTGTGGCAAATGTAAACGGTCCTCTAGCCAAGGCATTGTGCGGCAAGGGTAAGGGGCCAAAGAAGGATGGCTGGGATCAACGCTCGCTTGATGTAGCGATGATCGCTCTTGACGGTACACCAAATAAAGGGAAGTTCGGTGCCAACGCCATCCTCGGTATTTCCATGGCTTTCGCTCGCGCTGCCGCTGAGTCTGAGAATAAGGCATTGTTCCGATATTTTGCCGCGATTTCAAAGACTGGCAACGAAGTGCGCCTCCCTGTGCCAATGATGAATATTTTGAATGGTGGTAAGCACGCTGAGAAGTCTACTGACTTCCAGGAATTCATGATTATGCCAGTAGGGATGAAGTCTTTCAGCGAAGCACTTCGTGCTGGCGCAGAAATCTTCCACACGTTGAAGAAGATTCTTCATTCACGAAATCTCGCCACTACTGTCGGTGATGAGGGTGGTTTTGCCCCATCACTTGGTACCAATGAAGCCGCTTTGGCGGTGATCATGGAAGCTATCGCAAAAGCGGGATATAAAGCTGGCACTGAAATCGCCATTGCTCTCGATTGCGCGGCGACGGAGCTGTACAAGGCAGGTGAAGTGGGGAAGGATGGTGTGGCGAAAGAAGGCACCTACTTCCTCGCCAGTGAAAACAAGACTCTCACCAGCGCCGAGCTTGTCGAGGTGTACGTGTCATGGTGTGCGAAGTATCCAATCGTGTCTATCGAAGATGGCTTGGCCGAAGACGACTGGGCTGGCTACGAGCTCCTCACCAAGAAGCTTGGCAAGAAAGTGCAGATTGTTGGTGATGACCTTTTTGTCACCAATATCGCACGTCTAAAGATGGGTATCGAGAAGGGTGTTAGCAACTCTATTTTGATCAAGCTCAATCAGATTGGTACCGTATCTGAGACGATTGATGCCATCAACATGGCAAAGAAGGCTGGCTACACCTCAATCATCTCTCACCGCTCTGGTGAGACGGAGGATTCAACCATTGCCGACTTTGTAGTGGGTACTGGCGCAGGGCAGATCAAGACTGGCTCACTCTCTCGTAGCGACCGAGTGGCGAAGTACAACCAGCTCTTGCGCATCGAGGAAATGCTTGGCAAGAAGGCGAGTTATCCAGGGAAGATGGCGTTTAGGGCGTAGTTATTAAACGGATACCAAGTACTTGCTATGACTTGTCTTCGTTTGGTATACTTTCATTACTGATTGCCGAGTTCAGGGATCTCGCCTGGTAACCACAGGGACGCCTTCAAAAGCTTGCTTCTCCTTATTGGTTTTGGAGAAGAATCACTTATGCAAAAAGTCGTGTTACAGAATTTTGTACACGGCTTTTTGTATGTTTGTGTATGAGATATCATCCAATTTTCCAATCTTCATGTTCAGTCGTCTTGCATCGATCAGTCTTATTTGGTGGATAATAAATACTGCAACTTTTTTATGTATTTGAATAGCAAATTCATTCGATCTAGGCTTTCTTGTTGTGAGTGGAATGATGATACATGTAGCATGGTTTATCTTCTTGTATACAAATACCGGCCTAGCAAATGTTTTACCGCCGCCATCTTGTTCGTGACCTATATTTACTCCCAAGTGGCACCAGCGAATATCACCCTGCTCAAAGAGGACAGGATCTCTACCCTCAAGATTCTGTTTCAGGACATTCCAACCATCGAAATTTTTTCGGTATTCTTGTTGCTCCATATATTCAGCATAGCAAACGGGCGATAGAGAAATTGCTAAGAAAGGGTAAAGATATCCATGATTTTTGATAAAGAAAAAACGTATCGAGAGATATTCTCTCTCGATACGTTTTGTTTTTTGCGTTGTGATTTTTGCCGGCGACAGGCTACCATTACCGCCCTTCTCGATGTCTTCGGTATAACCACCAAGCACCAACGATAAGCGAAGCGCCAGACCAGACCCATGTCGCTGGAATTCCGACGTATTTAGCGGATAGCCCAGAGAGGCCTAGGCCGAGAGCGCCGCCAATATGCTGAGCCATGTGAGCACAGGAGGTCGTGGTGGCGCGAGTCTCCGAATCGGTGATCACACGATGTATTGTCGTCTGTGATATTGGACCGATCACCCCACGGGGGATTTGACTTGCTGTAAAGAAGATCAATGAGAATGGAAAGGGGCAGATGGCACTAATCGTAACCAGAACACCCGTCCAAATCATTGATATTTTCAATACTGAGACAGGGTCCTTTGTTGTGTCGATGAAGCGTGATATACACTCTCCACCGACCGCACTACAGATCATCCACATACTCAATAGTCCGCCAAGCCAAAATACCGGCACGTGCTCACTGAACAGTGGTTGCCATAGCATGTTGGTGCCCATACATCCGAAGGCTTGAACGGCCGAGAATAGCGCGAGTGTTCGGATGGTCGGATTTTTCCTGGCGAGGCTGCTGCCTGCGATAATCTTTCTCTTTAGTTCCACCCAACGCTCACTCAATGCGTGTGTCTTGTGGATGAAGTAATCTTCTCGCAACAGGTATTTCGCAGCGATGGCGTGACCAAGCATTAAGACACTACTCACAATCCAACATCCGGCGGGGTAGAGTGAATACACCCAAGCACCAACAAGACTGCCCAGCACCCCAAAACAGACACTCAGAGTCCTTTCGCGGGTGAACAAGTGGGTCTTGTAAGCTTCAAGCTCGACTCCGTTCATCTTTGTGTGCGCAAGGCTATCTACGAGCCAGGCTTCGAAAGCACCAGACACGCAGGTGCTACCAATTGCCAGTATCGCTTCGGCACAGGCAAATCCAAGAAACGAATCCGACAGGCCGTATATGACGAGGCCAAGTGACCAGAGGAGACTTGCCAGCACGTAGGAGGCTTTGCGACCAAAGGTGTCTGCGTAAGCTCCGGTCGGTATTTCTGCGAGAAAAAGCGTGCAGAAAAACACGACGTTGACGCTGTTGGCGAGGACGTAATCATGCAGGTGATGCATAAGGAAGTCCATGTAGACCGCGCCATGGAATGAGCCGCCACAAAACGTGCCGACTCCTTCAAGCATGAGATACAGTAGTCCGATCTGTCGAGGGGTGCGTTGTTTCATGATGATACCTATTTGGGTTGTCGAAGAACTACACGACCGCAAGAATTTCTTTGTCTTTCGAGTCGTACTGGACGCGGGATGAAAAATCCCGACTTTCGTCCAGTCGGGATTTGTCTAAATGGTATTGGTGTCAGTGATTACTGATTACAATAGGGATTTACACACATTGCGACTGAATAAAATGGGCTGTCGGTATCCTTTCGATACGCAACAAAGGCGCCGGAGAGGGTGGCGTTTGTTCCGATATTCACCTGTTCGCATGGGTAATGCATGTTTGAATAATAGCATAAGTAAAATATAAAGTCAAATTGAGCTGTGGCGAGAGAAAAGGTAGAATATGATGCCTATGGCCAAAAAAACAAAGCAGAAAACTCAAGTCACCCTCATTGTTCTCGATGGCTGGGGCTATCGCGAGGATAGAAAAGATAATGCAATCGCGGCGGCGAAGACACCGAACTTTACGCGCCTTTGGCAGACCTCGCCACACGCACTACTTCAGGCGAGCGGCGAGCATGTCGGCTTGCCCGATGGACAGATGGGCAATAGCGAGATCGGCCACACGACGATTGGCGCCGGCAAGGTGATCGATACTGAATTGGTGCGAATTGGAAAAGCGATCCGTATGGGTGAGTTTGACAACAACCCAGCTTTTCTTGCCCTCTTTGATCATGTGAAAAAGAACCATTCTACACTCCATGTGCAGGGCTTGCTTTCCGATGGTGGTGTGCATAGTCACCAGGAGCACCTCTACGCTTTTTTGAAAGCGGCGAAAAAGCACGGTGTCACGCGTGTTGCTATTCATGCCTTTACAGACGGTCGTGATACTGCACCACAGAGCGCTGCGAAGTATTTGAGGGATTTGGAAAAAGTGCTCGCTGAGGTGGGTGTCGGCTTTATTGCTACGGTGTCCGGCCGTTTCTATGCAATGGACCGCGACAACAATTGGGATCGTCTCGCCAAGGCCGAGCAGGCGATGTTTGAGTGTAAGGGAAATGTATGTACGGTGAGTGGCGACAACACTGTCTCGGCACATGTCGAATCCCTCTACAAGCAGGGCAAGTTTGATGAGCACCTCGAGCCGATTGTGTGTATGGGGTTGGATGGTGATGGCGTGAATGGCACCGCAAAGGGTTGTGCAATCGAAGAAAATGATGCGGTCCTCTTTTTCAATTTTCGTGCCGATCGTGCTCGCATGCTTTCGCAGAAGATGCTCGAAAAGCAGGCGAAGAACAATGTCTGCTTCGCGACGTTTACCGAATACTCAACTGAGTTTAAGTGTCTCGTCGCGTTTCCGCCGGCTCGCATCGAAACGACGCTCGCCGGCGAAATCTCCAAAGCCGGCCTCACCCAAGCTCACATCGCGGAGACAGAAAAATTCCCGCACGCCACGTACTTCCTCAATGGTGGGCGGGAAGAGCCGTATCAAGGCGAGCGTCATATCTTGCTAGCGAGTCGCAAGGATGTCCCCACACACGACCTTGCACCAAAAATGCGTGCCGAAGCTATTGCCGAAAAAGCGATTGAGGAAATCGTCGCTGGTACGGATTTTATTTTCATCAATTTCGCCAATCCCGACATGGTGGGTCACACTGCCAATGTCCCCGCGATTGTCGAGGCAATAGAAGAAACGGACACCCAGCTTGGTCGGGTGATAGATGCGATTACTGCTCGTGCCACGAAATCGGGGACGACGAGCCTCGCCTTCATCACGGCCGACCACGGCAATGCCGAGGTAAATATCGATCCTATTACTGGCACGAAGCACACTTCGCATACACTTAGTCCGGTACCGGCGATTTTGGCGGGAGCAGTGCAAAAGTCTGGAATTTTGCCAAAAATTCACGATGGTGGCTTGTCTGACATCGCTCCAACCGTTCTTGCGCTGATGCATCTTCCACAGCCTGTGACTATGACAGGAAAAAGTCTGCTATAATCTGTTCATGTCGCTACAAGCGCCGAATCGTTTACAGCTCAATTTTTTCTACGTTTTCCTTTTCGTCATCTCTGTCACGTGTGTGCTTATCTTCTTGCCGTATGTGAGTGCACTCTTTCTCGCACTCGTATTGTCGGTGATATTCAGCCCACTTTATTTGAAGATTCGTAAATATACTCTCGGCACCAACAGTCTTGCATCTTTTCTCACTGTCTGCTTGGTGTCGGTGTTGATTCTTGTGCCACTGGGGTTCTTGGCGTACTTCCTCTTTCAGGAAGTGAAGGCTGTGTACGGATATTTTACTGATGGTGGTGGTAGTGTTGTGTGGGCAGATTACCTCGGACGTGCGCAGGGCTGGTTGGGAAAGATTCTCCCGGACAATCTTGTGCCGGAGACGACTATTGGTGATTTGGAAAATTATCTCAACAATTTTTATCAATGGGTGGGTGACCATTTTCAGACGATTTTCAACAATGCCGTGAGCGTTGCCGGAAATCTTTTTGTGTTTATTCTCGCTCTATACTTCTTCTTCCGTGACGGAGAAAAGTTCAGAAAAATGATTTTGCGCCTGTCACCTCTAAACGACAATCACGACGAGACTATTCTCAAAAAAATGGCCGTCTCGGTCAACTCGGTGGTAAAGGGTTCTTTGCTCGTGGCGGTGTTGCAGGGTCTGCTCACAAGCCTCGGTTTCTGGATGTTTGGCGTGCCGTCGCCGGTGTTGTGGGGCATGGTCACTGTACTGGTCTCGCTTGTTCCTGGTGTGGGCACGGCGATTACCATTATCCCAGCGGCACTTTTCGTAGCTCTTTCGGAAGGTTTGTTGCCAGCCGTTGGTCTCTTGGCTTGGGGTGTGTTGATTGTCGGTACCATGGACAATTTCCTTCGACCTCTCATCATCGAG
>Ga0172373_10005359_pt1 | contig 17631 bp, 16 predicted proteins | sample Lak10m_2_FD_114546 | JGI IMG/M metagenome (GOLD analysis project Ga0172373, IMG submission 114546) | Freshwater microbial communities from Kabuno Bay, South-Kivu, Congo - kab_092012_10m | ecosystem: Environmental > Aquatic > Freshwater > Lake | place: Democratic Republic of the Congo...
CAATGCGCAATCGAACTTGTGAGACGGCCGTATGGCTCCGCCGCTTCGGACGGCAGGCCTGACTTCGCTTCGGAGCCATACCGGCCGCCCGCCGATATCACCTCTTTGAAAGCGCATCGGTATCAGAAGTAGGCTTATGTGGTCGCCAGCGGCGAAATTGGGTAGGGGCGGGTCTGAGACCCGCCCTTGCAAAGTATGTCGCTTGCTCAATGGGAGCGACAAACGATTGTAGTGGTTGCCATGAATAACGTCCCTTTGTTCTGAAGGTAGGTAACCCAAAAAGAGCGCGTCGTTCCCGCGAAGGCGGGAACCCAGAAAGGCAGCTGGATTCCTGCCTTCGCAGGAATGACGGAAGGTTGCCATGCAAGTCTTACAAGAATTTTGGCGATCGGTATAGGTCTTGGCAAGCTCTCCAGCTACCACAATCAAGGAAGGATTAGTCATGGCCTTGCTTGCTGAAATCACGGAAAAGGAGCGACGGGTAAGGGCTCTTCTGAAGCAAAAGAGACTGAGCGGGCTCCTGCTCAAACGGCAGGCTAACTTCTCGTGGATGACGGCGGGCGGCCTCAATCTGGTTGGCATTACGACGGAACTTGGTGCTGCATCCCTCCTCATTACACGCGACGCGAAATACGTAATCTGCAACAACATCGAAGCTCCACGGATGATAGAAGAGGAAGGACTGGAAGCGCAGGGATTCACTGTAAGGTCATTCCAATGGCACGACGATCAAGAGAAATCCATAATTGACGAACTGCTCTGCGGCGGTCGGTTGGGGGCCGATGTGCCGTTTCCTAACGCAGCGCCTCTTACGGAGGAAATTGCCCGGCTCCGCTATTCTCTTACGCCTGACGAGCATGAAAGATATCGATGGCTGGGTGAGAAAGTATCTTTTGCGCTCGAAAGCACGCTAACTGAAACGCGAAAGGGAGAGAGAGAATCCGAAGTCGTGGGGAGGCTGTGCAACGAACTCTGGGCCAGTCGTATCGATCCTGTCACTCTGATGTCCGCGGCCGACGATCGCATTTCTCACTTCCGCCACCCCATTCCTACCGAGAAAAGGGTCGAGAACTACTTGATGGTTTCTGTCAATGCGAGGAAATGGGGACTCATCGTCTCGCTCACCCGTTTTGTCAGTTTCGGAAAATTGCCGAATGAACTACGGGAAAAGTACAAAGCTAACGTCCATGTCGATTGCGAGTTCATGGCTGCCACTCGCCCAGGTGTACCCGCCAGGGAAGTCCTGAAACATGGTATTAGAGCTTACGAGAAGGCGGGCTATCGCGAGGAATGGTTATGCCACCATCAAGGCGGCTCAATCGGTTACACGGGTCGTGACTACCGAACCAGCTTCGGCACACCCGACGTTGTGCAAGAGAACCAGGCGTTCACGTGGAATCCTTCGATCACCGGAACGAAGTCGGAAGACACTATCGTGGCGACCTCCCGGGGGCCGGAAATGATCACAAAACCGATGATCTATCCCACGATATCGATCGAAGTTGACGGCATTGCGTTCACGAGGCCCGATATCTTCGAGAAGGATTAGATAGAGAGATTAAGAAAGGAGTTGGCCGCGAATGGAGAAGGTGAAAATCGGGCTGGTCGGGAAAGGGTTTGCAGCACGGCTTCACTTGGACAGTATCGCCGGATTACGAGGCCTCAAAGCCGATGTCGTCGCTTTCGCGTCCAGGAATCCCAACCGTGACGGCTTCGCGAAAGCATACGGCATCGCCGATTGTTACGACGACTACAGACGCCTGCTCGAACGCAGCGATATCGATATTATCGATCTCTGCATTCCTACTGACCTACATGAACAATTCTGCATCGAGGCAGCGCAAGCAGGGAAGCATATCATTTGCGAAAAACCTCTCACAGGATATTTCGGAAAGGATAGACCTGAAGGACAAGTCGGTTTCTCGGTGAGCAAAGCTTCAATGCTTCGCGAGACAATGAAAGCGTGCAAACGCGTAGCAAGTGAAGTGGAACGGAACAAGATAAAATTCATGTACGCTGAAAACTGGGTCTATGCGCCGCCCTTCGTGAAGCTCAAACATCTCGTGCGAGCCAGCCGCGGAACGATTCTCGACATACGATCCGAGATGAGCCACTCCGGGTCTCAAGCGCCCTATTCGAGGCAGTGGAAGACGTCCGGCGGCGGGTCACTGATGCGGCTGGGCGCACATCCGGTCGGAGCGGTGCTTCACCTAAAGCATTATGAAGGGTTGTTGAAGAACAGCAAGCCGATTCGGGCCAAGTCGGTTACCGCAGAAGTCGGATATCACTCCAAGATCGAGTCATTTAGAGGGGAAAGCAAGAAGTATCTCGTGTCCGAGTGGGAAGACGTGGAAGACTGGGGAATGATGGTTATTACGTTTGAAGACGGGGCTCATGCAACAGTCTTTTCGTCGGACGGCGTCTTGGGCGGAGTGAGAAATACGATTGAAGTATATCTCTCGAATTCAGTAGTGCATGTGAACATCAATCCGAACAATGCAGTAGAGATTTACGCTCCCGATGCACATATCTTCGGCGACGAGTATATCGCGGAGCGTTTGGAAACAAAAGCGGGCTGGAACTTCCCCAGCCCCGATGACAATTGGATGCGAGGGTATGCCCAAGAGATGGAGGATTTCATCGATGCAGTCCGGCTGAACAGAGATCCGGCCTCAGGCATCGAACTGGCAATGGACACCGTCGAAGTGATATACGCCGCATATACTGCAGCGGAAGAAGGAAGACGTGTAACAATCGGAATGTGAAAGGCGTCTTCGCTGCACATTAGAGGAGCTTTATGGAAAGCACACTGAATAAATACGCCGATAGAATTGAACGAAACGAAGTCAATCCGCATGTTCGATATGACAGCGAGGTCAGCGGCCTTTTGTTGGACCCTCGGAGGGAAGATGTTCCTCTGGAGATCTTGAGCTTCGGCATATACCGACTTGGTCCGGAGCCAGTAACATCAGAGACTCGCGAAAAGGAGGTCGTTCTCGTCCCTCAGGAAGGGGAATTTGAGATAGAGATCAACACTGCAACGTTCAGAGGAGCCCGGCCTGGCGGCCCTTTTGCGGTGAGGCAAGGGAAATCCAATGCATGCGCCGTCTACATACCTTGCGACTCTCGATTCAGCCTTCGCGGGCGAGGTGAGATGGCCTTCTTTGAGGCTCCGGCAATGCGCCAAAATCCACCATTCTATATGTCGCCGGAAGACGTGTCGGTCGTATCTCGCGGGGAATGGATTTGGCGGAGAGACGTAATCAGCCTGATCTCCCCCAAGAACGCGAGCACGAACCTCATTGTGGGCGAAACGTATAATCCGCCCGGCTTCTGGTCCGGAACACCTATCCACCGGCACGACCGAAATCAACCATCGTTGGGGGAATCGGATCACGAGGAGGTCTATTATCATCGGTTCGGATGGAAACAAGAAGCAGGGGATCAATACGGAGCGTACGGCGTTCAGCTGCTCATGGACGGCACGCGGCTGAGCAAGGCCTACATCATAGGGGATAAAAGCGCTGTAGCCATTCCGGGAGGCTGCCACCCCGTTGTCGCGTCTCCTGTTTCCGCACTCCTCTACCTGTGGGGGCTTGCGGACAGAGGCGGCGAATTGGCCATGAAAGATATTCCCGAATTCGCGTATCTGAAATCCTTTGAAGAGATCTTTAGGCAACTCGAAGGAGACAAAGCGGTCCGGACCCTCACAGTTGACGTTATTGACAGCCTTGCAGTGAAGCATGGCTTAACTAAAGCACAGAAAGGCATGTTGGTGACAATGTTGGGAGAAAAAGGGTTCGACGTAGATTAGGCTCTGCAATCAAATGACAGTTAGACAGTAGAGGAGTCAATATGGAAAAGAGACATGTTCTTAACCTAATGGTTTCAGAGGGTTTCATCCCGTTGATTCGGGCGGCTTCAGCTTCGGAAGCGATCGACATAGCCGATGCCATTCGGGATGGGGGAGCAAGTTTCCTCGAAATTACCATGACGGTTCCAGCCGCGATCGATGTTATCAAAGAATTGGCATTGAAGTACAAGGACGACCTCATCATCGGAGCGGGAACCGTCCTTGACGCCGAAACCGGAAGGGCCGCGCTACTCGCCGGAGCGCAGTTCCTTGTGAGCCCAACTGTCAGTCTCGACCTCATCGCTCTTGCACATCGATACAGCACTGTAGTCATTCCGGGAGCCACAACACCTACTGAGATCCTTACCGCATGGAACGCGGGCGCAGATCTGGTTAAAGTTTTCCCTGCTTCTCTTTTGGGTGGGCCGAACTACGTCAAAGCGGTGAAAGGACCATTGCCTCAGGTTCTTCTCATGCCTTCCGGGGGGGTTAGTGTTGAAAATGCGGGAGACTACATTCGAGCCGGAGCGTCGGTCGTTGCGGCGGGCGGTGAACTTGTCGATAAGGAGGCGGTGAAGCAGCGGGCATTCCAGATCATCACCGCGAATACTGGGGCCTTCCTCAATGCGATCCAGGAGGCGAGAGCACAATGATACGCGTCCCCTTCCCTTATGCTGACATCAAACCCCTGGACATTGCTGAACGTAATCTTCTCGGCATCTTTTCTCCTTCCACGTTTGACCCGGTCAAGAGCGAGGAGGAGCTGATCAAGCATGCATTTCTTCATCCCCTCGATTCTGAGTCTTTGTGTACGCGTGTACGCGGGTGCAAAAAGGTGCTCGTTGTCGTTGACGATTACACCCGCAGCACACCGGTCCGGAGCATCCTTCCTCCATTGATAGCGGAACTGACGGAAGGCGGTATCAAGAAAGAACAGGTGGTTTTTCTTGTTGCCCTCGGTACACACCGGCCAATGACCAGGGAAGAAATGGCAGCCAAGCTGGGAAAGGATATAGCTGAACAGTATTCGGTGTTTAATCATGATTACGCGAACCGTTCCGAGCATGCGTTCTTCGGTGAAACAAAGGCAGGAACCCCCATTTTCGTGAACAAGCTGGTTGAGCAAGCCGATTTCGTTATTGGTATCGGCCAGATAGTTCCCCACCGCGTGTCAGGCTTCAGCGGCGGCGGAAACATTATACAACCGGGCATCTGCGGGGAAATAACGACGGGCAGGACCCACTGGCTTGCTGCACAATTCACGGGCCGGGAAATCTTGGGCCAAATAGATAACCCCGTGAAACGCGAAATCGAAAGCGTGGCCGCCAAAACCGGGCTCCAGTGGATCGTCAACGCGATACAGGACGGCTCCGGAAAACTGGTGGATGCCGTAGCCGGGGACCCGGTGCGCGCGTACCGAGTCGGCGCCACCAGGTCTCGCGAGGTGTACAGCAGCCGGCTCCCAGCGGAAGCTGATATAGTGATTGCCGACTCCCACCCGTTCGACTCTGACCTCTGGGTGGCGTCCAAAGGGATTTATGCCGCGGAATTGGCCGTAAAACAGGGAGGCGTTGTCATTCTCGTGAGTCTTTGCTATGCCGGCGTGTGTCCGAGCCATCCGGGAGTTCTCGAAAACGGTTACCAGACTTACGAAGAGGTGAACCGACAAGTCCAAGACGGAACGATAGAGAAATTGACAGTCGCGGCGCATCTCGTCCATGTTGGGCGAGTGATTAAGGAAAGGGCCACAGGCATATTGGTAGCCCGAGGGATATCCAAAGAGGAAACCGAACAATTGGGCCTTATCCACGCCAAGGAACCTCAAGATGCGCTCGATATCGCTCTGGCGCTCTGCGGTCCTGACGCAAGCGTCGCCGTATTGCAGCGCGGCAGTGAAATTCTTCCCGTTATCCAGCCGGAAGATCAATAGCGTATAACTTTGAGTGGTTGCCCTCGGCCGAGGAGTTCCGATGAAGGCAGTGGTGAAATATGGAAAAGGCAAAGGCATGGTCGAGATTCGGGAAGTTCCCGAACCGCAAATCCGTGCCGACGAAGTCCTCATCGAGGTGAAGGCCGTCGCTGTGTGCGGAAGTGACCTCCACATCTTTCATGACAGCCATCCATATTGGCCCCCCGTCATACTGGGACACGAGTTCTCGGGTGTATTGACGCAGGTTGGAGAAGCAGTGACGGGATGGAAGGTTGGCGACCGAGTGGTAAGCGAAACGCGGACCGGCGCGTGCGGGATTTGCTATACCTGCCAAAGCGGCTATCCTCAGGTATGTGAGCACAAAAGGGCATATGGCATAGGAATCGACGGAGCCTACACAAAATACGTGGCCGGACCTGCCCGATTACTGCATCGTCTTCCCGACAACATCCCTTTCGATGTAGCCGCAACAATCGAGCCTATTGCCGTCTGTGTCACATCCATTCTCGAGCGATGCGGACTTCAAGCAGGGGAAACGGTCGTGGTGACCGGTCCCGGCCCCATTGGCCTGATCTCCGTCGGTGTCGCGAAGGCGGCAGGAGCCAGAAGTATTTTGGTGACAGGCCGGAGTTCGGATGAAGGAATACGATTTGAAAAGGCCAGAGACCTGGGCGCGGATTTGACGATCAATGTGGACACGAACGATGCCGTGGCAAAAGTTTTGGAATTGACAAATGGGCTCGGGTGCGACGTGCTGATTGAGACTTCGGGCGGCGCCCGCGCGATCCAACAGGCCTTTGAAATGGTGAGAAGACTCGGCAGGATATGTGCCATCGGGATTTCCGGCAAACAGGAAGTCCCTATCCCGTACGACAGGGGGATATTCAAGGCTCTTCGTTACGAATTCTGCTTCTCCAGCAGTTGGACCGCTTGGGAAAGAACGATCGGCCTCATCGCCAATGGGTTGCTACCTGCCGAAAAGATCATCACCCATAGACTCTCGCTCGACGAGTGGGAAGAAGCTTTTCGTCTGCTTGAAAGCCTTCAGGCTGCCAAAGTAATCTTGTTGCCGTAGAAATGGGGGAATGCCAGTGGAGGAACACTATTAGAATGACAGGACCAAGATCGCTCAAAGAATGTCGAGTTCTGTGCACGCCCATGACTTTCGGAAAGAGAGATCCCTCACTGAAGGCCACACTCGAAGCGGCCGTCCGTGAAGTCATCTACAATCCGTTCGGTCGGCCGTTGAAGGCCGCGGAATTGTGTTCGCTCGTGACAGATGTCGACGGCTTCATCGCCGGCATTGATGAAGTGGACGCGACCGTCATTGGCGCCGGCAGTCGCCTAAGGATCATTGCTCGCTATGGAGTTGGCATTGACCGCGTGGATGTTGGCGCGGCTACAACACATGGGATTCTGGTGACAAACACCCCCGGCGCGAATTCTGCGGCCGTGGCCGAACTTACCATCGCCCTGATGCTCGCTCTTGCCCGCGATCTGATTGCAGCAACCGAGGCAGTCCGGCGAGGTGATTGGCCTACGTGGGACGGTATAGGCCTTCGAGGAAAGACGATAGGACTCATAGGCTTCGGGTCGGTTGGCCGAGAGGTCGCACGGCGTCTCAAGGGTTTTGGTTGCCGGCTTCTCGCTTTCGACCCTTTCGTAGGTCCGGAAGTGGTTCAAGAATATGGCGTCAGCCTCGTCACTCTCGATGAACTCCTTCCCCAATCCGATTTCGTTTCGCTTCACGCTCCTGCGACCGAATCGACAATCGGGATAATCAACCAGGCGACCCTTGAGCGCATGAAGACAGGGGCCTTCCTTATCAACACCGCCCGAGGGGAACTAGTAGACGAGCGCTCGCTGATACGAGCTCTCGAAAGCGGACATCTGCGCGGCGCGGCTCTGGATTGCTTCACACGGGAGCCACCCGATAGGGACAGTCCTCTATTAAGGCTTCCTAATGTCATCCTCACACCTCATATTGCCGCACACGCGGATGAAGCGATGAATCAGATGGGGTGGATGGCCCTCGAAAGTTGCCTGGCGGCTCTTCGAGGAGAACAACCACTGCGCGTCGTGAACCCCGAGGTCCTGAATCTGCCTTGCAATGAGGAGCGTCATGACCGGTCGTAAGGGCGGTTCGTGGTTCCTGGGTGTCGACCTCGGCACGGGCAGCTGCAAAACGGTCGCGGTGAACGAGAAAGCTCAAGTGCTGGGTTTTGGATCGAGCGACTACGCGGCTGCGACCTTTCACCAGAAGTGGCAGGAACAGGATCCCGCAGGTGTGCTGGATGGCATGGCCCGGTCCGTGCGAGCAGCCATAGACAGCGCCGGGGAGCTGCCGGGCGGGTGCTCGGGAATGAGCATCGGTGGTGCCCTGCATAGCCTGATGGCGTTAGACGGTTCCGGCATCCCGTTGACGGGCGTCATGACGTGGGCAACAGGCAGAGCTGCTCGCCAGGCCGAGGCGGCTCGCGGCGAGGCACAAACAAGAGCCCTATATAGTCAGACCGGATGCCCGGTCCACGGCATGTACCCTCTTTATAAGGTGTTGTGGCTCCGTGAGGAACGACCGGAAATTTTTAACAAAACCGCGCGTTTTGTGTCTGCCAAGGAATACGTATTCGCGCAATTGACGGGTGAATATATTGTCGACTATTGCCTTGCCGCGGGGTCCGGATTTCTTAACACTCATGACATGTGCTGGAACGAGCCTTGCTTGGAGCTGGCCGGAATCACCGCGTCTCACCTTTCCTCTCTGTGCGATCCAGGTGAAGTTTTTCGTATTTCCGATAGGGACTTGGCGGCCCGAATGGGCATTTCTCCGGATACGCCCGTGGTTCTTGGATCGGCAGACGCGGTCAACTCCAGCCTGGGGGCGGGATCGCTATTCCCGTGGCAGATAACGTGCATGATTGGAACCAGCGGGGCGCTCAGACTCATTTCGGATCAACCCGTTCTCGATGCTGCTGCCCGCACTTGGTGCTACGCAATTGATCCCACGCATTGGCTTGTCGGTGGAGCAATCAACAATGGCGGCATTGCGCTTTCATGGCTGCAGGATCTTCTGAATGGCGCCGTGCCTGACATGCCGCGGGAGCTGCGACTATCCTTTGATGACCTCACGTCGCTTGCGAAGCAGGCAAGCATAGGCGCTGACGGGATCATTTGCCTTCCTTTCTTTGCCGGTGAACGCAGCCCAAATTGGAACTTGAACGCGAAGGCCACATTCTTCGGTCTTACTTTGGATCACAAGCTGGAGCACTTGGCCCGAGCTGTCCTGGAGGGCATATCGTTTCGATTTCGAAGCGTATACGACGTGCTTGCCGAAATCACGCCAGATATTCGTCAGATCCGGGCATCAGGCGGCTTTGTCAATTCGCCTTTCTGGCTACAGATGACCTCGGACGTCCTCAACAAAGAGCTGGTTGTGCCCGCTTGGGGCGAGACATCAAGTTTGGGTGCAGCGTTTTGGGCGATGAAGGGGCGGGAAACGCTGTCTTCTGACCACGATATTCAAAAACTGATCCCAATTCGGCAAGTGTGTAAACCGGAAGTCACGAACGTGGAAACTTATGAAAGGCTTTATCGACGATTTATGAGCCTATATGCCGCTCTGAGTCCGTTCTTCGCGCGGGATTTCGCGTTTGATACCCGTTCGCTTTCATACAAGTGAAAATGGCGGGCATCCCGCGAGCCGCGGGACCGCCACCAAACATGGTAGGGGCCGGCGTCCCCCGGATCAGGTCCGGGGCAGGCTCTGCCGGCCCTTTCTGTGTCACTTGTTAGAAAGCGCATTGGCATTCCCTTCGCCTCGGCTCATCTTCCAACACCTGGCACGTCCCACCTGAAAACCATAGTGCGTTGTTCACTCACATCAGCATGGTAACCCGGTGTGGGAGCTGTATCGCGGTTTCGGTGGATTCTTGGAGGATCTGGCAAGAACTTCATCCAAATAGGCAAACTCTCGAAGGTTCGGCCTGCTATATTTTACCTACAGCGTCGATGTGCGGCGCAACTAAAATTCATCATTGCACAAGCGTGTCTGTCACTTTTTTTTTTGGCGGAAGGTGATCTGACCGTTGCTCTTTGTGAGAAGACAGCACCACCATGACGGTTCAGCTCTAAAGGAGGCTGAAATGTATAGGGAGAAAACAAGAACTCGCAGCTCGGAGGAACGGGCAAACTTCACCCGACGAGAATTCATAAAAGGCATCGGGATAGGGGGAGGCTCACTTCTCCTGCTCGGCCGATTCGGAATCCATGCGGCGGCATGGGCCGATCCGGGAAACCCTGTCCTTAAGATGGTTCTTGTCGATTACGGCAAATGCACCGGGTGCCGGACTTGTGAAGCGGTCTGTTCGTCCCACAACAGGCCCGTGACAATCGACGGCAAGGAACTGCCCGGACTCGGGAATCCCCGCTATTCAAACATTCGGGTCGAGAGCTTCAACCCCGACGTGGATGTTCCGAATGTGTGCGCAATGTGTGTCGACACACCCTGTGTAAGCGCTTGCCCGGTCGAGCCGGACCCCAAGACCGGCAGGCGCGCGCTTTACCGAGATGAAGCGACTCACACCTTACACAACGATACTGACCGGTGCACCGGATGCGGGAGTTGCGCGGAAGCCTGTGCAGCGCAAAGAACCGGGGTAATAAGCTCCGACCCCACAACCGGCAGGCCTGAACGCATCTGCACACTTTGCGGCGGTGATCCACAATGCGTGAAGTGGTGTCCTTTCGAGGCGCTCTCCTATGCCGAGGTAAAGCCCGACCGCAAACGCTACGGCCTTGCACCTGAAAAGATCGCCGCCGAGCTTGCCAAGAACTGGTACGGAACGGCTGATTTCGGAGGTCCAAAATGAGCAAGATACCCGGATACCACGGCATAGTACTGGAAGTAGACCTTTCGAGCGGAAAGGTCGAAAGAGTTCCTCTCTCGTCCGAGGATCTGGCCAAATTCATCGGAGGGCGCGGTCTTGGGATGAAAATGCTCTGGGACCGGCTGAAGAAGCCGGGGGTTGATCCGCTTTCTCCTGATAACCCGCTTATGTTCATGCCCGGGCCATTTTCCGGGTTCCCGGTCCCGGCAGCGTCCAGGACCTGTGTGGTTACAAAATCTCCCATAACCTCGCCGGTAAAATCCGAGTACCCCTGCGCCTCGACTGTTTCCTACGCGAACATGGGCGGGTTTTTCGGCCCCGAAATCCGATTTGCGGGCTACGACGGAATCGTGATTACAGGAAAGGCAAATGAGCTCTGCTACGTCATGATCGACGACGGCAAAGTGGAAATCCTCGATGCCAAGAAGTTCAAAGGCATGCGAACGGATGCCTTTGACAAGGCAATCCTGAGCGAACTCGGGGACCGGAGATTCAAGACGGTCTACATCGGACCGGCCGGAGAGAAGCTCGTCCAGTATTCCAGCATACTTCATACGTCGGCGCGGGCAGCAGGTAGGGGTGGTGTTGGCTGCGTAATGGGCTCCAAAAATTTAAAAGCTATCGCGGTACGAGGGACCGGGCAGCCGAGCGCCGCCGACCATAGAAGATTTCTTGCCGCGCTGGAAAAGGCCAGATTGGCTCTCAAAAACTCTTCCGGCACAAAGGCCTGGGCGGAGCAGGGAACTGCAAGGGCCATCGTCGCAAACAGTAATGCCGGGACCGAGGCGGTCCGGAATTATCGTGAGGGCACATTCCCGGAGGCCGACAAAATCGGCGGCGACGTCGCAAGGCGCGATGTTTGGGTAAGAGACATTGCCTGTTACTGCTGCCCGCTCGCCTGCAAGAAAAGCGGACTAACAAAGGGCAAATACGGCAGTATCGTCCATGACGGCCCCGAGTATGAAACCGGCGTGATGCTGGGCTCAAACCTTTTGATATCCGATATGCCGGGGCTGCTGAAAGCGATCTACAACATCGACGATGTGGGCCTGGATCAAATCTCGACCGGAAACATCATCGGATTTCTCATGGAAGCCTACGAGAAAGGGCTGATCGATCAGAAGTTTCTCGATGGGATCGATCTTAGGTGGGGAAGTGTCGATGCAACGCTGGCGATGATCGATAAGATTGCCTACAGGGATGGAGTGGGAGACCTCGCGTCCAAAGGTGTGAAGGCCCTTTCCCGGCAGATCGGCCAGGGCTCTGATAAGTTTGCCATACATGCGAAGGGGCTTGAGTTGGCCGCGCACAATATTCAGGCAAATCCGCCCAGAGGACTTTCTTACGCCACTGCCGAGAGGGGAGCGTGCCATCTGAACGGAGACAACATTGCCACGCAGAACCAACGTGCCATGTTTGATTCAATAGGCCTGTGCCTTTTCCCCACCTTCGAACCGGCGCTGGAGGAGCCCACACTTTCTCTGCTCAGCGCTATAACCGGCCGAGAATACGACAAGGCTGAGTTTTTGAAAACCGGCGAACGTGTCTTCAACCTGGAGAAGATGTTCAACTACCGCGAAGGTTTTCGCCGCGAAGATGACCGGCTTCCCGATCGCTTTTTCGAGGACGCCTTCACAATCGGCTCGAAGAAAGGCTCGGTGCTCAACCGGGAACAGTTCGACGCCATGCTCACCCAATACTACAAAGATCGTGGATGGGACCCGGAAACCACTGAGCCGAGCGCCTCAAAGCTGAAGGATCTCGGCCTGCATTCCATCTGATTTCGAATAGGAGGCTCTATGTCTGTTCCCGTCTATCTGGCGGAGCTCACGGTTAAGAAGCCATCGGATCACCGCCTGGCCAAGATCAAACGACTTTGCGATGCAGTCGGTCTTGAGGAGAAGGTAAAGCCGCTCGGAAAGGGTGGCGAGGACGAGGTAGTTGCTATCAAGATGCATTTCGGCGAAACGGGCAACGACACCTATCTGCACCCGACCTTCGCGCGACAGGTCGTGGACTGTGTGAAGGCTGCGGGTGGCTGCCCCTTCCTCTCGGACACGTGCACGCTTTACAAGTCCACCCGGCACAACGCGGTGGATCATCTGGAAACCGCCTACCGTCATGGCTTCACGCCGTACGTCGTGGACGCGCCGGTGATTATCGCGGACGGCGTGACGAGCAAGTGCTATGAGGAAGTCCCTGTCAATCTGAAGCACTTCGCCGCGGTCAAGATAGCGCAGGCCTTCCGCTCAGCGAACGCCATGGTGGTGCTCTCTCACTTCAAAGCTCACATGATGGGCGGGTTTGGCGGCGCACTCAAGAACCTCGCCATGGGCTGCGCTCCACAGGCAGGGAAGATCGACCAACACGGCAGGAACGTGGTGATATACCCCGGCTGCATCGGCTGCGGCGAGTGCGTGAAGATGTGCCCACAGTCGGCGCTTTCGCTGGAAAAGGCCGAAAAACGTCGACACGCCGTCATCGACAAATCCCGCTGCATCGGCTGCTACGAATGTGTGACCGCATGCAGGCAAGGAGTGATCGGCGTTGACGAACCCGGTGAGTACACCTCTTTTGTCGAACGCATGATGGAATACGCCTGCGGTGCCGTGCAGGGAAAAGAAGGCCGCATCTGTTACCTGAATTTCGTGATGAACGTGACTACGCAGTGCGACTGCGCCGGGTGGTCGGAGCCGGCGCTCGTGCCGGATCTGGGCATACTCGCGTCAAGCGATCCCGTTGCTCTGGACACGGCTTGCTTCGATTTGGTGAATAGGGCACCCAACCTCGTCCATTTGGACGGGCACGATCTGCATTCTTGCGGCTACGATAAATTCGCGGCGCTGCGTCCGAATACGCGCGGTTCACATCAGACAGAGTATGCCGAAGCAATCGGCATGGGCTCACGTGAATATGAACTGGTCAAGGTGTGAAGCTTTCTTGTTCAAACAGCGCCAAGACATGACGCTGTCCTGCGGTCCAGGAGTCAAGAAATGCCCAGTATCATGAGCAAGAAACTCGCTGTAGTTTTGGCAAGCCTTTTTGCCTCGGTGTTCTCCATTGCAACCGTCTCGGAGGCGCAGTCCATGAAGAACGAAGGCTTGACCGCCAGACAGGAAAGAATCGTCACCATTGCGGCCTTCACCGCCAACGGCGATCTGCAGAAACTGAAAACAGCCCTGAACGAAGGGCTGGATGCTGGCTTAACTATTAATGAAATCAAGGAGATCTTCGTGCAGATGTACGCCTATGCGGGATTTCCCCGCAGCCTGAACGGCATCAATACTTTCATGGGCGTTCTGGAAGAACGGGAAAAGCGAGGGATTAAGGACCCGCCTGGTAAGGAGGCAAGCCCCTTGCCTGCCAATAAGAGCAGCATCGAACTCGGAACGGAAGTTCAGACTGCGCTGATAGGAGCGCCTGCCGCTAGGAAGTATACTACTTTCGCCCCGATTATTGATCAGTTCTTGAAAGGGCACCTTTTCGGGGACATCTTCGGACGTGACAACCTGGATTTCCAGAGCAGAGAGATAGCAACCATTTCGGCCTTGGCCAATATGCAGGGAGTCAATCCCCAACTGGAGTCTCACTTTAAGATCGGATTCAATACAGGTCTGACAGAGGCACAAATGAGAAGCCTGATATCCGTTCTCGAATCCCAGGTCGGCAAGAAGCAAGCAGATAATACGACCGAAATCCTAAGAACGGTTTTGAGCAGTAGATCCAACTAATACAATCCGCAGTCGAGGCAGTGAGGGGACCGAGTGCCTCCTTCGCTTCGGGCGTCACGCTTTCCGATCTATGCGATACCCTCGTTGCCCACCAAGTTGCAGTCGGCATCAATTACGTTTCATCGAGCCACGCTTCAGCTTCTTCAACGCTGTAGAAGCTCCTTGAAGTCATCCCGCTCCTCTCGTGCATACGTTCCGCCTGGACCTCCATAAAGGTTGGTTTGGCATAAACCCGTGCGGCTTTCCTGATCCCAGCCTTTATCGCGTAACGCTGGCATTCCTCTATAATGTCCGAAATGACCACACCTTCCATCTGTCTCACGTCCGCCAGAACCGTGAATCCGGGCGACAGTTGATTGACCGTCTCGGCATGGTGTCTTACAAAATCAGGCACCTGCTTCTGACTCGCCCATAACCCTTTGTAAATAAGGCACATCCGGTTCTTTGACCGATCGATCTCACATCTATAATAGTCAGTCTCCGCTACCAGTTTCATAACCCCCTCCATGTGACACGAGCAACGTGTCTCATACCAATGCGCAATCGAACCTGTGAGACAGCCGTATGCCTCCACCGCTTCGGACGGCAGGCCTGACTTCGCTTCGGAGCCATACCGGCCGCCCGCCAATATCACCTCTTTGAAGGCGCATCGGTATAAACCGGAACTATGCAGAGCCGTCGCCTTCTCCGGCTGTGAGAAACTGTCACCGAATCTCGGATTCTCGCAGGTGCCAATCCACGATTTGGGTAAACCTCAATTTCATGCACGGCTATTGTTTGCCGCGACCCGTTTGTCAAACTCGCCCGAAGAGCGCGCCTCCTACGGTTCCTCTAAGTTGATTTTGAGCATCTCCACCGAAGCGAGAACCCGTTTGGTATTTCGATTCACCGCGGGAAAGTCATCTGAAGCTTCAAAAAGCTGTCGAGCGAGAGCGGCGAGGCTGTCAACAGTTTTGCGCATCTCTGTAAGCGAATATTGGCCTTCCATCTTCTATATCCCCTTTTTCCTCAAGTCCTTGAACCGTCGTGCCTTTACTTCATACCGCGGCAAACTGTTGGGTGGAAAGAACTCCAAGTTGTAACCAAGGTTGGTCTTGAGACGAAGCTGAGTTGCAAGTTCAGCCTTAAGTTCACTCATGGCGCTGCTCGCCTGATCGTCTCTCAATTCGACCTTCAAGGTAATGTTGTCGGCATCCCCCTTCTTGTCCACGATCACCTCGTATTCGTTGCCAAGTCCTTCGACCGAGCGAACCACGTCTTCAATGGCGGACGGGGCCAGCAGAACGCCCTTGACCTTGGTTATGTCGTCAGCGCGTCCAACCACTCCTCCTTTGAACAACTTGTAGGTGCGGCCACATTCACATCGGTCTTCACAGATCTCAACGATGTCCTTCGAATCGAACCGAATGCATGGTTGAGCAAGCCTATCCAGAGCCGTGATAACAAGCTTGCCCCGTTGCCCTGGCTGCGTTACCGGCGTCCCTGTCTCCACATCTTCGACCTCGGCAAGAAACATGGCCTCGTTAACGTGGAGAGCCCCAGGTTGGCTGGAACATTCGAATCCCCAGGCCCCTATCTCAGTCGCGCCCGCGTGGTCGTAAACTTTCGCCCCCCATGCTTCTTCGATACGCTTCTTCGTCGCGGGAATCAAGGCTCCCGGCTCTCCGGCACAGGTCATCTTGGTAATCGGCAAGGCGGCAGGGTCCACATGAAGTTGATTGCGTGCCGTGTCGGCCATCCCCAGTATATACGTTGGTGTTGCCAGGAGTGCAGTGGCCTGCAATTCTTGGATTTTGAGAATGCGAGATTTTGTGTCGAGAATCCCTCCCGGGATGGTCTCACAACCTATTTTCTCTGAGGCATAGTGTGCAGCCCAGAATGCTACAAACACATTGTACCCGAAAGGAAGAAAGACGCGATCGGAAGGTCGATAACCCTGCGCCCACAACAAGGTGGCCCAACAGTCGGACCACCACTCCCAATCTTGCCAGGTGTCGGGTTGATAGACCGGCTGCCCTGTGGTTCCACTGGTCTGACGAAACACACAAACATCCTCGAGATCGACACATAGTGCATCGCCGTACGGAAAGGGGTCTTTTCGCTGAATGGGCTGCATCATAGCCTTTTCGACTTTCGGCACCTTGTGCACATCCGCCGGCGAGTTGATATCATCGGGATGCATGCCTGCGCTTTGGTAAAGAGCGTGATGAAATCGAGAGTTATCATAGGCCCACCTGACAATTCGCTTAAACTTCTTGAGCTGTAACTTTTCCAAATTGTCACGCGTGAGTGTTTCCAGATACGGATTCCAGTACGGGACTTCTCTATTCATTTTTCCTCACAAACGTATTTGACCAGGACCTGACTATTGTACAACTGTCCAAGGTCGTAACCGAACTTGACCAGCAGGCAGACCAGAGCCGTTCACGGCATGATGTAATTCGGCAGCCAGAGCGAAATCTGGGGGAAGAACAGGAGAATGAGCATGCAGATGGTCATGCCGATAATGTACGGATAAATCCCCTTGTACACCGTGTTCACCGGCACTTTAACCACCCCTGAGACAACGAACGCATTGATCGCCATGGGGGGCAGAATCACGCCGATCATGGTGATCACGGAGACCATCACGCCGAACCAGAGCGGATCGTACCCGAGTTTAAGCACCACCGGGAGAAAGATGGGTGTGGCAAGGATAAGGAACGCCAAGTCCTCGATGAAAGAGCCACCGACCAGATAAACCCCGATAATAATGAGTATGATCACATGCTTGTCTACAGCGAGGCTTTCCAGCCACGAGGCGACAATGTACGGCGTTCTGGTCACCGCGAAGAAATGTCCGAGAATCGTTGCGCCTGCAACGAGCATCAACACCATGCAACCGATACGAAGCGTCTCCATGACCGCTTGGACGAAGCGCTTGGGGTTCATGTCCCGCTTGGCCGCGGTGAGGATCAACACCGCAAGCGTCCCGACGCTTCCCGCCTCTGTCGGGGTGAAGAAGCCCCACATGAGACCGCCCACCACCACCAGGAAGATCGCGCCGACGAGCGCCACGGGCGGCAGCGACGAGAGCCGCTCAGTCCACGAGGAGCGCTCCCCTTTCGGTCCCAGCGAGGGATTCACCGTGCACCAAACGATAAGTGTGGCTGCGAAAGAGAAGGCCAGCATTAGCCCCGGAATGATCCCGGCCAGGAACAACCTGCCGATGGACGTCTCCGTAAGGATACC
>Ga0172373_10005360_pt1 | contig 17630 bp, 10 predicted proteins | sample Lak10m_2_FD_114546 | JGI IMG/M metagenome (GOLD analysis project Ga0172373, IMG submission 114546) | Freshwater microbial communities from Kabuno Bay, South-Kivu, Congo - kab_092012_10m | ecosystem: Environmental > Aquatic > Freshwater > Lake | place: Democratic Republic of the Congo...
ATAGTCTACCTGCTTTTGGACCGCGAGACGTACGCCAATAACAAGTGTGACGTCAACCTACTGGAGCTCTACGAGCAGGAGGTACGGGTTCGCACGACGGCCATATATTTACTCAGACACAAGCGATGCCTCGACAGCCAATGGGACGGCCACCTCCAGTGGCTCCTATCGGAGCGCTCCCGCTACGAGTACTTGGCCGAGGAGCTGTACGAGTCCAGGGTCAGGCGGTCCCCTGCAGCACTGGCCCGTCGCCGTCGAAAGCGCGACATCGCTTCCTAAGCCCCATGTTGGGCTGCAGCAGCCTGACGGCGTACAGCTCCGCCTCCCGCAACTCCACCGCCTTCCGCTCCGCTGCCTCGCGCTGCCGTCGCTCGATGGACCTGTACACGTCGTTCCTCAGTTGCTCCCTGATCGTGAGTTGGTACTCGTCGGAATCCATGCTGCCGACCAAACGCGTTTAAATATAAGATCTGGGCCTGATACTGCAATGGACGCAAGCGTAATTGTCGTGGTCGGAGCAATGCTGTCTGTCGGAATAACGTTCTATGTGATAGATGACGTCAGTGCCGGCCTGTGCGCTTATCTCATGTGGGTCTTCGTGGCTGCAGCTTTAGTGCAAAGACCTGAGCCTAGCCTCCCAGAGCCTGCTCCATTGTCGGAACTCAAACTTCGCTGGAGAGGCCACCTCAAGTAAGCATCGTCGATTGCCTCCGCCGCTTCCTCACGTATCGCCTGGGCGGAGGGCAGTGGATGCTGTGTATTTCGCTATCGAAGGCCCCGTCGCGCCAAGCTCCTATATCTACATCAATCTGAATGGGCTGCTCAGGGCTCGCCATGCACAGAATCCTCAGCTGTTGGTCCTGTAGGTTCTCGTTCAAGCGTAATCGCATCAGAACGGGAGATCCATCGCCCTTGACATATAAGGTGGAAGGGGTCTCGAGGCGCACGCACCATATGACCGACATGCACTGACGTGGACATGAGCACCATCTGAATGAATGGGAATTTTTTTTTGACACCCTCCCCCCCCGGGACTTACCAAAATCGAAGTGAAAATTTTTACCCGAAGTGCTTGATTCTGGTCACGTAACTTTTTGTCCACGTGACGTGGCCAACCCCCCCCCGCCCTCCACCCCGAGAACAACCCAATAACCAAAATTTACCCGAAACGCTTGAACCCCTCCCCTCCCCAAATACTTACCTTTTCTTCTTCTTCTTCTTCTTCGTCTCATTTTCTCTCTTCATTTTCTTTTGGCTGGGGGGGGGGAGTCAGGGTTGGCCACGTCATGTGGGCAAAAAGTTACGTGACCAGAATCAAGCACTTCGGGTAAAAATTTTTCACAAAGATTCTTGGTAGTCCCGGGGGGGGTTCGTTGGTCACGTAACTAACGCAAATTTTACAACTCCTATGCTGATACCGTTTCTGGAGTACGAGTACGATTCCCATAATGGTGCCATACGGATGGTGGTAGTATTTTACCTCATACTTTTCAAAATCATTGATGCTATAATGTTTGTTCAGAAGGATATATGAGGGCCGCCGCGCCGTGCCATGCCTCCGTCGAGTAGTTCCATGGTGTTTACGTGGTCTGTGGAATCTGCTCTGATTGGGCTCGTATCTTTGTCGTTGGTCCGCGACTACCTTACCATGTCCCAGTTTATCATATCTTGCGTTACTACTGGCCTGCACGTAGTGTGCGCTGCCACCAACATCGACAGTTATTACGCTGTGTCCATAGCGCACCTGTGCACCGTGAGCGGACTGCTCGTGACGTCAGTGCTCCGCCCGCTGCACGACACGTCCAATGTCATTGTGCTGGTGCTTTTGTGCGTGGCGGAGCTTGCCGCGCTCGGCATGACGTTTGCGTCGAGTCAGGGAAGTACTGCACTGTTCTTGCATTTCAGGGGAGTCTACGCGCTGCTGATTCCCGTGGCCCTGGAGCACCTCCAGTGCAATCCGTTTGGCTTCGACTTTTTGCGCTCCCAGGACGTGAGCCTGGCCCTCGCGCTGGCCCTCATATCCACCCAGCTGGCGCCCTTCGACACCCTGTCGTGCGTGCTGGGCGGAGTGGCGTGCGGGGGCATAGGCATGCTGCTGCTTTTGCTCAACAGGAGCGCTGGATTTTACGTGGCCGTGGGCGTAGCTGGTGTGCTGCTGCTGTCGAGCGTTGGCCTGTGGATAGCAGTGTGGTTTCCAAACCTGCCCAAGCTCCTGATGCCTGACCTGTCAATCCCCGTCTTTACGTCGTTTGGGCTGCCGGTGATCAAGCTTGGCTCCATCAGCGTGGAGGCAGGCCCCTGGCTTTTGACGTTCGTGCTTGGACTGTTCTGGATTGTAGCTGCGTATGTGGGAGTGTCGCAGGCGGTCGAGGGCAATTTGATGTTCGCCAGTGTCATAGGCCTGCCCGCCATTATGATCTTGGTGTGGGTGCTGCTGCTCTGGCTGTTCCGCGAGAGCCCGCCTGAAGTCTCTGAGGAAGCGTCAGCTCCGCCTATTTCCACTACCCGCCGCCTCGCCTGGCCCCGCGTGAGGGTCGTGCCCAAGGAGCACGTTCCGTAGCCTATATAAAATTTCTGTGCAGCTCCCATGGACGTGGGCTACAGGGTCATGAGGCAGGTGCAGCTGTCTACGTCCATTACTCTGGTCCGCTTCCTGGGAGTTTCGCTGAGCGACTCGATGGGCGCGTTTGACATGGTGATATTTTCTGCGCTCGTGCTGGCGATCACCTACGTGATTGGTAACGAGTATGTGCTGAGCCCGCTCTCGCGGCGCCTGGCCGTGCTGCTCATACTGGAGAAGGTGAGGCCCGTGCTGTCTCAGCACATCGACGACGGGGTCATCTTTCACGTGCACGGGCTGATGGTGAATGCTGGCTTCCTGTCGCTTCTGGCGGTGGTGCCTGCCAGGATAAGGCAGAGCGAGGAGGGAGAGATGCTGGTGCGCTCCGTGATGTATATGTATAGCGACATATTCGGCTTTTTCGCGGAGGACCGATCGCTGCACGTGCTGCTTCTGTGCTGCAGCTTCGTGGGCCTGGCCTTGTTGTCTAACGTGAAGTCCCAATACTCGTCCATGTTTCAGTCCATAGCGCAGATCCTGTCCGTGTCGTTCACGTACCTGGTGTTGGCCATACTCCAGTTCAGGCTGGACGCGCTCTCCGAGACAGCGCTGCTGCAGGCAGTCCTGATCATAACAGTCCTGCACTTTATGCACTTGCCTGGGATGGAGGACGTGGAGGACTACATGGTGTATAATGTGGCAGGCACCATACAGCACTACATCAAGTCGGACCCGTGGTACTGGGTGGCGGCGCTCTTTGCACTCATGCAGATGCTGCAGGCCTGGGTGTCGCTGCGGTCCATGGCAGTGCAGGTGCTGCTGCTGGTGGTGGTCAACGTATCGGTCGCCACCACCATCACCTACATCAAGCAACTCGCGATTCACGACACGATCATCACGCTCAAGACCAGCGCACTCGTGCTGCAGTTCGTAGTAAACGAGATGGCGAGGCGCATTGCAAGTAAATAAATATTGTTTTAAGTCGCACTTAGCTTATATAAAGATTGCAAATGGATGACAAATGAGTACACAGTTGGGATTGTGTGCATCCCTCTTACCCTTACTTGTACAATCTTGTGGAAATCCAGTCAATTCATTGGTATACGACCCATTGACATGCGGCTATGTGTGCAAACGCACGCACACCGGGGCCAATTGCAACACTGTCGTCAGGCAGGATTGTAGTGTGCATGCAAATTGTCAATATACTGAATGTCAAGGTGAGTGCCATAATTGGTATGTGACAGATTCCTGGGATGTCAACACACCTAAAGTATGGGGGTGTAGAACTATAACTGGCACTGATAAGTGGTGTCCGCCGCCTTGCATCACATCTTGCGCAGCTGGCAGCTACTACTACAACTGTGACGCGTGCTTTCCGTGCTTCACTAACGGATCGTATTTTTGCGCTGGTGGTCAGCAGCCTCCGCAGTTGTGTAAAACTTGTACGCCTGGGCAGCTGCAAACGGTCAATTGCTCCATAGACAAAGATGGAACATGCGTCCCGTGTCCCGATAACTTTTATTGCCCAACCTTTTTTTCCCAATACCCATGCAGTACGTGTGATGCGGGCACATATGAGACGCGTAACTGCTCCAGCACGCAAGATCGAGTGAGCACTGCTTGCCCTGCCGAATCATATTGCTTGGACGGTATGCATGTTGCAAATTGCATGCAGCGGTGCCCTTCTACCATGTACGAGACTGTCAATTGCACGCCTACTACCAACAGAGTATGTGCCAATTGCACTCTGTGCAGCAATACTCAATTTGAGGTGTCTGCATGCAATCACACTGACGATAGGGTGTGCAGGGATTGCAAGATATGCCAGATGGGCGAATATGTGTCAAAGCCATGTAACACCACGTCTGATACGGTCTGCAGTCCGTGTTTGCCTGAGTCGTACTGTCCAGACAGGGTCAATATGTACACTTGCACTCCACCGTGCACCAACGACACATATTTGACTACGAATTGCACTTCCACAACCAACAGAAACTGCACTGCTTGCACCGTGTGTGGTCCTGGGTCATATGTCAGTCAAAATTGCACGTCGAGTATTAACAGGCAGTGTAAGAGTTGCACAAGTTGCGCATTCGAGCAGTTATCTCCATGCACTCAATTTTCAGATACAAAATGCAACGAACAATCATGTCAATCGAATGCAGATTGTAATTATGACGATTGTAATGACGTGAATGGGGGGTGGGGTTGTAATTGTCTCCCGAATGGTTGGATGAATACAGTGCCAAACACACGTAAAGAGATTATAGAAGTACCAGTGACATACAACAATTATAGATGTGGAATATGTTTGAGAGACTATTGGTGGGCGGAATATGATAATTGGGGTCTTGTTATCAGGAGCTGGCGGAAAACTGACGCCTGTGAATCCAAACAGTGTCCAATTCGGTGCCCTGGTGGTCAGTACGTGTATCAGTGTAAGTGCTTGATTTGTCCTGCTGGAATGTATTGCGATGGACAGAAACGGCAAAGTCCCCAGAATTGCACTGGAAACACGTTTAGCAATGCAGGAGCCAGTGCCTGTACTGAGCCCACAACTTCGACTTCTACCACGCCCCAGCCCACGACCTCGACTTCTACCACGCCCCAGCCCACAACCTCGACCTCAACAACACCACAACTGACTACCAGTACGGCAAGAGTATCCACAACCTCAACGCCATCTACCTTGGCACCAGTGCTCCTAGTTGCAGACGTAACAATAACAGAGCCTCCTATTGTGGTGTGCTTGAATCTTACCTACTTTGTAGATGCATTTTGCTCGGATGTGCGTACGTCCAATCCCAACACGACGATCAACTGCACAGCCCTGTCCCTGAATGGCCAGGAGTGTTTCGAAGGAGTATGCGCTTGCGGTTTGTTTGAAGGCAGGCGGAGGCTTTTACATGCCAGTAACAGCACAAATCTTTCGACCCTGATTGCATATGAATCGCACGCAGACACGCCTTCCATTCAGGCAAATCAAACGTGGATTGCAGCCATCAATGTGAGGATTTTGCGTCGCCCATCTATAATTAGAGAAGACTCAGCGCCCCTACCCATAGTCTTGATCAGTGCAGTCGTGAGTGGAGTGGTGGTTGTGGGGCTGGCCGTCGGCCTCTACGTGTATGGCTACTGGTCTGAGCCACGCTATCAACCCGTAAACACTGCCATGATAAAAATAAAAATTTAATGCGTGGTTAATTTCAATGGCGCGAATCGGACGTAGCTGACGGGCTTCTGCACCGTGACGCACGGGCAGAGGTTGCAAGTGCCGGTGTCCCAGAAGTATCCCGCTGCGCACTGTCCCTCCAGTGACCTGAGCCCCACCACACTGTCTTCGTACGTGACGAGGCTCGAGAACGGCTCTCCGGCGATGGCCAGGTCCGTGTCGGTGAGCGCGGTTGCTAATTTTTCCTCGGTGAAGTCCTTGCCGTCCCTGATCTGTATTCGGATGGTGATTTGGGCGTGGGAAAGCGTCAGCAGCAAAACCATCGCATGCCAGGCGTTCCGCATGAAAATGCTTTGCGCCTGCCATTTATACCTTTCTCTTCAGAGTTTCAAATTTGATCTTGAGGTCTGCGATGGGTTTGGGTTTGGGCGGAGTTCCTCCCGGCAGTCCATAGGCTATAATTGCCACCACCCCACCCACGACCACCAAGCCCGCAGCCGCCACTCCAGTAATGAGTCCCAGATTGGGAGACTCTGCGGAGGTCGGGCTGGGAGACAAAGACCTCCGTTTACGCACAATAAAGTACTCTACCCACGTGAAATTGACCACCACAGTAGGCTCGGTTTCGTCCAAGTATTCCACAAATATGGTCGCCACGGTCTGCTGACTCAGCAGCCGCCTTCGGAAGGTGCGGTTGCAGTCACAATCGTAGGGCCTACACGGAATGTAGTTTAGTTCCCATATGGAGCAGTTGAGGTTGTGGAAAGGATTGTCCTCTTGAATTTGGTTGCAGATCGTGGCCGATAAATTCACAATATTGAGGCAGGCTTCAGCGTACGACATGTTGAGAAAGAAATCGACGTATATGGAGTTGGGTATAAGTGGGCGCAGCCTGGTAGTCTTGGGAATAGATATGGTAGTGTTGGGTGCCTTGGTAGTTGTAATGGGTTCTTCGGTGGAAGTGGTGGGCTCTTCTGTTGATGTGGTGGGTTCTTCAGTTGAAGTAGTGGGCTCAGGAGTGGTAGATGTGGTGGGTTCTTCAGTGGAAGTAGTGGGCTCAGGAGTGGTAGATGTGGTGGGCTCTTCTGTCGATGTTGTAGGTTCTTCTGTTGATGTCGTGGGCTCTTCAGTCGATGTCGTGGGCTCTTCTGTGGTTGTGGTAGGGGCCTCGGTGGTGGTCATGATGCATTCAGAACCAGCGAACCCGTCGTCACAGACCCACGCACACATAGACGCATTGGAAAACACGTAGGTGGCATTGGCTGGCTTGTTGGAGCAGCTCACACAGACTGTGTCAGATACGGGGGTGCACGCCTCCGTGAGGTTTTGATCGGGGGCGCACGTGGAGCAGGGAAGCTCCTGTTGGCCGTCGCAGTAGTGCATATCAGAACACGGCACGCACTGCGTGTCGACGTTGTTCAGGCACGTGGTGTTGGCGTAGAATCCTGGCTCGCAGACCGAGCAGGGCGAGCACACGGAGTCCGTCTGGGCGCCGCACTGCGTCAATGTGAGCTCTGGGCAAACGGTGCAGTTCCTGGGTTGGATCCCGTCCGTACAGTACTTATCGGGTGGGCACTCTTCACATCTGTAAACGTCATTGTGATGGGTGCAGTTCTCTGGTTCGTAGTAGCCCAAAGCGCACCGAAAGCACGGGGCGCACTCCGCGTCGCGTTGGCTTGTGCATGGAGTTACCTGTAACTCTGGACACACTGTGCAGACCTGCATGGGCTGGGCCTCACTGCAAAAATATCCTTCAAGGCATGGCTGACAATGAGTGCCGTTGCTGTAATAGCCACTGTGGCATCTCCACTCGCACACATCGAGGCCTTCCATGTACTGTTGTTTATAAAATGCAAATTCAGGAAGCGCTGGGCAACCAGCACACTGTACGTTCTGTAGGCTAGTGCACTGTCGAGTTATGTACTTACCTGGTGCACACCTGCTACAAAACGATTTCTCCACTCCGTTGCAGTAAGAAAAGGGCGGGCAATCTTCACAGACAGCGTCGGCGAACTGGGTGCACGGTGTTGTGATGTATTGATAAGCCTTGCATTGGGTGCAGTTTACGCATCCAGTGTCAGTCGTGGCATTGCAGCCATGCACAAAATATTGTCTTGGGTAGTCGCACTGGGTGCAGACGTCAGGGCATGTCTTGGAACATTGGTAAGAGGCGGGGCATTCCAAGCACCACGTGTCGTTCTGTCCCTCGCACCTGGCATGAGGATACGACCCTATGGGGCACGTGGAGCAATTGGTGCACTCCGTGTCTGTTGTCTTGCCGCAAGCACGCGTGATGTATTTGTAGGAAGGGCACTTGGTGCAGTTCTGGCACGTGGTGTCGGTCTTGTTTGTGCACGTCTTGTTAAGAAACATGTTTACGGGGCACCCGGAGCACTCGTACGCGTACTGGCCGCCTGGACAGTAGTGGTTGGCAGGGCATGGGAGCGGCGCGCTCATGCCAAAGTGCGGGCAGTACGTGCCTGCCTCACAGGGTTGTCTATTGTACCGTTCCCCGTCGCAGAAAGATCCCGGCAGACAGTCCGCGCACCGGAAGCACTCGGCGTTGTACTGGCCGACGGAGCAATTGGTGCAGTCGTGGCAAAACTTGGCCACCTCCTTTTCGTAGTAAATGCAGCGGCCCATGCCCAGCTCCGGGACGTAGCTATCGAGCATGAGGCTCTCGCTCCCATCGTAATCCTTGGATATGATCTCGTAGCCGTTGCACCCGAATTGGCTTACCCTGCGAGAGTTGATGGTGTTCTGAGGTCGGGTATTGGTCGGGCAGTAGTCGCACTCCAAGTAGCTGGTGCAGCGCTCTCCGTAGGTCAGGTTCGGGAGGAACTTCTGGTCCATGCAGTACTGGGGATGCGTGAGGTTGGGCCAGTACATGCAGTACCCTTTGAAGAGCTGCGGCCAGCCTTTTTCAAGGCCATATACGGTGTACGTGTCCACGTCCGACCGGTGGTGCACCATGTCGTAGCCAGAGCAGCCCCAGTAATTCTGATACCAATACCAGTAGTAATAGTCCACCCTGGGGCAGTGCGAACACTGAGTGTAGGAATTGCACCGGGTGGTAGTGGTGTTGGGCGGCGGCGGCTTCAGCGAGTATTCAGGATTGAACACGCACGTGTTGTTGATCTTGTCGTAATTGTCGTCGCATTCCCACGGGCAGTTGGTTTCGTTGGTGCCCGATCCCACATAGTATGCGTTCGCTGGGAGATAGGTGCAAGTGACTTTGCTGACACAGCCTGGCCTGCAGTGCATCCAACAGTCGCCTCTTGCGTCTCTTGGCAGGTCGCAGCCCTCATTTTTGGGCCACGGGCACGCAAATATGTCCACCTCTTCGCCTTTGTGATTCCACAAGACAAACCACGTACCATTGCAGCCTATTTGGTTTGTAATGTAATCGCAGGGCACAGGGTTCCGTGTTTCGACGAATCCCGCGTAGTAATTGGTACACGACTCTCCCCACGTCAGGTTGACCATCGTGATAGGCGCCAGGTTGACTCTGGGGGGCTTGGGTGTGGTGGGAGGTGGAGTTGTGGTGGTGGGCGCTGGGGTGGTGGTCCTGTTGTGGGGGCAGAAATTCTCCAGCGCGAAGGGGTCTTTTGTGCCAGTTACAGTGACATTCAGTGGGCATGCGCTGCAATTGGCGGACCCGTACACGTCCGCATACGTATACAAAGGGCAGGGCTGGCAAGCCGTAAAGCCATCGCTGTAGGTGCCAGGAAGGCAGGGAGATATGCCTGTGGGGTCGGATAAAAAATCATAACCAGGGCTTGATGTGTTGGACACGGAAATGTAGATCGGAATTAAAGTTGTGCTAGATGGCGGAGCAATCTCCTTGAGCAGTACCATTGCGCTTCCTGTGTCCTGAAACAGCAAAATGCGCATGATTGTTTTGCACGTTGCCCACACATAGCCTGGAATTTCCCCGCACGCAAGGCTAGTATACTCTGTCAGAGTGGAATTGCTGTACAAAGTAACGCTCTCCTTACTGGTCAGATTGAATCTACGAATTATACCATTAGATCCCCACCCGTGTGCAAAGTACACAAGGGTTTCCGTGACGTCAATCACTAGTGAGTTTTGATAGAGAGTAGGCATTTGAATAGCTGATCCAATCCCGTCTTGATATCCGTAGCCACCTCCAGTCATAACGCTGATGGTGTCGTTTTGTAACCAATAATGGTAAAGATTTTGGTTTTGTGCATACATAAAAAATGTTCCACTGCGTGCCATGCTCAGGCCCCAGATTTCCTTGGTTTCTGCTAAGTCTCTGTACAAAGTATTGACATAGTTTGCCGAAATATTTACTTTTGATAATTGAAAACGCCCGTTGTGCAAAACAACCATCATCATATTGTCTCGAGATGCAGAGATTTCGTTGATTTGGATAAACCTACAGTCACGCAAAGGGCCGTCCAGTGTCGTTCTGGTGTTGGAGTCTGTTGTACCAACCAAATCAAAATACGATAAGTATTCCGGGCCTTGATATCGAACAATTCTTTCATTTGCAGTGTATTTTGTCTGCATGTCACTGCTATACCATGCAAATTGTACTACCTCCAAACACCTCCAACATACAGTATCATCAAAGCGCTCTATCAATGTAAACGTGTTGTTAACCATATTCAATTCATACAGTTCAGAGTTTTCCTTGTTTGAATACCTGCGATCTGCAAACACAACCAATGCATGATGAGGTGTAAGGGGGGGTTTCACGATGCACACGTCACCCAGCCTCACGTATCCACTATTACATACCCACAGGCAGTTTGTGGATGTGTTCCCGACATAAGACGAATTGCCTGGCTTGTTGGCGCACGGCGTGGTCGCAGGTGGTGGCGGGGTGCTTGATGTGATCAGCGGAGTGGTGGATGTAGTTGGAGTGGGAGTGGTCGAGGTTGTGGGTGCCGGGGTGGTGGTTGTCGGTTTGACTGTTGTGCTTGTGGTGGGTTTTGGAGGCGCAGTGTGAGATAACAATATGGTGGTCGTTCTGTTTGGGTTGGGTGGACACACTTCGGTTTCGAGAGGCCAAATATTATGATCGCTTCCATTCTTCTGTCTCCAACAAGTATAATCTTTGATATTGGGGTTGTATTGGGAAAAGCACTCAGATGGAAAAGGGTATGTCTGAGCTGGCCATTTGTAAGTATGACAACTGCAGCCAACAAAATGACGGGGGGCAGCACAGCCAGTGTAATTGCAGTGCTTCCAAGATGAACATGGCTCATAAGTAGAATTGATGGCATCTACTATGATTTGATTGGGATAAGGGTTGTATGGACAAAGATGTGTTTGGCCGTTTTCCAACGTTCGCCAACAGTCATTTGCCAGAACAGATGCATTGGTTGCCGAACTAACACAGTAAGAACCTGAAGCTATCCAATTTTCACCTATTGCTATTTTACAACTGCATCCAAACATTAAATGATTTGGGTCGCTGTATGGGACTTTACAACCTTCAAAATAACAGTCATCCCACTGAGAGCACGTTTGCTTTGTTGGAACCGTGATACTGGTCGTTACTGGGGTTGTGGTGGGCCTGAGTGAGTCTGTGTATGACAAGAGTATGGAGGTTTGTCGATTGGGGTTGGGTGGGCACACTTTGAAGTATTGTGTTCGATACTCTGGATCTATGTAATCTAATGTATAGCAAACATTATCTGGAATATGAGCATACAGCCATTCCTGTTTCATGCAATAAGGTCTAGCTATTCCTGATAGAGTCTTTGTAAAATAAGTGCCACAACTGCATCCATATTGTTCTGTGCTGGCACATCCAGTGTAGTTGCAATGCTGAACGCGAGAACACTGCTCAACAGATGTGTTGATGGTATCTACAATTACAGTGTCAAACAGATCGTATTTTGGACACACTTGAGCTGTTGTGCTACCCTCAGGGTACGTGTAGCAAGTGAAGCTTTGTATATCGGGATTCGTAATGCACGATGGGATAAACCGTAGGTTGCCCCCTCCGTAATTGTACGAGCTGCAGCTGCACCCGAATTGGTTTTTACTTATGCATCCTAGATAATTGCAGTCGTCCCAATATGCGCAATTTTGTGGTTGTATGTATGGTTTAGGGGTAGTAGCTGGCAGTGTGGTGGGACAATAGCTCCAGGCGTCGTCAAGATACTGTACACATCTATGTCGTTCAAAGCTATCTGGAATATACGGAGTACCAAATGAATCAAAAAGACAAGTATTTTCACCGAAGGCGGAGGACATCCATACAAATCCCTTTTCCACTTGATTGCACCCATAAGAAGCACAAGCGGTACAGTGATCACAATCAGTGTAGTTACTGCATTCAGGTGCACTGGAGAACAGTGGTTGTACAAATATCATCATCAAAAAAATCTGAAAAACAGAATTCTCGACCACATATTTGATCATAGTTTGAATACCAAGATCTACATATATACATCCCACGACAAATAATTTGGTTGTAGTGTAAGTGTAGCCAAATTGCTCACGTAGCATGGAAAACGTTCAACACCCACCAATGGATTCTACGCGCGAGATCCGCTCCATGATGATGGCCTCGTTTCCCTGCCCTCCTCTCGCGATGGAAGGGGACTTCCGTAGTTCCAACTCGCACGACATGCTTGCCTACCTGGTGGACGTGGCCGCGCGGCGCAACGACGCAAAAGACAACGCAGCGCGGATGCGAAACCAGGAGATTTTGCTGTCGGAGTACTTTGACAATTTGGCGCTTTGCAATACAGAGGCGGAGACGTGGGACCTCATGACTAAATTTACTCGACAATACATGATGACCTACAATATCCTCATGCATGAGACCCGATTTTTGCCCTTCGACGCAGTTTCTGTGCCGATCAGGCGGCAGGTCTGCTCGTGGCTGGCGGCCCAGCACATTCTCCAGGGAGACGATCAAGTGGATGGCGGTTTTTTCGAGAACTTGGCGCCTTGGCCGCTCTATCGGCGATGCCGCGACATCATCTTGGAAGAAGATTCGTTTTCCATGGCGCTGCACCCAGCTTTGCAGCAGTCTGGTGCTCAATAAATTGCGCCTTCTGGCTCAGTCGCCCGCCCGTAGCGCTAGTCTCCATATGGAAATTCCCGCCAACTGGTCGACCTCGAAGCGGCAGCGGCCCTCGCGGAGCCGCGGCGACGCAGTTCGCAAGAAGACGCGCTGGACCTACGACAGCGACGCGCCCGTCTCGCTTCACGAGATATGCTCTGCTATATGCGACAATGCGCTGGACGCCCGGCGCCAGCAGGTAGAGGAGACGCTGAATTTCGACACCATACTGAGCTCCCTGCCCTACCGCCAGATCCTAGATACGCTGTTCGGCGGCGTCTCTATGCCCAGGGCAAACGTGCCCATCCTTACGCGCAGGCTCGAGGAGACGTTTATGAGAGAGTGCGTGCTGCACGGAGAGCGCAAGTGCGTGATGGGCCAGGAGTGCGAGTGCAGATTTATTGACAGGGAAAATCCATTCGTCGGGGTGGAGCTGCTCGTTGGCTCCCAGACCACCTCGAATTGCGGCCCCCAGATGTGCGTTTTATGCAGCCGCAAGCACACCCAGAAGCTGTACTACGACATGCTGTTTCGGCCGCCCATGTCGCACTTCGGAGTCATTCAGCGCTACGGGGTCTTGAGCGGCGTGGACGGAGAGTACAGCCCCGAATACACGCTAGTGATGCCGCCCAACGGCCCGGTGCACGTCATGCCCTTTCCCAGCCCAGTCCACTGCCGCAACAACTACAAGGTGGCGGTGCGGTCTGCCACGCGCTACATTGTGCAGAGGCCCGAGTCGGCTTTTCGCCTGCCCTCACTCGCCACACCATCGAACGCCTGAAAGAGGGGGGCGTCCCGTGGAGTAGTGAGGGCGACGGATCTCCGCCCCTCCAATTGCTCGAGGCGCTGCACGGCAGGCTCAGCACAGACTGCGGCGCCGCGCGCGCCCGCATCGACGCCCACCTGCTGGCGTGCTGGCTTCAGCCCAAGAGCCCCGACCCAGTGCTGGTGCTGCAGCGCTCCGATACGTACCACTATAACAATCTTCCAGACCTCACTCGTTACTTGCGCCACGCGCTGGCGGTGGGGGATTGGGGAGCGAACATTGTCACTGCGTTCATGGCAGTCTACTGTCTGCAGCTCAAGAAGCAGAAGCGGACGTTCTGCTCCACCAGCCTGCCCGAGCGCACCGCCCTTATCAACTTGCTGCACGGCCTGCTGCTCGGCCTGTATCCGTACAATACCAGGCATATGCCGTTTGATCAGCGCGTGTGGGTCGCTGGCGAGCTCAGGCTTCTGTTCGACCAGGGCTCGCCACTCGAATTCATTTTGAGCCACGAGCCGCTCATCCAGTTTGCAATGGTAGAGTACCTTTCCAACGTGTTGTCTGACTTTTGTCCTGTCGAAGAGGCGCTTCTGGTTCGCGGCGCGCACTTCAGGTATAGCATAAACCAGGTGTGCGAGAATTTTCGCAGCGCAGCGGCTCCGCTCGTGGCTCAGGAGCACGCCTGGGACGCACTCAATGAGCTGGCGGCGGCCCACCTTCCCAGCCTCTTCCGCCAGCTGAAAGTCAGCAACATGAAGGTCACGAGGCGCCTTTGCCAGCGGCGCGTTTCGCCGTCCACAGCGTCAGCTTGGGTAGCCAGCAACTTGTACGAGCGACTGCTTGACTTGCCCGTCATGCCAATCACAAGCTCCAATATGATCTCGCAGATTAAGCTGCTGTGCCCCGACATGGACTTTGTCCAGCTCCAGTCCGTCGAGGCGTTCTGGGAATCTGTATTTTTTGCTTTGCTGCCTGACCAGGTCGTGGCCCTGCAGCAAGAGCTCCTCAACAGCCACGGCGCCTGCTCCCTGTACCAGCAGGAGTCGCAGCGCTTCTACGCCTGCCTGCCCTGCGCGTTTCGCTCCAAGTCGAGTGTGCTGAGCCAGGAGTTCGCCTACAACTGCATGGAAGACACGCTGCAGTGCGCAACCTGCAGCCGCGTCGTGATTCCCATCAACTTGCTGGGCCGCACCCTCACCATTCGGGAAACCAGCTACTACCTGTGCTGCGGGTGCCTGCGGCCCACCATTTGGGCGGGCAACATGCTGGAGTGCAACGCGTGCAGGAAGCAAGCGGACCCCATATCAACCACGACGTGCGTTGCGTGCAACAAGAAGGCGGTGGAGGTCATGCACAAGGTCGTGGACATCGACACAATGCGGCTCACCTACACGCCGCTCTGCTTTCAGCACGCCAAGAACTGCATAGTGAGCAAGAGCACCGTGTACGACACCAAATCGTTGATGCGGGATCTGTACAGTAAATGATGAGCATTTGCGATTGAGTCGCACCTGTATATGTGGCGCGCTGTAGATTCTATTATGCCCTCTCTGTTTTTTGTATTCAAAAAGCAAGCACAGAGCCAGCTGGAAAACATAGTCCAGTGGTGCGCTGGCCCCATGGTCCACGTCGACATGATAGTGAGCGATAGGCGACTCATGTTCACGAGCTACATGTTCGAGCGCTTCTCCATGAACAGGCCAGACGGATACTCGCCCGAAACCCACACGTGCCTGAAGATTGACGTTTCGCAGGAGGCGCATGACGCCGCGCTTGCCATGCTGCTCCGCTTCGTGGGCAAGCAGGTACCCTACAACTACGCGGACGTGTTCAAGCTGATGGTGCCTTCCGTCGCAGCGCCGCGGGACATCTTGGACGAAGAGCAGATCGAGACTTTGTTCTGCTCGCAGGCCGTCACGGTGGTCCTCAGGCACTGCCTCGAGGACGGCAACCCGCTCCACCCCGTCATAATGAACATGAACTCGCGCGTCACCACTCCCAGCATGCTGTACGAGGCCGTTGCGCCTTTCTGCCAACAGACGGAAGAGTTTTTTAATATATAAAGATCTCGTGTCGCTGGCATGGCCTGGGCAGAGTGGAACCGCGTGCTCGACGAGATTCTGGCCATGCCCATGGGCAACATTCCCATAGCAGCGCCTCTCGAGTCGGACAAAGAGGACTTCAAGATCAAGCCCGAGAAGGAATTCGTGCGGCTCGTGCTCGCCAGCAACGTGCCTGCGCCTGTGAAGAGATTTCTGCACAGCACCATACCAAAGAAGATGTGGTTCGACAATTTCTTTCCCAGGCGTTCCAATTACGCTCAGATATACAAAACGCGGAAGTACGACGGGTGGTTCATGTGCCTCTATGTGAACCGCCATAATCAGATCGAGTGGCAGACCATGGGCGGATACATCTTCAAGTTCATGGAGGTGGAGCTGGAAGAGTTTATTCAGTACCTTCAGAAACGCGTGGGCTCCACCATGCACCAGGACTACTGCTTCAAGATGGAGTTCACGGCCCGCCGCATCAGCGATGACAGGGAGGTGCTGCGGGACGTGGGGTTCAGGGATCCGTGCGAGGTGGAGTACGTTGCCGTCATCACTGACTTTTTCGACGGATACTCGGACGCCATGGACAAGGAGCTAAATAATATGCTGCTGCGCACTAACGACAAAGCCCACACCATTATGCAGCCGGACGTAACGCCCACGGAATGGCGCGCGTTGTGGACCAAGCACAGCAGGAGCCTGCCAGATAGGCTCGATGCTGCCAACTGCATTCTGGAAGCAGGGCGCGAGCGCACCCTCAGATTTCAGCGGATCAAAATCGAGGTAGCTCAGGCAACAGAACTAGCGCAAGACAGGGACACCATGGTGCAGACACTGGCCCGCGAGCTCACCACGGATCCCATCGAAGGCTACATATTGCACTGCATAGAACGCGATTCCAACGGTGATGTGATAAGCTACGATGTCTATAAGTTCAAAATAGAGTACTTGGGTGGACTCAATCATTATTACACGTTTGCCAGCATGTCGGGAACTCCAGATCAGTATCAAGTTGCAGAAGGCAGTGGTCCAGCATCTGTGAGGCCGCTTCCAGACCAAAAGGTCGCTGGCAGGCAGTTCGTGGTGCGATGCCTGACTGCAGAGTGCTTTCCGTTCAGTAACATACCGCACTCGATCGGCATAGGATACCAAAAGGAAGCCAACAAATTTTTCGTGGTGGATGTGTTGAAGCTCAAAGGCGTCTTTAAGAAGTCAAGGCGTCAGTGGCTGAACAGGGTGGACGGGGACGCTGGGGCTGTGGGAAAATATCTCAGTGTCACCAATGCTGCTGCTATGGTAGCTGATCATCAGCAAATAATCAAACATAAGGAACTCACAGAGAGCAACAAATCAATAGCCAACATGATAGCATTCATGGCAGACAATATGGAACCCAGAGAACTTGTGGACTACTCGAACCTGGCGTTCTCAAACACGTTTCTTGATGCTACTTCTGGAAGCTTCATCAACGTGTCAAAGTGCGGCATAGTCATTGGGGGGAGCGCCAACATGATCTACGTGTCAGAAAAGGGAAACTACCACATACAAGCTGGCATAGTCAAATGCATGGGTGTGGAAACAAAACGAGCCGTGAAGGCAGGCATCGATCCCAGCGACATGCTGACCAAGACTGGGACCTTTCCTGCGTGTCTGCCAAGCACAGTAAAAGCGTGGACCGTATTTGACTGGAGTTCAAACACCGACCTGACGGAATTCAACAAGCAGTCTACAGTTTCCAGTAGCGTGGCCGTGCCATTCAATACTTTGCTTGCCACCAGAGAAGATTTCGAATACTCAGAAGACTTCAAGCGCTCGGCAGACGTTCCAACAAATTTTGATAACCTCAACGTGTGGATGTTTTGCTGCTATAATACAAAATCAGTCAACAAGGTTCCCTCCATTAGCTCGCATGTTATCAATGCCATGAAAGACAAAAACATCAACATATTAAATGAAGATGGAGCAGAGTTAACCAAGACAGGCACAGTCAAGTACTATAAGTTCAAAAATTGTAAGCCAGAAGACAG
>Ga0172373_10005361_pt1 | contig 17625 bp, 12 predicted proteins | sample Lak10m_2_FD_114546 | JGI IMG/M metagenome (GOLD analysis project Ga0172373, IMG submission 114546) | Freshwater microbial communities from Kabuno Bay, South-Kivu, Congo - kab_092012_10m | ecosystem: Environmental > Aquatic > Freshwater > Lake | place: Democratic Republic of the Congo...
ATACTCGCTGATGGTGAAGAGGCGCTTGAAGTCGTAGCCCGTCCGATACAGGCACAGCGTCGACAGAAGGCGCGACGTCCGGCCATTCCCATCAACGAACGGGTGGATATGCACCAGCTGGAATTGCGTGATGCCGGCGACCAGGACCGGGTGGATCGCTTCCTCCGCGCGCAGCCACTCCACGAACTCGCGCATGAGCATCGGCACGTCAGCGGGCGGGGGCGGGGTGTAGATGACCTCGCCGGTCTTGCTGTTGGCGACGTAGTTCTGGACCGCGCGCCACTGCTCCGGCATCGCGCGGCCACCGCGCACGCCCTCAACAAGGCGCCGGTGAATCTCCCGAATGAGCCCCTCGCTGATCGGCGCACCGCTGGTCAGGTAGTCACTCACCAACTCGAAGGCGCCGCGGTAGTTCAGCAGCTCGCGGACATCGTCGGCATCGGCCTCCCGGACCTGCTGACCGGACCACAGCTGCTCCGACTGCTCAACACTGAGCCGGATGCCCTCGATGAGGATGGTGTGGTGCGCCTCGAGAAGCAACGCCCGCTGGCTCATCCGGCGGACCCAGTCCTCGGAGAGAGTCGCCGCTTCCAAAAAGCCGCGCGCCCGCTCGATGGCCGTCAAAGACGCCGTGATCCGGTTGGTGATGGTGAAGCGGGGGGCGAAGGTCATGGGGTCAGACTACTGCCTTCTCCGCCGATCTCGGACAGCCATGCAGTCGTCGACATCCTCGACCGTCCCCCAGAGGCGTCGTCCTCGGGACCCGTGCGACACCAAGAGCTGACGAGAGCGGCGTGACGACAGCCACTCACGCGACGGCGGCCGCGAGAGTGGCGAAGAGATCGCCGGGCAACGCATGATCCAGCCGCCAAGTCACCGCCATCGGCTGCTCTCCCTCGTGGCGGGCGTACCGCGCCGCCCCGAGAAGGTGAAAGGCACGGTCGTGGACGTCGCGACGGGCGAGCAGCACCACCTGGGAGCCCAGCGTCTCATGGTCGCGATAACGCCGGCCCGTGGGACTGTCGGCCCGGGTCACCGACTGGCTTTCCCAATGCACCAGCTCGCGACTGACGGCGTAGTCCCGATACCGCGTGGTGGGCGAGAAGCGGCCGTCGGTCTTGTCCAAGGTGAACGCCAGTAGATCGGTGCGCGCCTCCTCGGCCCAGTAGACGCCTGTCTGCCACGGAGCCACCTTCGCCCCGTCGCCAACGCCGTACGCCGCCAGAATCTCCACGCGGGTGTAGCGCGCATGGACGACGAGGGGAACCGGCGCCATCCCCGCGAGCGGCACCCCCAGATGTTCGATACGATCCGTCAGCGCCGTCAGCAGCTGGCGAAGCTCCTCTCGCACCTGCGGATGACGCCAGAGGAGCTCGACTCCGGCGCTCAGGCTCGTCGTCCTCTCCACCACCGGACCGACGACCGAGGCGACCAGCATGCGGAGCAGACGCTGATCGCCGACGGACAGTCTCTCCGGTTCCGGCGGGTCATCGCTGACCAGCCACCGCTGCCAGGCGTCGATGCGCATGCGATCGTCCACGTGCAGAAGACGCCCGCAGGCCCGCCGAAGCGCCGGCTCATGCGGCCCCCTCTGCTGAGTCTTGATACCCGCCGCCTCGCAGAGGTCGGACCATCCGCGCCCGCCTGAATAGATATCCTCCAGCTCCATGCCGCTCGCCTCCAGAAAGGCCCCCAGCGAGGCCGCCCCTCCGGAGCCGACGAACGCCCCGAGCTCGTCGGCCTTCTCCGTCCAGCGGGTGGGGACGGCGCTGCGGATGCCCGCCAGAACCAGCTCCCGCGCCACACCATCCAGCTCCATATGGCAGCCCGCCGGCAGCAGCGGAAAACCCTGCTCCACCTGCTGCAGAACGCTGGCCCGTGTGCCGCCCAGCAGCGCCCGGTAACGCACGTCCATGCGAAACTCGCGCCGGTGCTGGCCGACGAAGTCCAGCACCGTGCAGAAGCTTTTGCCTTCGCAGCGGCGGAGTCCACGTCCCAGCTGCTGCAGGAACAGTGTCGGGCTGTCTGTGGGACGAAGCAGCAGCAATGTGTCGACAGCCGGCACGTCCACGCCCTCGTTGAAGAGATCGACGGAATAGATGACCTGCAGCGCCCCCGTCGCCAGCGCACGCAGCGCCAGACGACGATCTTCGCCGGGCGTATCCGACCAGATGGCCACGGCGCGCAGCCCCGCGTCGTTCGTGACGCGCGCCATGAATCGGGCGTGGTCGACGCTGACACAGAAGCCCAGTGCCCGCATCCGTTGCGGCTCCGCCACCCGTCGCTGAACCTCCCGCAACACCCGGCGGGCCCACACGTCGTTGGCCGTCAGCAGACGTGTCAGCCCCTCGACGTCGTATCCGCGCCCCCGACGCCACGGCACCTCACGAAGATCCAGCGCGTCGTGAATGCCGAAGTAGTTGAACGGAACCAGGCGGTGCTGGTCGATGGCGTCCCAAAGCCGCAGCTCCGCCGCGATGCGACCACCGAACCATTCCAGAACAGGAAGACCGTCCGCTCTCTCCGGGGTCGCCGTCAGCCCGAGCAGCTCTACCGGAGAGACCGACTCCAGCAGCCGCTGATAGGAGGGCGCCGCCGCATGATGAAACTCGTCGATCACCACAAGGTCGAAGTGGTCGGGCTGCAGCCGAGCCAGACCGTTGCGGTCGAGACTTTGGATCGACGCAAAGACATGGTCGAAGGAGGCTGGTCGGGCGCCGTCCACCCACAGCTCCCCGAAGGAGGCGTCTCCCAGCGCCTGCCGAAAGGTCGCGAGCGCCTGGAGAAGCAGCTCCTCCCGATGCGCCACGAAGAGCAGCCGGGCTCGCGGCCACTGCCGACGAAGGCGGGCGTAGTCCACCGCGGCCATGACCGTCTTGCCGGTCCCCGTCGCCGCGACGAGCAGGTTCCGGTGGCGACCCTGGCTGCGCGCCAGAGCGACCTGTTCGAGCAACCGCTCCTGAAACGGTTCGAGACGCAGCTCGACCGGACTGATCAGGGTCGCAATACCGCCGCGCCCCGAACCCAACCGGCGCCGTTCGAATTGATCCTGGTCGTAATCGACGAAGTCGCCCCCGCTCCAATAGCTCTCGAAGACCGCCGATACCTTCTCGACGACCGCGGCGTTCCGCAGGCGCGATACCCGCACGTTCCACTCAAGCCCCGTCACCTGGGCGCTATGAGTGAGGTTGGACGATCCGATATAGGCCGTGGAGGCGCCGGTCTCCCGATGGAAAAGCCACGACTTCGCATGGAGCCGCGTGCTGCCCTCCTCGTAGGAGACACGCACCTCGGCGCCGGCCTCCGACAACGCCTCCAGCGCCCGCGACTCGGTCGACCCGGTATAGGTCGTGGTCAACAGTCGCAACCGTCGTCCACGGTCCCGGCAATGCCGCCGTATCGCCTCAAGGAAGGGAGCCACGCCGCTGAAGCGCACGAACGCCATCACGACATCGATCCGGTCGGACGACGGAATTTCGGTCAGCAACTGCCGCCCGACCCGCGGCTCGCCCGGGGCATTGGTCAGCAGCGCGGTATCCAGCAGCGGCGTCAGCGGTGCCGGCAGTTCGTCCGCCGCTCCATCGGGACGATGGCCCATGACGGCCCGAAGGATGGCGCCTGTCGCATCGCCCTCCGCCGCTGGCGTCTCGCCCGCCCAGCACTTGTCCGTGGTCGCAGCCACCGCGGCGACCAACTCCCGCGCGAGTCTGAGACCGACGTCGACACGGACCTTCTCGTCGACCGAGGCCAGCGCCCGCTCCACCACGCGGGCGAGATGCATCGCCAGTCGGTCCGGCGCCTCGGACGCATCCAAGGGTTCCCGGAGGACCGGCAGAGGTAGCTGCGCCAGCAACGACTGCGTTCGCTCCGTCACCAGCGCTTCGTAGAGCCCGACCCCCAGGGGCGCCTGCACCGCGCCGACAAACTTCTTCATCACGTCCCCCTGAGACGGCGACACCGTCCATGGCTGAAACCAGCCCCAGGATAGCGGCGGGCGGACCAAGGCGATACATCCGCTACCGGGCAGTAACGGTACCGAACGACTCGCTGGCGCGATGGTCACGCACCTCACGCCGCCCGCCTGCACATCCCACGGGGGGGCGGCGTCCACTGCACCGTTCGCACGCCCCAGGACGGGGCGATCTCATCGTGTTCAAGGGGAGATGTCGTTGTCACTCGGCACCGCGCTCGCGAAGACCTCCATGTCGCGCGTCGGTACGGTCGGCTACGGCCGAAGAAGGACCGGCGATCGCGATGACTTGACTGCATCATGGAGTACGTACATCATCCGTACACCATGGAGGACGCCATGTCCGAGGCCTCGCTCGCTTACCTCGATCTCCTCGCCGATGACCGGTTCGAGACCCGACTCCCGCGTCGCTTGAAGCGCGACGCAGAGGCCGTCGCTCGTTCCTTGGGCTGCTCTCTGTCGGAGTACGTGCTGAAGCTGATGGCTGAGCGCGTCGCGGAGGACCTGCCTCAAACCCAGGAGTGGCGCCTCACGCCGACCGAACAGGCAACCCTCCTCAAGGTACTTGCAGCGGCGACGCAGCCCTCGAAGTCGCTCACGGCCGCCCGGAAGAGGTCGAAGAAGCTGCTTGGCCCGAACCCATGAGCTTCCGTCTGGAGCGGCTGTCGGACCAGCACCTCGTGCATCTCTTCACCTGCGGCAAGAGACCGGGCGCCGAGGAGATCGATGCGTTTCTGAAATCACGGGCGCTCGATGAGCAGAAGCAGGGGCTGAGCAGCACGACCGTGGCCGTCGCAGCATCATCCGGCGAGATCGCGGGGTTCTACACGCTCTCGCCACTTTCCATTGGTATCGATGACAGCGTCCGACGGGGCATCGGATTGAGGGACGGCCGTTACAGCAAGGTCGGCGGCTTTCTCCTCGGCCGACTCGGGGTCTCGGCAGCGCATCAGGGCAAGGGCTTCGGCCCGATGCTGGTTGAGCGCGCCATCGATGCCGCCCTCTCCGCGCAGAGAACTGCGGGCGGAGCGTTCCTTGCGGTCGACCCCAAGAATGACCGACTGCTCAGCTGGTATCTGGCCCTCGACTTCGGGTTTGTCCAGCTGGACGCGCGTCGGCGCCGAGTCGTGATGCGCCTGGCCTGACGGCTCGACAGCGCGCGCCGCGAACGACGGCGAGCCCTCGGACGTGGGCGGAGCAGGCCGGACAGCTGCTTGGCGGCCTGCGACCGAAACGAGCCTCGAGAAACGAATTAATGGTGGAGGCGCCGGGAATCGAACCCGGGTCCGAAAAGGCTTCCAACCGCGCCGATCCATGCTCAGTCGATGGTTTATTTTGAACCCGGAGGCGCGCATCGACACGCTCTCCCGGATCCGAGTCCGACTGCATTCCCCGCACGAGCGCCGGACGGCCCGTGCGTGACGCTCACTGTGATGACATCCGGTCCCGCCCCCGTGAACGGAAGGACGGGTGGACGTGCTCTGCTACGGTTTTTTAGGCCGCGAGAGCAAGCTCAACGTCGTCGTTGGCTTTTGTGGTTTTCCCGGAATTTTTAACGAGGTTCCCGAGATCCCCGGCATGCGCCTTGGAGGTCACGCTCTTCGTCGAAACCAGTTCGCCCCCATGTCAGAGATCGGCCCCACCGGCGTCGTCGCGCATCGCCCGTGGTCTTGATCCAATGTGTAGCGGGAGGGGCTCCGGCGTCAACGGAGAGTTTGCAGGCCGGGCGGGCGATCAGTGCGACGCGGCCGAGGCGGCCGAGCCATCGGGCGGCTCGATATCGATCAGGGTGGGTGCGTCGTCGTCGTACGCCACCGGCAGCGGCGGCGCGGCGAACCAGGCGGCGAGCCGCTCGCGGAACGGCCCGATCACGGCCAGCAACTGCGCGACCCGCTCCTCGTCGGCGAGCGGTGTGCGCCGGATGCCCTGCAGCTGGCGAGAAGTGGCGACGGCGTCGGCCCGCAGCGCCGGCGGCAGGCCCACGAGCGCCCGCGCTGCAGAGGAGAGGTCGGTGGCGTCGGCACGCCCCTCCACCGGACCTTCCGCATGATCCAGCGCGCTGGCGCGGCGACGCAGCAGCTGCTGCATCTGCCCAGCGCCGCGGCGCCGTTGAATGGCTGTTGTGGTCTGGACCGCCATCCGACACTCCGCCAGCAGAGGCCAGCGTCACGTACGACTGGAGAGAAGTCCACCACGCGGGAGCCGCCCCGTCAAAGACGAACGGCGCGAGCGGCTACTTGACGACGCGCAGCCAGGAGCCACGCGCGGCGGTGGCACCGGGCGCCTCGGGCTCGGACGCCGGCGTGAGCGGCTCAGCCTCGTGCGCGCGTTCGGGGGTCACCGCGGGCGCGTCCGGCTCGGCGCGGCTGACGACGGCGAGGCGCGGCTTGACGGGCTCAACGGGCGGCGGCTCGGCCTCATCGACGACAGCCGGAGGCCCGCCCAGCTCCTCGGGCAGGTCGACCGGCCAGATGCGCAGCTGGTCGTCGCCATGCGGCAGCAGGCCCCAGAGCGCGGACCAGGGGACGATGCAACGAAACGGCGTACCGCCGAACCGCAGCGTGGCGGCGACGCCCCGCTCGTTGATCACCATGTCGGTGTGCGCGAAACGCCACGACAGGTTGAGCGCCAGCTGGCACTCGTCGGCCAGCGCCTCCGGCACGCGGCAGCCGGCCCGACGGGCGTCGATCCGCACGAGGGACTTGCCGCGCTCGAGGCTCTCCGTCAGCAGGCGGCACTTCTCAGTCGCGCGCTCGGCACGGGCGTCCGGATCGTCGCGATGGGCCACCGCGAGCTGCTGCCACGCACGGTGGCGGGCCAGCTCCTCGGCGCTCGGCTCGGCGTCGTGCGGCTCGGTCGCGGGGTCGTCGGTGGGGCGGTCGGACATGCGGCGGCTCCGGTGCGGCGTTCAGGAGCCGTTCCATACGCCGGGACGGGGCGCGAGGGAAGCCTCATCGACCTGCGGCGCGACGGGCGATCCCCCGCCCCCCGAAGCGACCGGCAGCCACGATTGACGCTGTGATTCAAACCATCTACGCGATTCGTTCTCACCTTGTCAGGAGCCCATCAATGCCTCGTCCCTCCCAGCATCTCTTGCTCATGGCGCTGGCTGCGGCCGGATGCATCACCGCGCCCGGCGGCGACGGACAGACATCGACATCGACATCTACGTCTACCTCGACCGACACGACATCTACGTCTACTGCCACCGATACAACATCCGACCTGCCCTGCCCAGCGCTGGAGCCCGAGAAGGCGCTGGCCCTGCCTGGCACGTCTGCATGAGGATCTGAGCGCGAGCGCGACGTGGAGCGCCGCGGGGAGTCCGCATCGTGTCACGTCGAGCCTGCATGTCACGGACAACCAGACCCTGACCATAGAGCCCTGTGCCCTCGTGGTGATGTCGGACGACACGTGGATCGAGGTGGGCGGAGGAAGCATCCGCGGAGGGCTGGTCGCCGTTGGCACGGCCGAGACGCCGATCGTGATCCAAGGGTCGTCGGCGGGCCGGGGCGCATGGGCCGGCATCTCCGTCTACGCCGCCGAGGAGGGCTCGCGCCTTTCGCACGTGACGATCAGTGGCGGTGGCCGCGATGAGGACGCCGATCAGGCGGTGCTGCGCATCTCGACGCCGCAGGCGACCCTGCAGGTCGACCACACGACGCTCACCAACGGCGGGGCTCATGGACTGGCGCTGGTGTACGGGGCTCAGCTGCGCGAGGGCTCCGGCAGCAACGTGATCACGGGCAACGATGCGAGTCCGATCTTCACCGACTTCTTGTCACTCGGTAGCCTGACCGATGGCATCTATACCGGAAACGGGGTCGATGAGGTCGAGGTGGAGGCCGGGATAGGCGGCGTTTCGACCGACACGACGATGCGCGGCCTGAGCGTGCCGTGGCATCTCTCCGACGCACTCGTGGACGTGACGGCGAAGCTGACGATCGAGCCGGGCAACCGGCTGATCTTCGCGACGGCGTCAACCCGCTCGCCCGCGTTCGAGGTGAGCGAGGGCGGCAGCGTGGTGATCGACGGCGGCAGCGAGGCCGACCGCATCGTCCTGACCGGCGAGGCGGGCGCGCCCTCCCCTGCCTGGGGCGGCATCACCTTCCTCACGACGGCGCACGCGAGCACCCTGCGCTACGTGACGATCGAAGGGGCCGGTTCGCAGAATTGCGGCACCTCGTACGGCGCGTGCATTGCGGGCGACTCCGGCGAGCTGAATGCGGCGGTCTGCGTCTCGAAGACGGAGGCGCAGTCGGCGCTCCCGGTCACCATCGAGCAGGTGACGTTCGGCAACCTGGGTACCAAGACCTACGCCATCGACCGCGACTACTGCGGCGGCAGCGCGACCGACTTTGCGAACAACAGCTTCGTCGGGCCGATGTTCTGCGGGATGACCGACACGCTGCCGTGCGACCAGAGCGACTGCGACAGCAGCCTCGCCTGCTGCGACCATGCCTTCAGCTGCGTGGCGCCGCCGACCGCGCAGGACTGATCGAGCGCACACCGACGAACGCGGCGCGGCCGGTCTCTCGAGGGTGGCCGGCCGCGCTGCCTTTTCGACCCAACACATATATCGACACCGGAAGGTGCGTCACGGGGCGGTGCGGGCGACACGGAACCCGGCCGACGAGCTGCCGAAGGTGGGCGTGTAGTTGTCGCGAAAGCCGAGCCGCAGGTTGGCTGCGCTGGTGCCGAAGTGGCCCCCGCGCCGCACGCGCCGCACGCCGGTCGACGGCCCGGTCGGATCGGTCATCGGGGAGCGCTGGTACCAGGCCTCGTCGTACCAGTCCGACACCCACTCATCCGCGTTGCCCAGCGTGTCGAACAGCCCCCAGCCGTTGGCGGCGAGACTGGCGACGTCGTGCGGCTTGAGGGCGGCGTGCGGCGCGGACCAGGCGATCTTCTCGACGTCGTCCGGCAGCTCACCCGTGAACCCGGCGCGGGCGGCGTACTCCCACTCGGCCTCCGTCGGGAGTCGGTAGCCTGACTTGTCCAGGAGCAGGTTGCGGTTGGCGTCATACGCGAAGTCGAGCCCGGCGCGGTCGGAGAGCTGGTCGCAGTAGTCGACGGCCTGCACCCACGAGACGGCGACGCCGGGGAGCGTATCGCCCTTGTTGGGGGCATTGTTGGCCATGCCGACCGCCGTGTACTGGCGCTGCGTGACCTCGGTGACGCCGATCCAGAAGGGGCGGCTGAGGACCACCTTGTGCACCGGCTGCTCGTTGGCGGCGAAGGTGGAGCCCATCAGGAAGCTGCCGGCGGGGACGACGGCGAAGGTCATCGGCACGCCGTTGAACGTCTCGGTGGCGGTCGAGATCTCCTCGGGCGCCGGGGTGTCGACGGTGAGGTCGACAGCGGTCTCCGTCGCACGATCGGTGGTGGTGTCGGTAGACGTTGATGTTGAGGTCGAGGTGGCGGTCGACGGCGGCTTGGCGGCGGGATAAGGCTCGCCCTGTGGGTTGTCGAGCCAGCGGGCGGGACGGAAGCCGCTGTCGGCGGTGACCGTCGGCTCGGCCGACTGGCGGGTGGAGGCGCGAACCTCGGTCGCGCCACTGCGGTAGCTGCCGCCGCGGCGGACCCGCGTCGCCGCGATGGGGTGGCCGACGGGGTCGGTCGCGACGCCCTCGGCGTAGAGGCCGTAACGATCGTGCGTCCACTCCCACGCGTTGCCCAGCATGTCGTAGAGGCCCAGCGCGTTGGGGGCGAGCTGGCGGGTCGGCTGGAGCTTGCGCTGGCTGCGCGCGTCGTAGTGGGCCACCTCGAGCAGCGGCCCGTGGTGCGGACCGGTGGTGCCGGCGCGGGCGGCGTACTCCCACTCGGCCTCTGTCGGCAGGCGGTAGCCGGGGGAGTCCAGATCGAGGTTGCCGGCGGCGTCGTAGGCGGCGTCGAAGCCGACGAGGGCCGACAATCGATTGCAGTATGTGACGGCGTCGCTCCACGAGCGGTCGACCACCGGCAGGGTGGCGGAGCCGGGGTTGTAGCCGGCGAGGCCGACGACCTGGTGGTACTGCTCCTGGGTCACCTCGGAGGCGGCGAGCAGGAAGCGCCGGGAGATGACCACCTCGTGACGGGGATACTCGTTGGAGACGACCGGGGTGTCGCCCGGCGAGGCGCCCATCGTGAACCGGCCGGCGGGCACGCGCTGAAAGCGGATCGGCAAGTCATCGACCCACACCTCGACCGTCACGGCCGTCATCGTCGAGGCGTAGGGGTCGGTGGCGGTGCCGGTGGCGGTGGACGTCTCGGTGGCGGTCGCGGTGAGCGTCGCGGAGGAGGTGCGGTCGGCGGCGTCGGAGGTGGACTCCGCCCCGTCGGCAAAGTGCCACGCACCCCCGGGGAGCGGGACGGCGAGCCAGTTGCAGGCGACCAAGGAGAGCAGCGCGAGCGGCAGGAGGAGTCGACGGGTCATGGCCGGGTCCGGGCGATGCGGAACCCCACGAGAGGCATCGCGTCGATCTGCGGGCGGTAGCTGCGCCGTGCAAAGCGCAGGTCGGCCATGGCCGTCTGGCAGTCACCCCCGCGGAAGACGCGCTGATTGCCCGTCGCACCGCCCGTCGGATCGACCGTGGGTGAATACTGATAATAATCCGATTGATATCGATCGGCCGTCCACTCCCATATGTTGCCCAGCATGTCGGTCAGCCCCCAGCGGTTGGCGAAGCTGGAGCCGACGACCTGCAGCTGCGCGTCCGAGTTGCCGGCGTGCCAGGTCATGCCGTCGAGGTCGGCGTAGGTCTCGGTGAGCAGGCCGGCACGGGCCGCGTACTCCCACTCCGCCTCGGTGGGCAGGCGGTAGCCCGGCTTGTGGAGCACGACGTTGTCGGAGCCGTCGTAGGCCGACTCCAGCGAGGCCAGCACGCTCAGCTTCTTGCAGAAGGCGGTGGCGTCGTTCCACGAGACCTTGTCGGCCGGGTGCTGATCGCCGACGGTGCTGAAGCTGTACTCCGTCCCCATGACGGCCGTGAAGAGCCCCTGCGGCACCTCGGTGACGCCGAGCATGAAGGTGCGGCTGAGGGTCACCTTGTGCACCGGCTTGGTGTCGTTGGCCCGGGTGGAGCCCATGCGAAAGCTGCCGGGAGGGATCACCGCGAACGCGTGCGTGACACCGGCGAGCTCGACATCCTCGAACTCGATCTGTGACGGCAGCGGGCTCTCCGGATCGAGGTCGCTCGACGTCGCGGTGCCGGTACCGGTCGCCGTCGCCGTCTCTGCGTCGGTGGTGTCGTCGTCGGCCGGCGGCACCTCCTCCGGATACGGCTTGCCGCTCGGCTCGACGAGCCAGCGGGCGAGCCGCAGACCGATGGTGCCCGTGGCGGTGGCCGGCACGCCGTGGCCGCGGGCGGAGGCGCGCACCTTGTCGGCGGTGTCGGCGTAGCTGCCGCCGCGATAGACCCGCTCGTCGCCCACCAGCGTGACCTGATCCGGCCCGTTGCGGTCGGGGTAGCGGTCGTAGGCGTCGTGCACCCACTCGGCGGCGTTGCCCAGCATGTCGTACAGGCCCAGCTTGTTGGGCAGCAGCGTCGCCCCGGGCCGCAGGGCGACCTCGGGGTTGCCGCCGTGCCGGGCGATGGCGTCGAGGGCGCCGTATCGCGCCTCGGTGCTGCCGGCGCGCGCCGCGAACTCCCACTCCGCCTCGGTGGGCAGGCGGTAGCCCGGCGCGGTGACGTCGAGGTTGCCGGCCCCGTCGTACGCCGCGCGCAGCCCGGCGACCGCGCTCAGCCGGTTGCAGTAGTCGACGGCGCCCGTCCAGCTGATGCTCACCTTGGGGAGGCCGGCCGTCGTCCCGGCGTCACCCGCCGGATCGGCGACCGCACGGAACTGCTCCCGCGTCAGCTCCGTCGTGCCCAGCAGGAACCGCCGCGTGAGGATCACCCGCCGCGTGGGCGACTCGTCATCGCTCGCCGCGCCGTCGCCCGGAGAGGCCCCCATGGTGAAGGCGCCGGCAGGGATCTCCTGAAACGCAAACGGAATGCCCTTGTAAATCCGTTGCACCGGTATCGACACGTAGTCGACCGCCGTGTCGGTGTCGGTGGAGGTTCCGGAGGCGGTCGCGGTGGAGGTCGCCGTCGCGGTGGAGGTCGCGGTGGAGGTCTGGACGACCGTCGCGGTGTCACCGGGCGCGTCGTCGTCCCACGATCCGGGCGGGGCCTTGACGAACTGCCACGCCCCGCCCGGCAGCGGCACCGCCAGCCAGTTGCAGGCCGCCAGCGACCCGAGCGCCACCGGCAGCAGCAGCGGTCGCATCAGCCGAGACGGCATCAGAAGACCCTCCCGACGGAGAGCTCGAGCGACAGCGGCCCTTGATCGCGCAGCGGCTCCGTCGAGGCGGCGAGGCCGAGGCCGCCGCGGACGATCCAGTCGTCGACGCGCTGCAGCCAGCCGGCCGTGGCGCCGTAGAGCAGCGCCGTCCGGTCGAGCGTCAGGAACGGCGAGGAGCCGATCACCGTGCCGTGCAGGTCGAGAAACGGCCCGGTGGCGAAGCCCGGCAGGCCGAAGGTGAGCGCGAACCCGAGCGGCAGGTAGCCGGTGCCGACGGCGAGCCCGACCCAGCCGGGGCGCCACTCGCCGCCCACGCCGACGACGCCGGTGACGAAGCCGAGACCGGCGCGGACCGCCACGTTGAGCCGCTGCGGCGCGCGCGCGTCGGTATCGCCCGAGGCGGACGGACGCTGGGCCGGCGCCGCTGCGACCTCACGCACCGGGGGCGGAGGAGGCGGCGGGGGCGCTGGAAACCAGGCGTCGAACGGGAAGTCGGTCCGGCCCATCACGGCGTCGAGCAGCGCGGCCTCGGACGCCACCGCCAGCTGCTGCGCGCCCATCAGCCGGCCCGACTCGGTCTCGTACCCCTCGAGCGTCATCACGAGCCGGCCACCGACGAGCCGCACCGTGCCGGAGACCACGAACTGCGTCTGGAGCTTGCGGCCGATCTCGGCGGCGCACTTGTCGATGAAGCAGTTGACCTGGTCGGGCGGCACCATCTCCATCATCGTCTCGCGCGTCAGCACCTTGAACCGGCTGCCCACACGCTCCAGCACCTTGACGCGCAGGGCGTCGGTGACGGTCGTGAGCAGCCCCGGGTCGAGCACGTCGCCCTTGATGTCGGCGGCCGTGACCTCCAGCACCGCGAGCATCGGCAGCGGCGCGGCGTAGGGCGCGGGGGCCGCTCGAGCGAGGGCCGGCAGCAGCACGAGAGCGAGCAGGAGGAGCGGACGCAGCATGGAGACCTCGGAGTCGAGGCCTGCGGGGTTAGCAAATGCCGTCCCGCGGAAGAACAGGATTCAGCGCTGTGTGAATCGCCGGCCTATCCTCCACCGCCCCTCGCTCACGGACACGGCTCGCGATACCGCACCTCGAGCACGGCGCCCGGCGCCGGCGGCGTGGGGAACCGCAGCGCCCGCGTCGCAGGGTCGTAGCGCCACCCGGAGACGACACGTGCGTCGATCGTCACCTCTAGAGAAGCCTCGTCCGCCGGATGCGACAAGACATAAGTGTCGCGTGGCACGAACAGCCCCTCGGCGAGCGTGTCGAGCGCGGTGCCGGCGTCCGCCTCGCAGACGCTGGCCTTGACGCCGCCCAGCGCGTCGACCGCCTCCAGATAGCGGGGTGCCGGCGAGGAGCCGGAGGGGCAGCCGCCCAGCGGCGGGACGAACGCGCTGAAGCTGACGGGGCTCTCCGGCTTGAGCGCCCGCAGCGCTGTCACGTATTGCGCCACCGACCCGGGCGAGACGTCGTCCTCGTCGCTGACGACCACGATCGCCAGCGCCGCGTCGGGCCTCAAAAAACCGGCGTTGCCGTCGTTGGGCAGCGGTGTGCGGGCGTCGTCACGGCTGGTGGCGAGCGGAGCCGACAGCGCGCGACGGGCGGCGTCGAACCCCTGCTCCACCGAGTGGCAGCCGCCGACGTCGAGATTGCGGGCGAGCACGGTAACCGCGTCGGCAAGGCCCGGGTGAACGATGCGTGCGCGGCTGTTGTCGACCGGAAAAAAGCGTCCGGACTCGTCCCCCTGCGCGCCGCCAGGGCAGTTGCCGCCGCCGCCCGGCGCCGGCCCGACGCCGGTGGTGGTCACAGCCATGCGCCAGTCGACGCCCCGCTGCTGCGCGCGCGTGAGGAACCGGCCGATGCTGCCGGCGATGGCGGCCCGCTCGTCATCCATCGAGGCGGTGTTGTCCATGACCCACAGCAGGTCGACCTTGCCCGGGCTGGGCTGCACCCAGCGGTCGGTGTGACGCGCCTCGGGCAGGCTCTCCGCGTCGATCGTGACGAGCCGCTCCCAGGCGCTGTCGGCGGCGCCCAGCAGGAGCGGCGTGGAGGTGCGGCCGAGGTCTCCCGGGGTGAATCTGATCCGTACCGACGCCTGCCCGAGCGTGCGCGGCAGACCGGGGCCTGAGACGAGGCTGATCGGATCGGGGAGCAGGCTGCCCTCGCCCAGTCGTACGGAGGTGAGGTCGAGCGCGCCGCAGCGGCTGGAGAGCCGCACCTCCTGCTCGACGGGCCCGCAGTCGAGGCGGCGCGCCCCCAGGCTGACGTAGGGCGGATCGACCGCGAGGCAGCTGGGGCCGCCGCCGCCGGAGAGCGCCACCGGCACCGGGGCCGCCCCGCCGTCGATCGACAGCAGCCCTGTCGCCGCCCCCGCCAGCTTGGGCGTGAACCTGACCGGCACATACAACCCCGCGCCCGGATCGATGCGCACGAGCGCGCGCTGACGCGGCAGCGAGAAAGCCTCATCGCCTGTCAAACGCGCATCACGCAGCGCGCAGGGCACCGCGCCGACGTTGGTGACGCGCACCCCCAGCTCGGCCGCACGCCCCAGGGCGACCCCGCCGAAGTCGAGCGTCGCCGGCTGCACGCGCAGGTCGCAGGCGCCGGCCTCGGTGGCGCTGCCCTCCAGCGCCACGCGGGCCCGCGAGGCGCCGCCGCTGGCCGAGGCCTCCACCACGAGCCCACCGGCGTGAAGGCCGCCGGCACCGGGCTCGAACGCCACCACCAGCTCGCGCCGCTGCCCCGCCCGCAGCGTCAGCGGCAGCGCCGGCGCATCGAGCACGCGGAACGCCGCGCCCTCCACCGTCAGCGCCGTCACCTCGAGCGGCAGGGCGCCGTCACCCGCGCCGCCGTTGGAGACGACGACGATGGCCTGCTGGCGCGACATCACCGGCGTGGTGCGAAACAGCAGCCGCACGGGGCCGACGACAAGCTGGGCGCCGCCCGCCTCGGCGGTGATCGGCAGCGCCAGCCGCGGCACCGGCACCGCGTCCGACTCCACCACCATCAGCCCCTGCGACGGCCCCAGATGGAGCGGCGAGAAGCGCAGCTGCAGGGCGACCGGCTGCAGCGGCGGCAGCAGCACTGGCAGTGGCGGCCCCTCCAGCCGCAGCCCCGCGTCGGAGCTGCTGTCCAGCACGAGGCGCTGCGCATGGACCGGCTCGTCGGTGGCGTTGGTGACCGTCACCGTCAGGGTGCCGATGGTGTCGACCGGCGTGGAGAGCGACAGCGGCTGCGGCGAGACGACCACCGGCTCCGGCACGGCGTCGGCCTCCACCGGCAGATCGACCGGCGCGCAGAGCGGACAGGGCCAGAGCCGCAGCGCCGTGGCGCGTCGACCGGCACGCCCGACCGGCGCATACCGCAGCTGCGCGGCGCCCTTTTCGTAGCCCGTGAGGGACAGCGCCGAAGCCGACTCGAACTCGGCGGCGTCGGCCCCCACGAACTGCAGCCGCACGGGGACCGGTGTGCGATCGGTATTGCGCAGGGTGATGCGTCGCTGCCGCACCGCCCCCAGCGCCGGCCGGCCGAACAGCACCTCCGGGTCGGAGACGACACGTGCGTCCACCCCCTCCCCCTCCAGCGCCACCACCAGCTCCGGACCGTCCTGCACCGCGACGCGCAGCTGGGCCGCGTGGCTGCCGGCCTTCAACGGATTGTACCGAAATGACAGCTGAATCCGCGATCCGGGTGCCATCACATGCGGCACCGGCTGCAGCAGCTCGAACCCCTCATCCGAAGGCTCCAGCCGCACCGCGGTGACGACAGCGGCGAGCCGGCCGCGCTGCGACACCCGCACCGTCCGGTCGACCGGCACCCCGAGCGTCGTGGCGCCAAACGACAGTCGCGACGACTCCGCCTGCAGCCAGCCTGTCAGCGCCAGCAGCCGCTCGGTGTCGGCGCAGCCACCGCACAGGGCCATCAGCACCGCCGTCAGCAGCCCACCTACGCGCCCCGCGCACATTCGCCCCACCCTCCCGCGCTGGAGTCGAGAGTGGGCACGAAGACGGCGGGCGGCGAGGGCGGTCCGATCCCGGCACGGAGATCGCTCCGCGCGCGGACGCCCAACAGGCGAAAAACGTCAGCCATCAGAACAGCAGGATCAGCGTTGCCCGCCGAACCGGCCGGCGCGCGCATGCGGCGCCACGTTATCCAGCGTGAGAAACAAGACGCCCCGGTAGAGAAACGCGAGAAACAGCCCCAGCGTCGGCAGCGCATCGACCAGCATCGCCACGGCCCGCCAGGCCATGTCGGGCAGCGGGAGCGCGTCCGTCACACCGTGCAGCGCCCGCGCCGCGGCCATGCCGCCCAGCGCCAGCAGCGTCGCCCACAGCTGCCCCACCATCCACGGCCAACCGTCGCGATTGACGAAGCTCCATGCCGACGCAAAGACGCCGAAGCCCGCCACCGGCGCCAGCGCCACCATCTCGAAGACCGGCAATACGCCGAGTGCAAAGAGGGCGGCCCATACCAGCCCCGGCACCACCGAGCCGACGAGCGAGACGATCCAGAACGCGAACAGCACGTTCATCACATCGCCGAAGAACGCCCCCATGCCGCGCGGCAGCTGGTCGGCGTCCATCCGTCGCTGCTCGATGATCGACCGCGCCGCGAACAGCACCAGGCTCAGCAGGCCGGCCATCAGGAAGCCGCGCAGAAAACCGCCCGCGAGCCCCATGCCGCCCAGCATCCCGCCCAGCAGCGTCCACACCAGCGACGCCAGCGGCGCGACGATGAGCCACGGCCAGTGATGCAGCGTCACCCGCGCCGTCAGCCGCAGCGCATGCCACGAGATGCGCAGCCACAGCGCCGGCCCACCCGCGGTCGCTCGTCCGGAGCCGCTCATGGCCAGCACACCACGAAGCGACCGTTCATCACCCGCAGCCGGTAGCGGACCGGCACGCCCCAGCCGCGCTCATCGGCCGCCAGCTGACGCAGGAACGCGTGAAATGTCCTCCGCCGGTGCGTGTCGTCCTTGGCCGAGGGCTCGATGGCCCACGGGACCGACCCGGCCTGCGCGCGCAGCCACGGCGCGAGCTCCTGCACCGATCCGTAGACACCGACGAGGAGGCTCCGATCGCCCCCCGGACGCAGCGTCTCGATCAGCCCCGGCAGCGCGGCCGTGCAGTCGCCGCACCAGAGCGCGACGTAGGCGAGCTCGAACAGCCCATCGGCCGGCGCCGGCACCGCACGCCCCTCGCCGTCCACCAGCCCCAGGGACGCCCAGTCAAACACGGCACTCACACGCTGGGTGACACGCAGCTGGTCGCGGCTGCGGCCCACGTCGGGATAGAGCCGCTCCGCCTCGGCCCGCAGCGCCGGCGCCGCCTCCGTCACGTAGCGCTCGAGCCGCGACAGGGAGGTGGCGAGGTAGTCCGACACCATCTCGG
>Ga0172373_10005362_pt1 | contig 17620 bp, 19 predicted proteins | sample Lak10m_2_FD_114546 | JGI IMG/M metagenome (GOLD analysis project Ga0172373, IMG submission 114546) | Freshwater microbial communities from Kabuno Bay, South-Kivu, Congo - kab_092012_10m | ecosystem: Environmental > Aquatic > Freshwater > Lake | place: Democratic Republic of the Congo...
CGATCTCTTGTTCTGACATAATGGCCTCCCAAAAATTTCCCACAGCGAATACGAACCATCTATTGTAAGAGTCGATCAAATCCCACGCAATCATGTATTGAAATAATTCGATGGGTTGGGGGGGGGAATATGATTCAAACCATTTCGGCAATCCATTCGATTCTCTTGGCCCATTGTGTTAAGTGGTTGTACGTTAAATTGCATGGCTGTTTTCTCTTCTTTTTTAGGCGCGTGGCCACGTTTTTTTTGATTTTATTGACCAGTATTTTTTTCGTTTTTTTCTTCTATAGCGATGGGTCGGCAAACGCTTTGAATGAGTGACAAAATAGTGGTTGCAACGTGATGATGATCAAAACGCTTAATGGCATCAAGTCCGGTTTGAATATACGAACTTGCATTGATTTCATTTTTCCATGCCATCCCCATCAATCTGGCCAATGCTTGATGGTCGCCAACTGGGTACAATAATCCGGCTTTTCCTTCCAACAAAATTTCAGCGGCACAACTTGGCGTGTTGCTTGAAATATTTAAAACGCCCAAAGCGGCCGCTTCGATTAATACCGTTGATAGCCCTTCGCTGGGGCTGGATAAAATATTTGCAACCGCATGCTTTAAAAAAGGGTACGGGTTATTGAGTGAGCCTACGAATGTAATATGTTGTTCCAATTGATAGCCCCTTATTTTTTGTCGGTATTCGGTTTCTTTTTCACCTGTCCCCAAAAAATAAAGCCGACCATCTGAATGCTGTTTCACAAATAATGCCATGGCCTCAATCACACAATCATGGTCTTTATCTGAATGGAAGCGACCCAAAAAAACAAAGTAACGATGAGGGGGAATACGCAGTGGTTGGTTTGACAACTTTCTAATTCGGGCCACATTGATTGGATTATAAATATGTCGGCATTTGAACTGAATAGCGGGCTGGTATTGAACCAGGTTATTGTAAAACGTTTGGGTTAGGCAAATAAATTGGGTGTATGAATCAAAAAATGTCGGGCAATGATCCAGAATCTGATGCTTGAAATAAGGAAAGCTGGTATGCATAAAACAAATGCTGGGGGTTGAACTTGATAATAACTCACGATGAAACCCCCCATTAAAATAATCCAACACAATATCTGATTGTGCAAACAGATCGGCCACATGCTTTTTAAGCGAGGGGAAGCCTATCATTTTTTTGTCTTTTATGCGTTGCATCGCCATTGCAATACGGGCCTTAAACGTTCTGTTTTCTAGCACAATCAACCGAATGTCATGTGTATTAAAAAAATCGATGTAATACTGGTTATGAACTGCTCGTCTTGACATCACAGTCAACGCTAGATTTTTATGTTGGGATAAGTGGTTTAATAGTGTCATTAGGCATGATTCAATGCCCCCTGTAATGACCTGTTGCATGCAGATCAGTACTTTTATGGTGTCCGTCATGATGGTATTTTTTCACTTAATGGTGGGGAGCTTGAGTGGGTGGCCGGATCAAAAAACGTGATGTCAGAAAACAACCCCTTGGTGTTGGGGTATTTTCGCAACACCCTTAATGTGAGTTCAAATAAAGGATTGATATCCGATACAACCAAATTGTCTATATAGGGGCCCAACATGTCGCTTAGTTGGGTAGCGTATTGGGTAATTTGCCGACCCATTGCCTGGTGTTGTTGGGTCATTGAATCAGAAAAATGACCCTCCTCCAATACCGGCACTGCCTTGTTATGTTGCATGGCAAACCCCAGACAATTCCCTTCCAATGACGAAAAACATTCTTCCAATATTAAATGTAATGGGGAGAAAGAGCCCAGCGCGTTGCCATTTTTAATCACATAGGTGTAGGTGGCATCCCGATAATCACAAAATGCGTTGCGGGGGGTTTCGGATAAATATATTTTATCAACCACTTTATTAGACAGATTCGCAATACCCACTGATACCGATCCGCTATACCCCACATCAAACACGATCACCCGATCACCGTCTGTTTTTAATTCGCTGTTGTAATATGCGGTGGCTGTTTTTTTTTGTTGGGCATAATACGCGTCCAATACCGATTGATTACGCTGTAATAATACCAAGCATTCTCTCGACTGGGTGAGTACCAAGGTATGTAATTCATTTGTAGAATATGTTTTTAACACAGCGTCACGTACGGATTGATCCGTGATGTAGGCACACAAAAAGTGATAAAAAGTATAGTTTTTTTTAACATGACGGTGTTGCGTTATCAGCACATCCGAGATGGAGGAAAACATGCCCGTCCAATATGCCAATCGAGACCCGTATAAATAATTACCTTCAATATAGCGACCATTATTGAGTCGTTGATAGACACAGTAGGGGAGGTAACCATCCCGAGACACAAACTGTATTCGCTTATAAACAGTTTGAATCAGCGGGTTTTTTTGTAAAGAAAAGGCAATGTAACACAGATAAGGGGCTAAAAATAACGCCACAAAATCAGATAACTGCTTAAACCCCTTTGAACGGTTTGTGTGGCGAACCTGAAGGTAATGCATATTTAACGTGTACCCTATCATAATATTACGACACATTGATTCGATATCATTGGAATCGGATGTGTTAATCAGGTGCTTTAAATCTGGATTTTGAGACGATAAAAAATGGGTGATTTTTGGATAATAACAAGCCGTTATGCCTTTTTTTTGAGGTATGACATAATCCGATTCGTAATGATCCCCAATGTGTAAAATGTTACTCGTTTCTAATTTTGATTTGACAATATCAAATAAATCACCCGTTTGTTTGCGGGCTTTGTATTCATTGGAAACAAATACTTGTTGTATGTTTTGATACCCCTTTTGATTTAAAATGTTAGATAAGACCGTGCGGGATAAATACATATCCGAAATCGCAATTATTTTTTGATTGGTTTTAACCGCTAACTCATAGAATAATTTGACATCTTGGCGAACCTGCAAACACTGGGTCTCTAGTTTAATTTCTTCTTGCATCAGCCGATTGATGACTTCCGAAGATAAATGGAATGTGGTTTGAATATGTCGATAAATGTCTTCTAGGGTTGCATGTGGGTTCTGCATCTCAGATTCTGCTGGAAGCCGCATCGATAAAAAGTCAATGCCCAACTCCGAATTATATTTTAGGGCTATTAATGCCAATATATCGGTCGGATTGATAACGGGTCGTATTAATAAGGTGTCAAATATATCAAAACTAATGTATTCAAACCCAGCGCTTGAGATGAAGGATTGAATGGTGTCTGCGCTGCATGTCGTCTTTTTTTTGAAATTCAGTCTAAAACTCATGGCATCCTCGTTATACTCAACATGGGTCGTGACACTACATTACCATATTAAATGAATGAATGGCATGGTCGATCCCGCCACCTTACCCATCACCACACAAACCGACCTTCGCATCTTTTAATTACCTCTTTTTTATGGCCATTGATTTGGGTTGCGTCTGTTTGATTGTCCACACCTCTTTTTACACGGGGTAATCAATCACACCACTTTATGCTACCCTAAACCAGTTGCTATCTTTAAACGGATGGTTTTTTAGTGGCATCGTTATATTATCATGACGCATCATCATTTTAAGGGTTACCACATGAAAAAATTAGACTGGGTTCAATCAATTTTAATTACAGGGGGAACGGGTTCGTTTGGGCATGAAATGGTGACCTATTTACTCACCCATTGCCCCCACATCCAAAAAATCGTGCTGCTATCTCGCGATGAATTTAAACAATTCGAAATGGCACAACGGTTTTCAGAGCACCAGGACCGCCTGCGCTTTTTTTTGGGCGATGTCCGAGACAAAGACCGCCTCGTTCGTGCCTTTAAGGGGATTGATGTGGTGATTCATGCCGCTGCCCTTAAGCAAGTACCGGCGTGTGAATACAATCCTTTTGAAGCCATTAAAACCAATGTGCTGGGGGCCCAACACATCGTTGAGGCCGCCATCGATTGTGGTGTAAAACGTGTGGTGGCATTGTCGACGGACAAAGCCTGTTCGCCCATTAATTTATATGGGGCTACCAAATTGTGCTCTGATAAATTATTTATCGCTGGGAATGTGTATTCGGGTGTGACCGGTACCCGGTTTTCGGTGGTGCGATATGGCAATGTGGCCGGTTCGCGGGGCAGTGTGATTCCCTTTTTTCGGTCACTCATCGCATCAGGTGCCACGTCATTGCCCATTACCGATAGTGCCATGACACGGTTTTGGTTGCGGTTGCCAGATGCGGTTGAATTGGTTCGGCATGCACTGGATACCATGGTGGGAGGGGAGCTGTATGTCAAAAAAATACCATCGATCCGTGTGATTGACTTGGCCACCGCCATGGCACCCCATTTACCTCAGCACGTTGTCGGCATTCGGCCGGGCGAAAAAATTCATGAAATGATGATTTCTCATGAGGACGCACGCCACACCTTATCGTTTGACTCTCACTATATTATTCAACCGGATTTTGATTGGTGGCGCTCTCATGATGCCCACGCTGATGGGGTGCCCGTTGCCCCTGATTTTGTGTATCACAGCGGTAACAACGTCGACTGGTTATCCGTTGCCGACATTCAAGCCATGCTATCCGATTCGTTGGTCGCACATGCCCATTAGTTACGGCCGACAATCTATTTCGTGGCGTGATATTGTCGCCGTCGTTCGGGCCATGCGATCGCCCTATTTGACCCAAGGCCCGTCGGTGCAGGCCTTTGAGTCGGCATTTGCTCGCATGGTAGGGGCGCCTTATGCGGTGGCGGTTAACAACGCCACCGCAGCCTTGCATTTGGCCATGTTGGCATTGGGGGTTAGCGCCAAAGACGAGGTCATTACGTCTCCGATTACGTTTTTATCATCGGCCAATTGTGCCAGAATGGTTGGGGCCACCGTTCGCTTGGCTGATATCGACCCCCACACGGCTTGCATCGACCCGGATGCGTTACTGAACCAGTTAACACCCGCCACCAAAGTAATTATTCCCGTTCACTTTGCGGGCAACCCCTGCGATATGGACCGTATTCACCGCATCGCAGCCCAACATGGCATTGCCGTCGTTGAAGATGCATCCCATGCCCTGGGGTCAACGTATCGCGGGGTTCCCATTGGGGGGTTAGCGGGTACGAATATGACCGTTTTTTCTTTTCATCCCGTTAAACCCATTACCACAGGCGAGGGGGGCATGATTACCACCCATTCGGCGTCATTGTATCGACAACTGTGCCAATTGCGCTCGCACGGCATTGAGCGTGACCCCGCACACATGACCCAATCGGATGGGCCATGGTATTACGAAATGCATCGCCTGGGACACAATTACCGCTTGACCGATATTCAATCTGAATTGGGGTTGTCACAGCTGCGGCAATGGCCCCGGTTTTTGGCACGACGCCAAGCCATTGTGGCACGGTATCGGCAGGCGTTGCAGTCGGATGATCGCTTTACATTATTAACCCCCACACCCGACAGTAGCAGTGGCCACCACCTGTTGCCAATATTGTGTGATTGGCAACGTTTGGGCATGACAAAAAAAGCCTGTTTTGAACATTTCAAAGCGAATGGTATTCACCTGCAAGTTCATTATATCCCACTTCACATGCAACCCTATTACCAGCAACTGGGTATTAACCCGTGCCAAAAAGCAGCCGATTATTACCATGCCGCCATTTCATTACCAGTGTATGTTGGGTTATCAAACCGAGAAGTGGACCGTGTGATTGCGTTGTTGAAAGGACTCTCGTCATGATAAGGGTAATCGCTGAATTATCGGGTAACCACAACCAATCGTTGGATCGGGCGTTAGCAGTGGTCGATGCCATGGCCGATGCGGGGGTATCGGCCCTTAAGTTGCAGACTTATACCCCCGATACCATGACCATCGATGCGGTGGGCCCCGGGTTTCAGATTCAACATGAAGGCAGCCTATGGAAAGGGGCGTCATTATATACCCTCTACCAACAAGCCATGACACCATGGGAATGGCACGCCCCCATTTTTGAGCGGTGTCGAACGCGTGGCATCATGGGATTTAGCTCGCCGTTTGACCCCACAGCGGTCGCATTTTTAGAATCGTTGGATGTGCCGATGTATAAAATTGCCTCCTTTGAAAACACCGATATCCCGTTGCTTCGGTCGGTGGGGAAAACGGGTAAACCCGTGATTGTGTCGACCGGCATGGCCAGCATGAGAGAAATTGCCGAAGCCGTTGAAACCCTTGATCGGGCAGGATGCCCCGAGATTACCTTGCTCAAATGCACCAGTGCCTATCCTGCCGATCCTGCCCATTGCCATTTATCGACCATTCCCCACCTTCAAAGTATTTTTCCACACTGCAGGGTGGGCGTATCGGACCACACATTGGGACTGGGGGTTGCCGTGGCATCGGTGGCATTGGGGGCCACGGTGGTTGAAAAACATGTGACACTCAAACGGTCGGATGGCGGGGTGGATGCTGCTTTTTCGATGGAGCCCCACGAAATGGCCCAATTGGTCAAAGAGGTGCAATTGGCCCAGTTGGCCATTGGGGTGCCCACCTACGGCCCAACCGACCACGAGCGGCCCTCACTGGCGTTTCGGCGGTCTATTTATGTGGTGGCCCCCGTCACCGCTGGCACCGTCATTACCCCAGATCACATTCGCTGTATTCGTCCGGGGTATGGGTTGCCGCCGCGTGAATGGGAGGCCGTGTTGGGCAAACGATTCACCAAAGATGCCAGTCCGGGGACCCCCCTCACATGGGATCTTTTGTCGACATGACACCTCACGAGGCTTCGATACCCGTTCCTCGGTTGGTATTGGGTTCTGCCCAGTGGGGGATGGCCTATGGCATCACGAATCAAACGGGCCAAGTATCCCCATCAACCGTCACTGCCATTTTGCAAGCAGCGCCGGATGCCTGGATTGACACGGCGGTCGCATATGGAAACGCCGAAACGGTGATCGGTCACTTGCCGATCAAACGCCCCCTTGTTACCAAATTACAAAAAGGCGACCGATTGGATGACTCATTGCGTCGGTTGTCGGTGACCCAGGTGGCAGGGGTGTTGGTTCATGACGAATCCAATCACGATGATGCAATGTGGCAGCACTTGCAAACCGAGCGTGCCAATGGCCGAACCGCTGCCATTGGGGTGAGTGTCTACACACCCGAAGCCCTTGAGTGGTGGCTCACCCGTGATATCGACATGGTCCAACTGCCGTTAAATGGGTTGGACCAACGCTTTTTGCCATGGATTCCACGGTTAAAAGACAGGGGTATTGTGGTTCACGCACGATCCCCTTTTTTACAAGGGTTGTTGTTGTTGCCACTTGATCAACTCCCGTCTTATTTTAATCCCCTACGCCATTTATTGGCACGCATTCCCGAACCCCGATTGGGCAGTGCCCTGGGCTTTTTGAGGCAAGTGCCCGGTGTGGACGGCATCGTGGTGGGGGTCACCAGCTTGGCCGAATACCAGCAAGTTCGCCAGGCCATGATCGACCCACTGCCGAATCTGGACTGGCAAACCTGGGTGTGCCATGATAACGACATGATTCTTCCGATGCGGTGGCCAGCCTTATGATGACCCTTTCTCAGCGTCGTTGTTTTGATGTGTCCGAACAATTGTTGGCCAGTGCCTTACAAGTGATTCCCCTGGGCGCCCAAACGTTTTCAAAAAGCATGACCCAATGGCCCAAGGGGGTGTCCCCTTACTTCATCGACAGTGCGAGTGGGGCCCGTGTCACCGATGTGGATGGCAACCAGTATGTGGATTTAATCAATGGCCTTTGTGCGGTTACGTTGGGGCATTGCCACCCTGAGGTCACCGAAGCCGTCATGGCCCAGATTAAAAAAGGGGTGATTTTTTCACTTTCTGCCAAGCTAGAACAAGATGTGGCCCGCCAAATAATTGCGATGGTGCCCGGCGTCGAACAAGTTCGATTTGGCAAGAACGCCTCCGACGCAACCGCCGGAGCGGTTCGTTTGGCACGGGCGGTAACCAGCCGTGATCACGTGGCGGTGTGTGGGTATCACGGATGGCAAGACTGGTACATTGGCAGTACGTCCCGGTGGCGGGGTGTGCCCGACGCCACCCGCTCGTTGACCCACCCCTTTCCTTATAACGATTTAAACGCGTTGGAACACCTCTTAACCACCCATTCCATTGCAGCCGTTGTGATGGAAGCGATGACGCTTACTGATCCCTTACCTGGGTATTTGGAAGGGGTGCGTGGGTTGTGTCACCAGCATGGGGCATTGTTGGTGTTTGATGAAACCATTACGGGGTTTCGATTTGCCAATGGGGGGGCCACTGACTATTTCGGCGTGACACCCGACTTGGTGACTTTTGGCAAGGGCATCGCCAACGGGTACCCACTATCGGCCATAGGGGGGCCTGAACGGCTGATGCGGCACATGGCCGACCTGTTTTTTTCGTTTACATTTGGGGGTGAATGTTTGTCGTTGGCGGCAGCATCTGCGACATTGGGTCTGTTGCAAACCACCCCGGTGATTCAAGAACTCACGGCCAAAGGACACCGCCTTGCGAACACGGTCTCGCAGTTGATTAAAGCCCATGGGTTAGAAGTGGCCATGGGGGTGTCGGGTCATCCGACATGGGTATTCATTACCATTAAAGACACCCCCCATGCCAGCATGTGGGAACTCAAAACAGTGTGGATGCAAGAAATGGTAGCCCGTGGTGTCTTAACTTTTGGCACCCACAACATTAACCACGCCATGACAGAAGACGACATGGTGTGGGTCGAATCGGCCTATGCCGAGGTGCTGCCCATTTTGGCCGATGTGGTACACAATGGCACCCTCGCCAAGTGGTTGCGCTGCGAGCCGTTGGCACCATTGTTTAAAGTAAGATAATGGGACGCATTGCCATTATACCGGCCCGTGGTGGGTCCAAACGAATCCCTGATAAAAACATTCGGTTATTTGAGGGGCGTCCGATTCTTGCCTATGCCATTGATACCTGCCACGCATCGGGTTGTTTTGACGAGGTGATGGTGTCCACCAATGACGCCAATATTGCCTCGATTGCCCGGTCGTTGGGTGCCGCCACACCCTTTATGCGGTCAGATTCGACGGCAACGGATATGGCCAGCACGGTCTCGGTGTTGCTGGAAGTGCTGGCGTGTTACGGGCAACAGGGGGTTCAATGGCACAGCCTGGCCTGTGTGTACCCATGTACCCCGTTGCTACAGCCTCAGCAGTTGCAAGACGCCATGGGGTTGTTATCGAATGCCGATGCGGTGATGGCGGTGGCCCCTTATGATGTGCCACCCGAATGGGCCCTCACAATGGATGAGGGGCGGTTAACCGCCAAAGACCCTTCGCAATTAAGTCGACGATCCCAAGATATTCCCCCCCAATATTTTGATGCTGGGTCTTTTTACCTGATCAAAACCGATGTGTTGTGTCGCGACAAGACCTTATTGCCCCCTCATACCATCGGGTTCCCCTTGGACAGTTTGTCTTATCAAGACATCGACACATTAGACGACTGGGAAATGGCCCGCCTCAAATGGAAAGCCCGCCATGTTTAAGTGGGGCTTAAAGTTGTGGTCACCGAATACGGGGGAATACCGCGATGAAGCCATTCGATTGTTTCAATCCGGCCTGATTCACTACATCGAATTGTATGTGGTGCCAGACACCCTCGACACCTTGCCCCTATGGCGGGGTACCCCGATTCCATTTGCCATTCATGCCCCGCATTTTGCCCATGGGTTTAATTTGGCCAAGTCTGATAAGGAGGGGTATAATCGCCAGCTGTTTGACCAGGTGCGTTGGTTTGCAGATGAATTGGGGGCCCTGTTTATTGTGATTCACGGGGGCATTGATGGCACCATTGAAGAAACAGCCCGGCAAATAAATGGGTTGCAAGACCATCGGTTGCGGCTAGAAAACAAGCCATCCAAAGCCTTGCCCAATAAAATGGGAGGTGAAATGGGGGAGGGGTGGTGTCGGGGGTCCACACCCGAAGAAATATCGTATGTGATGACCGCTACAGGGTGTGGCCATTGTTTGGATATTGGGCATGCGGTGTGTGCCGCCAATTATCGGGGCGAAAACCCTCTGGCAGTCATCGACTCATTTTTGGCCCTTGAACCGGCTACGATTCATTTGTCAGACAATGAATGGTTGGGAATATGGGACGAGCACCGTCATTTTGGGGAAGGGGATTACCCGATTGCGTCCTTGCTAAAAAAATTACCAGCGGGTATACCATTGGCGATTGAAACCATCAAATCCCACCCCACTTCTTTGCATGATTTTGAATTGGATGTTCGGTATTTAGTGGCATGTTTAGAAGACTCGGGGGGGCACCATGACCAACGGTAATCAAGCCGCTACTTTTCTTAATGGAGAAGGGGATGCCTGGTATGCACGCAACCATAGGGGAAGTACGGCTGATGCGGTGGATGTGTCGTATTTAAAAACGGTCTTAAGGCCATTTGCATCTCAAATCGAGTCGGTACTCGATATTGGGTGTTCCCATGGGGGTAAATGCCATGACCTGGCAACGTTTTTGGATGCCAAGGCTTTTGGTATTGATCCTTCTTCGGCTGCGATCGATAGGGCCAATCAATTATATGCATCCGGTGATTGGCAAGTGGGGGTGGCCCACCAATTGCCCTATCCAGACCAATCATTTCAAGTGGTGATCGTTGGTTTTTGTTTGTATTTGGTGGATCGGATTCATTTGTATCGTTGTATTTCTGAAGTTGATCGCGTATTGGTATCCGGTGGTTTTTTAGGGATTGTTGATTTTCATCCACAGCACCCACATCGGAGGCCTTACCATCATGTTGACGGCTTGTATACATACAAATCGAATTATGATCAATGTTTTACGGCCACCGGGTTGTATACAATGATTGGTAAGCAGTCTTTTTCGCACCATGGCCCGTCTTTTGAATTGGATCAAAACGAGCGAATTTCGGTGAGCGTATGTTACAAAGAACCCGACCCATACCCATTAATCGGTGCATCCTCCAGCTAAGACTTAGCATCCGATGGGCTAAAATCCCCCCTGACCTATTTGTTGCCATCTAAAAATAGCCGTACTTAACCCGTTGTGTAACCACCCGCCACCCGTTACAATTTGAGGCATTGGTCTGATCAACTATTTATTGCAAGAGATTGGGGTTTTTATGCTAACAAATCATGCCATCGTGTCCCAAATCTACACGGAAGTATCAAGGCTTATCGAAGATCCCTCACAGGAGGTAAGTGGTGATACACCGCTACTGGGTGGGGATAGCCTCTTAGATTCCATGAAGTTGGTTGAACTGTGTCTTACCCTTGAAGACAAGGCAAGTGAATGGGGATTTGAGTTTGATTGGACATCGGATGCTGCCATGTCCAAATCTCGTAGTATGTTTAGAACAGCGGGTTCTTTGGCGGCTGAGTTTATCAGCCAAATGGAAGCAAAGAAATGATCGTTGTCACCGGTGCCAGCAAAGGATTAGGGCGTGCCATCTGTGACCGTCTGATTGAGAAGGGTATTGAAGTTTTTGGACTCGCAAGGAATTTCGATGGTGTGCCATTCGCTTCGATGGGTTGTGATGTTTCATCTTACGAGCGTGTTAAGGGGGTTGCCCAGCATCTTAAGAAAAAAGGGGTTAAGGTTACGGGGTTGGTAAATGCCGCTGGTATTGCATCGATGAACTTGGCAGTGACAACGCCTCAAAGTGTGGCTCAAAAAATCATCCACACAAACTTACTTGGCACCATTTATTGCTGCCAACTGATCGCGCCTCTGATGCTTAGGCACAAACAAGGCTCGATCATCAATTTTTCAACCATCGCGGTGGCGTTAGGGTTGAAGGGAGAATCCATCTATGCGGCTTCAAAAGCTGGCGTAGAAGGATTTACAAGGTCATTTGCTAGAGAAATGGCGGACTTCAATGTGCGAGTCAATTGTATAGCGCCTGGCCCTATTGATACCAGCTTGCTTAAAGGTATTACAACCGAACAAATCAATAAGATTGTTTCCCAGCAAATCATTCCGAGGCAGTTTAAGCCAGACTCGATTGCTGATTTGGTTGAGCTACTCATAGACAGCCGTAGTGATTCGTTGTCTGGTCAAGTCTTACACGTCGGTGGTGCCTGATGAAGATACTTGAGAAGCTTGCAGAAATATGGCGCGGCATTGACCATCCTTTTTTGATTCACAAGGGTGATTCGCTTGGGTTTTCAGAGATTGCCAGTCAACACCCAGTTGATCTAAGTGGCGTACGTAAAGGGGACGTGGTGGCCATCATTGGTGACTTTAATCCGTCGTCAATACTCACCTTGTTAAGGCTGATTGATAGGGGTGTGGTGGTTGTGCCGCTCACAATTGAGACCCGGCATGAGCATGGGTACTTTTTTGAGTCGGCACTTGTTGATGTGGTGATAGACGGAACGGAAGTCCATCGTCGCTCGCATCGTCAGAACCATGAATTGATTGAGCAGCTAAGAAAACGTGGACATGCTGGTCTGGTGTTGTTTTCTACTGGCACGACGGGGCGCCCCAAAGCGATTCTTCACGACTTAACCCTTTTTCTTAAGCGTTTTGAGACGCCTCGGCCTACACTTAGGACCATCAATTTTCTTCTCTTCGATCATATCGGTGGTATTAATACGTTGTTACACACCTTATTCAATAAGGGTGTTGTGGTAGCGCCAGCGTCTCGTACAGTGGATTCCATACTTGAGACATGTCGACAATTTAACGTGGAGGCACTTCCTACAACACCGACATTTTTAAGAATGATGCTGATGAGCGGGGCTGTTCCTAATAAAGTACCCGATTGTCTTAAGGTTATTACTTACGGTACAGAGCGAATGGATCAACCCACACTGGATACACTGTGTTCTCTGTTACCAACGGTGGACTTTAGGCAAACCTTTGGCATGTCTGAGCTTGGTATTTTACGTATCAAGTCTGAAGCACGAAACAGCTTGTATATGGCGATAGGTGGCGAAGGGGTTGAAACAAAGGTAGTGGATGGTGTGCTTCACATCCGCTCTGAATCGCGTATGATCGGGTATCTTAATGCCGAATCCCCATTTGATGAGGACGGCTGGTATAACACCCAAGACGTCGTGGATGTAAAAGAACCTTATTACAGGATCACGGGGCGTTTGGGCGACGTAATTAATGTCGGGGGGCTTAAATTTATGGCCAGTGATGTCGAACGTGTGGCACTTGAATTTGCCAACGTTTCACTGGTTAAAGTCATCTCTCGCCCCAATCCAATGACGGGGCATCATGTGGAGTTGATAGTAGAACCTACCGCTGAGACCAACATTAATAAAGATGAGTTAATGGCCTTTCTAAAAAAAAGATTGCAACCCCACATGGTGCCAAAACGTATTCAGTTCGCCACCATTTCGGTTGGGCATCGTTTTAAAAAAAGCTAGCATGAAATTAACGCACCATTTTTTGTTGCTACCCAAAACAAGTGTGGATGTGTACCCATTATTGCGTGAAGCAGGACGCACCCATGAGGATGCCCTCAAAACAATCGGGGTGACGGGTATTGCTGCCATTCGATGTGCACAACCTGCCTTTTTGACCCCGTTTCTTTTTGATGGGTTGTCAGCGGTGCATGCGATATACGATGATGTTTTTGTAGGGGTTGATGCCATTATCGTGGTATCGCAGTCTTATGACCAACGAATCCCGACGATCAGTGCCCGCATTCAAAGTAAATTCAATCTGGCATCGACCACGTTTTGTATCGATCTAATCGATGGGTGTTCTGGGTATATAAAAGCCCTTAAGCTGATATCCCTTTTGGCGCAATCCGGCCTTAAAAAGGCACTGATTGTGGCGGGCGATTTAAACGATTGCATGACACATCACGCCGATATTGGGACCAAAATTTTATTTGGTGATGGGTTATCGTTGTCTGTGCTTGAATCAGACCACTCGGTGATAGATACCCGATTATTTAATCATGGTGATCATCACAATGTGATTGCTTGTTCATTTTCTGACGCCATGATGAGCATGAATGGATTTGAGGTGTTTAGATTTACCAGACAAGTGGTGCCACAGATGATTAAGTCATACCTCAGTGAAACCAACACGTCACTTACTGACTATCCATTGTTTGGTCTTCACCAAGCAAGCAAGTTGGTCGTATCCACGATATGTGCGTCTTTAAACCATCGTAATTCCCTTTGTGACGATTTTCTGTGTGGTGAGATTGGCAACATTGGGGCAGGAAGTATTGGGGCTTGGTTGTCAAATATTCACGGCCTTGATAAAAAAGGTCCCTTACAGATGCTAGCTGTTGGGTTTGGGGCTGGGCTGTCGTGGGGGCTTGCCTCTTTGCTGATTGACATTAAAAAAAATGAGGTGATTCATGTCTGATATTACGTTGGAAACATTCTTGGCTGAATTTGCAAAAGACCTTGGAATCGACAATATGGCTTCCATCCCCACTGTGCTTGGTGAGATTCCGCAGTTTGACAGCATGGGAAAAATTACCATCAGTCTCACCATTGAGCGGTTGTTTGGGTTTCAGATTGCGTATGATGTTCTGGACAAAGCAGAAACCATCCAGGCGCTGTATGAATACTGTGATTTGTCAACGCAATGAGTGTTGATTCTTTAAGGGATAAGTGGCTGCGCTCAGGCATTGGACCTGGTGACTCGGTTTTGTTACACAGTAATATTGGCCGAACCGTCATCGAGCAAAGTCGGCAACTGGGTTGCAGGGTGACACCAGCAGAGGCTCTGGATAGTTTTTTGGAGGCAGTGGGACCATCGGGAACCCTTATATTACCTTTGTTTAATTTTGATTTTACCAAAGGTACCCCCTTTGATATCACCCACACCCCTTCTCAGATGGGTATTTTGACGGAGTTAGCCAGAATCCGACAGGGGGCTGTTCGTACAGGCCACCCTGTTTATTCTTTTGTGGCGATTGGAGCAAATGCACCGTTGTTTATTGGGGTAAATAATCGAAGTGCCTATTCAGAAGCGTCCCCTTTTGGATTGTTAAAAACGATGAATGGAAAAATTGCGGTATTGGACCTTCCTGATTCAAAAAGCATGACGTTTTATCATCACATTGAAGAAATAAACAACGTTGACTACCGTTATTTTAAATCATTTACTGGGCAATACACCGATTTTAATGGTGTCACTAGCGAGCAAACATACCTTATTTTTGTAAGGGATCTAGCGCGAGGTGTGGTGTCGCATGCAGACCCTGCTGGTGAACTGCTTTGGAATCAAGGGTTATATACTGGCTATAGGCCACACGATGATACGGGTCTGAGGGTTATTAATGCGCTTGAAATGTGTGGGTTTATTACATCATTAATTAAGTCTAATCAGGCACGGCATTATTTATATGATATCCAAAAGGAGTCGCCATGATCGGTCACCATATTTATGATCTTGCTAGCAAACTTTGGCCACTGAATCGCAGCCTAACGGGTGAGGGTGTCAGGCAAACCTTGCGCATTATCCAGGCAGAAGTACCAGAATTAAACATGGTTGAAGTCCCCAGTGGCACCCAGGTTTTTGACTGGGTTATCCCCAAAGAATGGCATGTTAACGATGCCTACATTTTAACCCCAAGTGGTGAGAAAATATGCCACTTCAAACAAAATAATTTGCATTTACTTGGCTATAGTGTGCCTGTTAAAACCACGCTTTGTCTTGCTGAGTTACAACACCATCTTTATTCACTCCCAGACCAGCCAGATGCCATACCCTATATAACCTCCTATTATAAAGAACGGTGGGGGTTTTGCCTCTCACACAATGAAAGACTTGCATTAGTAGAAGGTGACTATGAGATTTGTGTGGACACTCACTTATTTGATGGCAATCTCACCTATGGAGAGATCGTGCTAAAGGGCCAGTCTGAGCAAGAGGTTTTTATTTCGACTTACATTTGCCATCCCTCAATGGCCAACAATGAGCTCTCAGGCCCTTGTGTCACCACCTTTTTGGCAAAAAAAATCAAAGAAAAAGAGGTCTTAAAATACACCTATCGCTTTGTTTTTATTCCTGAAACCATCGGCTCCATCACGTATTTGAGTCGCCATATGGCACATCTTAAACGAACAGTGGTCGCAGGGTTTAATGTCAGTTGTGTCGGTGACAATCGAGACTATTCATATTTACCCAGTCGTCACGGCGATACCTTAAGTGATCACGTGGCCCAGCATGTTCTCAATCATATATGTCCATCTTTTAAACACTATACTTGGAACGACCGAGGCAGTGATGAACGTCAGTATTGTGCCCCAGGTGTCGACCTTCCAATTGCCTCTATCATGCGAACCAAGTATGGTATGTATGATGAATACCACACATCGCTAGATGACTTGGTCAATGTGGTAACACCAGACGGTTTAGCGGGCGGGTTCAATGCACTTTGGTGTGCAATCGAGGCCATCGAACACAATGCGTATCCCAACGTAACGGTCTTATGTGAGCCACAGCTTGGCAAACGTGGTTTGTATCCCACGTTATCCACCAAATCGAGTGGGGATGAAGTAAAGTTAATGATGGATTTTATCAGTTGGTCAGATGGCAGTCTGTCCTTACTTGAAATCGCAGACCGTTGTCAGGTTCCCATATGGACACTCTACCCCCTCATTGAAAAGTTAACCGCTCAAGGCATCATACGGGTGTTTGATGTCCCTTCCCCTAATGGGTCAACATGACCTATCCAGGCGCTGTATGAATATTCTTGTAAAAATACGTGAAAAAACATGATAAAAGCCTCATTGCGCACCATGGCGTTTGATGACATTCAACTCATACGGTATTGGAGGAATCTAGATCATGTTAGACGTTGCATGGGCGTGACAGACTATATTGAAAGAAATAAGCAACTGGAGTGGTTTGAGAGCTTAAATAATGATATAGTTCGCTACTTCATCTTTTCTCTAGGCCCCAAGGATATTGGATGTGTAAACCTGACAAAAATTAACTTCCCCGAAAAAATATTTGAAGGTGGTATTTTTTGTGGCGACCCTACTTTTCTGAATCATTGGATTAACATTTGGGCTTGCATTAAAATATACAATTACGCATTTTTTGATCTTAACTTAGAGACAGCATATGCAAGAATCCTACAAGATAATAAGCCCGCCTTAAGCTTAAATAAGTCATTAGGCTACAAATTTATTGAGGATATTAATCAAAAAATGGGGTATTTTGTATTGAAGCGTGATGAATATGTTGTGGCGTCTGAGAAAATTCAAAGGTACTTAAGAGACTTTGTTAAGCAGTCTATTTAACAGGTGCACATGAGAATTTGGTCGTGTAATTAGCATGTCATCTGATTTCGGTGTTCATGGTAGACTTCGTTAAGCAACCAAAGGAGTCTACAATGACCAAATAAATCCTTAACATCATATAGGCCCCATGTTTTCGGCTGGGGGCACGATGGGGCATGGTTCGAGTCTACTATGCTTCGAAAAAATGTGGCCCACTGTTGGGTATTTTGATCACGCGTATACCCAGGGTAAATGGATTGGCACGAATCATCCACAATGCCATCGGCCAATGCGTGATACCAGCGATCAACCGCATGCACCAATGCCTCGCGATCAACCGACTGGATGTCGTCAATGGTGGTGCTTGGGTGATACCGGGTCACACCGGGAAACGTGGCATACCATGCA
>Ga0172373_10005364_pt1 | contig 17618 bp, 15 predicted proteins | sample Lak10m_2_FD_114546 | JGI IMG/M metagenome (GOLD analysis project Ga0172373, IMG submission 114546) | Freshwater microbial communities from Kabuno Bay, South-Kivu, Congo - kab_092012_10m | ecosystem: Environmental > Aquatic > Freshwater > Lake | place: Democratic Republic of the Congo...
CTCCCCGGTCCAGGGAGAGGGGAGATTAGGGGTCAAAGAACACTGCGTGCCCCATTGTCAACACTTCCAGGATACTGGGAATCCTGCATCCTTCTGCACTGTCTGTGCGGCGTGTGGCAGGCGCGTTTCACCCCTCACCCCCGACCCCTCTCCCCGGTCCAGGGAGAGGGGAGATTAGGGGTCAAAGAACACTGCGTGCCCCATTGTCAACACTTCCAGGATACTGGGAATACAGCATCCTTCTGCACTGTCCGTGCGGCGTGTGGCAGGCGCGTTTCACCCCTCACCCCCGACCCCTCTCCCCGGTCCGGGGAGAGGGGGGATTAGGGGTCAAAGAACACTGCGTGCCCCATTGTCAATACTTCCAGGATACTGGGAATACAGCATCCTTCTGCGCTGTCTGTGCGGCGCGTGACAACCGTTTTTCTGACAATGCTGCTCCGAAACGGGTCAGTGCGGGGGGCGTTCTGGCGAGCAATCGGCAGCATAACGGATTTCAGCTGATGGCAGCTCGGGCGATTCGTTTTTCGATCCAATCCACCAGCAAGGTCGCCACGGGAACTCCGCAGGTTTGTTCCAGTCCCTTCCAGCCGGGGACGGCATTGACTTCGATCACCACCGGTTGAAGGTCATCACGGTGCATCAGGTCAACTCCGGCGAAAATCGCACCTGTGATCTCGGCAGCTCGGCGGGCCAGCAGCAATTCCTCGGGCGACGGCTGCCACGGCACGGCGCTCCCCTGCTGCGACAGGTTCGCTCGGAAGTCGCCCTCGCGGGGAATTCGCTGCATGGCTCCCAGCAACTGGCCATCCAGCAGGAGCAGTCGCAGGTCATAGCGTGGGCCTGTCAGAAACTGTTGCAGATACAGCACGGCCCCAAGGCGTTCAAGGGTCCGAAAAACGCGATGTGCAAGTTCGCGGTCGGTAACTCTGAGAATCCCGCGACCTTCGGCACCAAACAGGGGCTTGACAACGACGTCACCGCCCAGCTGTTCCCACGCAGACATCGCCGCCTCCGCCGATTCACAGACCACCGTGTCGGGGACCGGGACTCCGGCTAAAGCCAGACGCTGGGTGGTGAGATATTTGTCAACGGCACATTCGAGCGATTTTGGAGGATTGATGACGGGAATACCAGCTGCTTCAAGACCAGCCAGCAAATCCATGCGGGACACGACCTGTTCAAGCGTCCCGGGGGGCATGGTGCGAACGACTGCTGCATCCAGTGTTCGCAGGTCGTGGCCACTGCACTGCCAGTTGATCCGCCCATCGCGGACGGTCGCCGTCAGCGACTCAAAATCGAGCAACAGTGTCTGGTGACCGCGGTCGGCCGCAGCAGCACAGAGCAGTTGGGCATAGGGACTGCCGATGGAAGCAAAGATGCCTAATCGCATGGAGAACACGCTACTCCCTGGGCTTTGCTTCAATGTCTGCATTTCTGCGAAGCCGTTGCAGTCCCGTCACGATCACGCGATCCTGCAACTCCAGTCCGCTCCGGACGACGCGCAGAGCCCCCTGCAGCGGACCGGGTTCGATATATCTGACTTCGGCGACGGTGCGTCCGTCCTTTTCAGCGGCCAGAAACACAAACGGTCGCCCCTGATCTGACGCCAGACTTTCTTCAGGAATGAGCAGTGCGGGGGCGGGCTGACCAATCGGGTAGCGGAGACGAACAAACATCCCCGGCGACAACAGCCCAGTCTCATTGCTCACAGCAGCCCGCGCCCGTAACGTTCCGGTGGCAGAATCGATCTGGTTGTCGAGGAAATCGACGGTGCCGGAAATGTCGAAATCGGTGGAATCAGCCAGAGAAATGCGGACCTTCACCGGGGATTTCAGCGGGGACTGGATTACTCCTGCCTGTTCCAGTCGGCGCAGCTTCAGAACGGTGCGTTCATCGAGGTCGAAAAGAACATCCAGTCGCTCGATCGGGACAATTACCGCCAGCAGTGTCTGGTCCTCGACCACCAGATTCCCCGGGTCCACCTGCCGCATGCCGATGACGCCCGCCAGCGGAGCCTGGACGGAAGTGAACTGCAGATTGAGCTGGGCAGTTTGGTGGGAAGCCAGAGCGGCCGCGTGGGAAGCCTGAGCTTCCGTGGTCTCGAACCGAATGGCTTCATATTCCTCTTCCGACATCGCACGTTTTTCGAAGAGTGAACGAGCTCGCTGTTCCTGACTTTCCAGTCGCTTCGCCCGAGCTTCAAACTGGCGCACAGCCGCCGCCGCCCGCTGTTCCTCCGCCTGAAACGGACGCGCGTCAATGCGAAAAAGCGTCTGGCCGGCCTCAACACGACGGCCTTCCTCAAAACTGATTTCCTGCAGATACCCGCTGACTCGCGAACGCAACTCGATTCGCTCCACAGCCTCCATCCGCCCCGTAAACTCCTCCTCCTCAATCACCTCGCGCTGCTCAGGCATCACAAAAAACACATTCAACGGCTTCGGCGCCACAGCCGCCGGTGGTTCCCTCCGACAGCCGCTGATGAACATCCCCAACAGGGCAGCGGTGATCAAACACAGTGTTTTGAAACCAGTACGCATGGGAGAGCCACGAAAGGAAGGAAAAAAAGCAACGCCGTATAAGCCACCAGACAGCAGCCCGCAGGCAAACGACTCAGCACCACTGACCACAGAAAACCTGACTACCCGACGCTTTCTGACTCCCATTTTCTCACACTGACATCAATACGGTCTGCGACCGCACTGAAGAGACCGGGATGCAGTCCAAAAGGAGGCGTCACAATCCACGTGACACCGGGATGCTGGGTGGCAGCGATGCGAACGAGCTGGGGAATGTCTTCAGTCCAGTGTCTTCCGGGCGAGAGAAACCAGGGGAAGACGACGATCCTCTGGGCGCCACGTTCCACGCAGCGATCGAAGGCCTGCTGGATGGACGGCTGGGCCAGTTCCATGTGAGCGGGTTCGACGATTTGGTAGTTGCTTTGCTGGCGGAAGCGTTTGGCGGCATCGTGGAGCAGGGCATTACTTTCCGCGCGGCGGGAGCCGTGATCGACGAGCAGGATGGCTGTGTTGGGGCTTTGCACGGGAATGCTCATGATGGCCTGCGGCGTTGATTCAGCGTTTTTTTCCCTTGCCATCCTCACGGTGTCTTTGGCTTTCGGCCTGTTTTTGGGCTTGTTCGGCCTTGCGTTGCATTTCTTCAGCGGCGGCCATGAGTCGCTGGAAGAAGCCGGGTGATTTGGGAGGCGAGGAAGGGGTGGGCCCGTTGATAGTGGAAACGGTGCGTGGTTTGGACCGAGCGGGCGAGGTTGGAGAGGGTTCTTCGGGGAGTATCGAGGCGAGATCCGGGGCACCGGCAGGCGCTGTGTTGGCGGTGCCGAGGAGTTTGCGTTCAGAGATGCTCCAGAGGCTGGAGGCGATGAAATAGAGGCTGAGTCCTGCGGGTTGATGCCAGAAAAGAATGCCCATGATTCCGGTCATGAAGTTCATCATGCGGTACTGCATGGCCTGTTGCTCGTCCTGAGCCGGCGGCATGAAGAGTTTCTGCTGGACGAGGAAGAGGGAGACGGTGCAGAGCGGGAGCAGGTTGAAGTCGTGTCCCATACCGAAGGGGAGGGCGAAGGAGAGTCGGAACAGTGCATCGGGGCCGGCCAGGTTATCGATCCAGAGGAATCGTTGACCGCGAAGATCGACAGCGGAATTGAGTGCCGTGTAGAGGCCGATGAAGATTGGCAGCTGGAGGAACAGTGGGAGGCAGCCTGAGAAGGGATTAATGTTATTTTTGCGAAAGAGTTCCCACTGTTCGCGGGCGAATTTCTGCTGGTCGTCACCGCAGCGTTCTTTGAGAGCTTTGATGTGGGGCTGCAGTTCTTTTTGTCGAGCGGCCATGATGGCCTGTTTGCGGGAGAGGGGGAACAGGCAGCTGCGGACGAGCACAGTGAGGCTGATAATGGCGGCCCACCATGGCAGACCGACACTGTGGAAGGTGTCGAGCAGGATGTGCATGAGTCGCGCGACGGAACCGGTCCACCAGCCGTAGTTGAGCACCTGTCCTGCGGAGAAGGGTGGAGGGTCGAGCAGTTCGCGTCGTTTGGGACCAGCGAAGAAGGCGTAGGGGTGTGCGACGGATTGACCGGGCTGCAGGACCACAGGCTGACTGGCGAATCGGAAACTGATGTCTGCGGTGCGTGGATCGACTTCGCGCCCAGCGAAGGCGTAGTAGAGATTGGTGATCATGCGGGCGGGAAAGCCGAGATTTGCGGGTTCGCGGACATCCGGGCCGATGAGCACAGGCCAGGTGCGTTCGAGGAGCGGTCCTGTGGGGGGGCTGCCGTCTTCCGGCTGGGTCACGATGGGCGCCAGCATGGCGGAGAAGAACTGGACATCGATTCCGGCATATCGCGGCTGTTGAACCCATTCGTGATCTTCACGGAGTCGTTGTGAGAGTTCTGAGAGGGAGGCTTTGCGTCCCATGCGGGCTTCGATGTCGTCGCAGTATCCCTGGAGGGTGGGGGCATAGAGGGTGGTTGGACCGGTGCTGTTGAATTCCAGGTGAAGATCGCGGTATTTGGAGGTATGTTCGGCGTTTTCAAGCAGCAGCCCGACAGGCCCCTGGAGCTCGTAGCTGACTTCACGGGGTGCCTGTGACAGATTGATCAGTTCGAGTGTCATGTTGAGAGTGAAGAGCGACGGATCGTTTCTCCAGGCGTCGTCGAGTGCGGTACCTGTGAGCTGGCTGCGGGGAAGACTGTAGGTTTTGCGAAGCCGCAGTGTTCCATCGGGTGAGTCATATTGGAAGGTGGCGGTGGCGACTGTGTCGGTGGCAGAGGAATTGGTGAGGTTCCAGTTGGCGGTTTCGAGCGACTGCCCGGTTTCTGCGAGTTGCTGGTCGATGTCGGCGATGGCGGTGGAGAGCGAACGATCGTCGCTGGCGTTGTTACCAACGACTTTGGCGGCGCGTTCGCTGTCGGCGAGATCGCGAAATTGTGGGGGTGTGAGCGAGACGCTTTCCACGGCGGCGCCCGCAGATGTGAGGACCACTTCGAGAGCATAGCCGCTGTCGGGCTGCAGCGATCCGAGTGTGGCTGATGTGCCGGGGTGTGCAGCGATTTTCAGTTCCGGTGCGTTAGCTGCGTTCTCGGGCTGGGGTGCGGCAGCATCCGGATTTTCTGCGGCGGCAACAGCGGGGGCCGCCGGATCGTTGTCTGCGACCGCCGGGTCGGATGCGGGGTCGGATGCGGGGTCGGATGCCGGATCCGCCGCGTCTGCAGTGGGATCTGCCGGCTGTTCAGGCGGGGGCGGAGGTGGAAAGAACGCGTTCCAGACGATCAGGAAGAGGAAGGCGCTGGCGAGGAATGTGAAAAGACGGCGATTTTCCATGGGGCGACGAGTTACCTGGCAAGGTGAGGCCGTGGCTGAAAAGAACAGGTTCTTCCCGGACAGCGGACCTGACTGGCGAACGCACACCGGACACTCCACCGGGTGCTGTGTCGGGATTATAGGCGAATTTGCCGACGTCAGGTATCCAGCGGGTTGGGGAATGCCGGATTCGGTTGAGAAATGGTGTTGGTGGGGGCTTAGAGTTTCGCAGGTCCACCTGTATCCAGCGACAGATCCTCGACGAACACCCCGCGTTCCCGATCCTTGCGCACGCGTCGCGGGTCAAAGAGCCGGCCGCTCATTGCCAGCCACACACCGTCAGCCTGCAGGGCCTGCACGACACCGACGGCCATGCCCACGTTGAAAATCGCATCTGAGTTACGGAAATTGGCAGGCTGCATCGCGCCGGTAAGAACAATGCGTTTTCCGGTTACCTGGAGCAGAAGTCTGGCGGTTTCGATCATGGTATCTGTGCCGTGGGTCATTACGATGTGCGTTTCCGGAGCTGCGCGGACGGCATCCAGAAGCAGCAGGCGATCGGCATCCGTCATATCGAGACTATCTTTGCGGAGCACGGACTGGATCCGGTAGTCGAATCCCACAACAAGCTCCTGCAGAATCCTTTCCACTCCAGGAGCACCGACCTGGTATTCACTCAGCCGATCAAAGTAGACTTTGTCGATCGTGCCACCAGCGGTGATCAGGCAGATGCGCATGGTTGAGATTGCCAAAAGAGAGCGGAAGTGGAAGGAGACAGGTGATTTTAAGCTGTCCATCGCTGATTTCATCCGCAGCTCCGGCTTTTGCTGCTGCGGGTATCGACAGGAATACTCCCGGCCGTCAGACTCCGGCCACGTTCACTTGCCCGAATCGGTTAGCCTGCTGAGTATCTGCTGTGCCGCTGCATTTGCTTTTTCCCTTATTTTCAAGCGTTGTGTTTGTCATTGGCATGATGTTTGCGCGACAGGCTATTTCACGGGGTGCCAGTCCGTGGACAGGCACGTTTCTGGCAAATATCTGGCTGGGCCTGTCGTGGCTTACAGTCGAATTGTGGCGACCGGGTACGTTGCCCGCGGAGGGCTGGTGGCAGGCCGCGCTGGTGGGACTCAGCTTCGTACTGGGCCAGCTGTTCACGTATCTCGCATTCCGCTACGGTGACGTCTCCGTGGCCACTCCGGTGTTCGGGATCAAAGTCATCATCGTCGCAGCCATGCTGGCAGTGCTGGCGGGTGAACAAATTGCCATGCGGGTCTGGCTGGGGGCGGTTCTGGCCACACTTGGCGTGGGTGTGATCCAGGCAGGTGCCCGAAGTGCGGAATCCGCAGACCTGACAACCCGCCGTGCGGTGCTCACAATCGTCCCTGCACTTCTGGCCGCCATTTCGCTCTCACTATTCGATGCAGGCCTGCAGATCTGGGGCAAGCGCTGGGGAGCCGGCCTGTTTCTGCCGCCGATGTTCATTTCCACTGGAGTGTTGTCGTGCGTGTTTCTTCCCTGGATTGACCGCCCGCAAAGGCTCAGGCAACTGGGAATCCTGCGACCGCTTGTGACCGGCACACTCCTGATGGCCCTGCAGGCGATCAGCATGTCCTGGTCGCTCAGTCGCTACGGCGACGCCACGCGAATCAACATCGTCTATGCTCTGCGGGGGCTGTGGGCAGTGCTGCTGGCATGGAGTCTTGCCAGGTATTTCGGCGGGGCCGAAGCCGGATATTCCCTGAGAATCATGCTGCTGCGACTGGCCGGAGCCTGCCTGCTCACGGCATCGATTCTGGTGGCGATTGCATGATTGTCCCCGCTCCTGGCGGACGTTTCTCACACTCTGAAACCGAACATTTTCCCGATTCCGAGCGAATTGTTCCGAATTTCCTCTGGCGGGTACGCAAAAAAATGTCGTATAACCTTTACAGCGACGTGGAAATGTTTTTGCAGCCGTTGATTACCAGGCGACTATGCGTCTTCTCCCCACAACTTCGCTTTCGAACGCATCACGGGCGATCAGCCCGCGACTTGCCGTGGGCCTGTTGTGCGTTGTTTTCTTTGGCTTCCTCGGTCGGGACGCTCGTGCCGAAACCTGCGGTCACTACCTGTTCAAAAATGGTCAGCCGGTGGCTGGCTCTGATCGTTCTTTGAACGCCGATGCCATCGCTGCTGCGACCCGCCACCAACAGCACCTTCCGGTTCTTCCCAAGGCCCCCTGTAATGGCCCGGGCTGCCGCAAGCAAACTTTGCCGCTCGTACCACCGCCTGCTGCCCCTTTATCCGTAACGGCCAGCGACCCGGCCGCAATTCTGGATGTGCTGCTGTCCGCAAATACCTGCGTCGACAGCATGGCTTCGTTTCAGTCAGAAACGGGCGCGCACTGGGTTGCCAGCGAAGTATTTCGCCCCCCGGCGGCTTGATGCAATCGCACAGCCACCGCCGCGCCCGCAATGGGTCGAAACGGCTGAGTGCTGTCGTTGATGCTGTCATCAAAATCTCGCCGCCTGTCGCTGTGCATGTGACTTGCTGCAGCGTCTGAAAACAGTGCGACTTCCGAGGGTCGTACTGGTGTTCACCAACAGTCCGCTTCCTCGCTGTCATCCCCTTTGCTGAGCAGTCGTCGCGCTGGACATGACGGCAGCATGTGGGCGTGGACAATTGGCAGTGGGGATTGGGGAGGGTGGAACGTTTCGCAGTGCGACACGCGACAGCGCCATCCGTTGGGTCTTCGCCCCTGTTTTTTCTTTTTTGTTTTTTCTTCGTTGTATTTTGCCGGAGTATTGTCATGAAGGCCCGAAACCGTTCCCGTGGTTTCACTCTGATCGAGCTTCTGGTGGTGATCGCGATCATCGCCATTCTTGTCGCCCTTCTGCTGCCTGCCGTTCAGCAGGCTCGCGAGGCTGCTCGCCGCACGCAGTGCAAGAACAACCTGAAACAGCTGGGGATTGCGATTCACAACTACCACGACACCTACAACTGCATTCCGATTGCTGCTGTGAATGCGACAGTCTCTTCCATTTCTGCTCATGCACGACTGCTGCCGTTTCTGGAGCAATCGGTACTTTTTAACCGCATCGACTTCAATGTGAATTTTGACCATCCGAACAACACGCTGGCGCGGATGACGGAACTGCCAGCATTTCGATGCCCCAGCGACCCGACTCCTCTGCCGGCGGCAATCGGTGGACGCAACAACTACTATTGGAATGCGGGCAACGGTATTGTGATGTATCCCACGGGCGCCGCCGGTCAGCCCCCCGCCAACGGCGTGATCTTTCTGACTCGTCGATTCCGCTTTGCTGATGTCACGGACGGACTCAGCAATACCGCCGCTTTGGCGGAGAAGCTCACGGGTGACGGCAGCAACGGCATCAGCTCTCCACGCACTGACACGTTCGCCCCGGGTACCTACCCGAACAGCGCCGACGAGGCTCTGCAGCAGTGCAATGCAACGAACGTTTCCGACCTCGCGCGTCAGGGATATTCCAACGTCGGCGGACCGTGGCTCCAGCAGTATCACTCCACCAATCAGTACAGTCATGCCATTCCTCCGAACGGTCGGTCGTGCATGTTTCCGCCGGGCCGAATCGCCACGACATCCAACAGCCAGCACACTGGTGGAGTGCAGATTCTGCTGGGTGATGGCGCCGTGCGGTTCGTCTCTGAAAACGTTGCTCTTGTGACGTGGCGAGCACTGGGCAGCATCGACGGCGGTGAAGTGATCGGCGATTTCTAAACGCGTCTCCGGTGTCCCCGAGAGCCCGCAGTCATCAGCAGGAGCGTTCGTGACATGTCGTTATGGAAATTTTCCGGATTCAGGTGTGGACCATTTCTCGTACTGGGTTTGCTTCTGTTGGTCGCTGGTTGTGGCGGCAGCGAAACCCAGGCCCTGCCACTCGATGAAGAACTCGCGCGCAGTTCTGTTCAGAAGGCTCTGGAGGCATGGCAGTCAGGCAAAAAACCGGCTGACCTGAGTCCGGAGATTACGATTGGTGATCCGGCCTGGAACGCTGGTCGCCAGCTGAAGAGCTTCCAGATACTCCGCGATGAAGAAACTTCAGACGGTTCGAATCTGCACATTCGCGTACAGCGAACATTCGGCGACGGGGGTGACAAGGCGGAGTCGAAGACAATTTATATCGTCGGCACGTCCCCGGTGATCACGATTTTTCCACGGTAACAGAACCGCTGCGGCAGGAGTTTATCGATGAAGTGCATGACCAAAGTCGGTCGAAATTTGCTGGTGGCCGCGGTGCTGACCGCAGTCTCCGGCAGTTTCAATCTGTCCGTAATGGCGGAAGACCCGGTGCAGCCCGCGCTGACTCGTCCCGAGATGAAGCAGCGTCTTGAAGCATTGCGGCAGCGACAGTCAAGACTCCCCCTGCCACCGCCCACAGAAGCCGAAATCGCGTCCGGGCGCAGTCTCGTGAATAACGGACGGCTGCGTTCGTTGTATCTGCCGACATCGTGGACGTCGTTTGTCATCGCGGGCTGGGGCCGAGGCTCTGCGGCTCGCGCAACTGCGGGTGGTACCACCGCACTGCTGAACGCTCTTCAGGCACAGCCGGACTACGCGTTCAAAACGCGAGTGTTCTGGGTGGTATCGCGAGCCAACGATTGCCAGTACTGTCTCGGGCATCAGGAACTCAAGCTGCGTCGCACCGGTATGCAGGAAGACCAGATCGCGGCACTTGATGGCAGCTGGGACCTGCAGCCTCCGTCCGAGCGTGCGGCCTTTGCAGCGGCCCGCACGCTGACACTCAGCCCGCACCGCTTTGGCACTGCGGAAACTGGTCCGCTGCTGGCCGAATACAAACCCGCAAACCTCATTGATGTGCTCTACACCATTTCCCGCTACAACGCTGTGAATCGCTGGACGTCAGCGACCGGTATTCCGCAGGATCAGTCCTTCGGCGGTGACGATCATCCGGCCCTCGACACGCCCACTTCCGCCCAGTTTGCCGCAGCGGAATCGAGGGTGGCACCGCGCAAACCGGAACAGCGACCGGACTGGGAGAGTCGGGACCAATACCTCGCCCATGTGACTTCTGCCCGCACTCGCACACCGCTCGTCCCGCTCCCGGATTCCGCAACCTCCGCCGCTGTGCTCGCCGGAGATACGCCAGGCATGGTGCCACCCAACTGGTTTCGGGCTCTGAGCGGACTCCCGGTAGCCGTGGACGCCTGGGCGCAACGGCAGGCCCGCGTTCGTGAGGGCGAATCACCGCTCGAACTGCGACTGCTCATCGCCTGGGTCACCGCTCGCGAAAATCGCGCCTGGTATGCTGCCGAACATGCCCGGCTCCGCTACGCGGCCGGCGGTCGCGACACAGCTCCGCTCGATTCGTTCGCCACCCTTGAGGCCGCCGTCTCACCCGCATGGGCCGAGGCCCTGCGATTTGCCCGCAAGCTGACGTCCGCACCGCAGACCATCGGCGATGCCGACGTCGCGCGCCTGCGGGAACATTTCAACGAACGCCAAACAGCAGAGATCATCGATTCCACTGCCGACGCAAACGCCTTCGATCGCTTCACAGAATCACTCCTGCTGCCTCTTGAGCTCTGAGCACCTCCCGAAAGAAAAAGTGACGCCGTACTCGCGCAGTCCGCTGCCCCCCAACCTCCCCTCTCCCCGGACCGGGGAGAGGGGTGAGGGGTGAGGGGTGAGGGATCCATAGAACTTCTCCATGGAGCGGGAAGAAATGATGGAAATCCGGATTACTGTTGTTGGGGAGAATCCCGGGGAGGGGTGCTGAGCTTTCCGCTGACGTTCAGCCTCCGACACGAATCAGGCGATCTCCCTGCAGGACCTGGCCATTCGGATTGACCGCGCGCACCTGGATTCTGTGAGTGCCGGGTGTTTCAAGTGTTTTCAGGCTGGCTTTCCAGAGGTGGGGGCAGACCATTGGCGAAGCGAGTTTCCGCCACGGCAGTTTGTCCTTCATCGGCTGTTCCTCGTTGAACAGTGTCTGGAAGAGCGGATCTGTTTCGTTTTCGGTTTTGATCATGGCCTGCCATTCGCCGTCGTTGACTCGCCATTCCACAACGGCACCTGGGATGGCATTAAAGACATTCGCGCGAAACTCGGTATCGCTACCCGGAGCGAGCTGTTCCGGTGCGGTGATTCGAATCTGTTCGTCGGGACCGCGGCGAGCCGCTTTGTAATCCAGAAGATATCGGGTGCCGTCGAAGTGCATGATTGTGTAGCCATTTGGCGTTCCATCGGCGCACATTGTGTGGGGAATGCCGTGTTCGTCCGGCTTTCCGGACCACCACGCGCCGCAGACGGTGACGTTGATGATGTGATGGTGCGGACGTGTTCCTTTCCAGCCATCGCTGGCGCCCATCAGAACGTGTTCGTGGTGGTGTGTGTGTCCTGCGAGCGAGATGCAGTGTTCGCGGGTTTCAAGGATGCGAAGCAGTCGTTCGCGGCGAGGTTCAATCCACGGTGTGGACTTCACCAGAGGAATATGCATCATGGCCACCACAAGTCGGTCCTGCGGGACATGCTTCAGGTCGTTTTCGATAAAGGTGAGTTGGTCTTCACTGAGTCCGGTACGGTACATCTTGCGCTCGCCAACCCGCATCCAGTGAACGTCGTCCACGGCGATGAAGTGAACGGGGCCGTAGTCGAAGGAGTAATACGGTGGGCCGTAGACACGTTCCCAGGTTTCGTCGCTGAGTTCATCATCTTCGGAAGCGTAATTGATGTCGTGGTTGCCCAGAACGTTGTACCACGGCACACCGATGTGGCTGATGGTGCGGTTAAAGCTGTCAAACAGACTGAGGTCGTCAAACAGAACATCTCCGAGAGTTACCCCGAAGGCAGCCTTCACGCCGGCGAGTTCTTCGACGACGTCGTGAGCGATGTAGTCAATTTCCTTCTGATCGCGCGGCTGAGTATCTCCGAAGAAGATCACATCGAACGCGGCTGGTTCGTCTGCTGTGGTGAGCGGAAAGTCGATGGACGGTGGCAGAGGCCCGGTGGGCGGAACGCCGGGGAAGTCCTGTGGCGGTGAGCCTTTTGGCTTGTGAATGTAGTAGAAGCGGGACAGATTGAGTTCGTCAATCACGGGTCGATGTCCGGATGGTTTGATGACGAAGACGATCGTGTCATCGTCCACCGGGAGCACGTACCGCCCTTCGGCATCGGTGACGGTGACTTCCCGACCATTTGAGACCCTGACGCCGGTCAGCCCCTGTTCACCCGCATCGCGCTGGCGGTTCTGATTGGAATCGACATAGACGATGCCTTTGGCTTCGTCGGCCTGTACGTCGGTGGTGACGCTGAGAACACAGAACATCAGCAGCAGGGTGGCAGCCGGTTGCATGGTCGGACGCGGAGGTTTGAACTGGGAGATAAACATGAACTCACCTTTGGAATTTGTGCGGAGGAATGTCCGTTGGGATCGTGACTGGCTGAAGACGGGGAACACGAAAGTCAGTAGTGCGGAGGGCGTTCGGCAGCGGGGTCGCGACGTTCCGCCCCATCGCTGATTGACTGAAATTCCTGTTCAAGACGTGTGAAGCGCGATTCAAATTCCTGGATTCGGCGAAGAAAACCAAGCAGGGACTGGTTGACGGCGTCGAGATCGTGCTGGAGGTGGGCGATGGCGGATTCCATTCGTTCCAGCCGCTGTTCGTGGGCGTCTGAATTCTGCGTTGAATTCTGCGTTGTCGACATTCCCGGGTTCCTTCTGTTCTTTCCCGCTGTCCCGGGACTTGCTTCAGTACTCGTGGCCCCCTAAAAAGCGGGGCAGGTTTCGCGCTCCACCACAAACAGGGGCGTTTTCTCTCACGAATCAGGATTGAACGCAACCATGCAGCCCGATGAAAAAGCTCGTGAACTTGGCGTCTGTTTCGAACCGCTCACCCCCGGCTATCTGAATCTCTGCGTCCGCTCCGGCAACCAGCTGATCACGTCGGGGCATGTGAGTGACGTGAAGGGAGTTCTGGGGAAGGGGTTGACAGTAGAGCAGGGCTACGCGGCGGCTCAGGAATGTGCGCGTAAGATTCTGCGTTCCGTCTTCCACACCCACGGCACTCTGAACGGCCTCAAAGTGATCAAGGTTCTGGGATGTGTTTATTCGGCCCCCGACTTCACTGACCAGCACCTTGTGATTAACGGCTGCAGCGATCTGTTTCACGAGATCTTTGGCAAGACCGGCGACGGCTGGCACGCTCGCAGTGCACTTGGATTTGCCGCCTTGCCCACTGGTGCCGCGGTCGAGGTCGAGGCGATTTTTGAAGTGAAGGCAGGCTGAGTGGCAGGCGGGAAGAAGCCGCAGCGTCGCGGTCATTCGGCGCCCACTGGTGGCGTGCGACGGTTTCTGAGTAACGTGTCGGTGGACGGCAGATCTGCGGCCATGGAAACCGACGGGGGGTTGGCTGCGCTGATCGGGCAGTTGCGTCAGAATCCTGCGGGACTGTGGGGCCTTGGCCTGTCGCTGCTGCAGTTGCTGGGACATGCCAGCTGGCTGGGGCTGGTGGTTGGGATATCAGGGACGTCGGCGGCAGAGAAGTTAAATTCTTCTTCGCCGCTGGCGTGGCTGATCGTAGGGGTGCTTGGGGCAAGCCTGCTGTTGACGGGGGTGGCTCTGTTTGTGTGTTTGTTTTACGGACTGCGAAAATCGCCTCGCGCCCCGGCACTTGTCGGGGCGGCGATGGCGTTTTTCGTGGGGGTTCTGGTTTCGGCAGCCGTGTTCCTTCAGGGGCTGAGGTCAATGTCAGCCCGCTGACGGTCTGGCGGTCTACTTCATCGCGGCGCGGGCTTCTTTTTCCTTGCGTCGGCGTTCGAGGATTTCCGGCTGGAGTCCTCGGGGTACCTGGCGGTAGGCGAGGAATTCCATGGTGAAGGTGCCTTTGCCCTGGGTCATGGAGCGAAGTTCGTTGGCGTAGTCGAACATGCTGGAGAGCGGGGCTTCGGCGACGATGACACAGATGCCGCCGTTGACTTCTGAGCCGGTAACAAGGCCGCGTTTGCTGGAGAGGTGCCCGGTGATTTGTCCCTGGAACTCTTCAGGAACCTCGATTTCGAGTTTCATGAAGGGTTCCTGGAGGGCGACTTCGGCTTTGCGGAGAGTATCGCGCATGCAGCCGAGGGCGCAGATCTTGAATGCCATTTCGGACGAGTCGACATCGTGGTAGCTGCCGTCCTGGAGTCGCATTCTGACGTTCACAACTTCGTATTCGCCGAGCGGACCTTTTTTGAGTCCTTCTTCGAAGCCATCGTCGCAGGGGGCGATGTATTCGCGAGGAATACGACCACCGGTGACTTCGTCGACGAATTCGTAGTGGACTTCGGATGTTTCCGGGAGCGGTTCGAGGATACCTTTGACGTGGGCGTACTGACCGGAACCACCTGACTGCTTTTTGTGTTTGTAGTCGAATTCGACGGCTTTGGTCGGCGTTTCGCGATAGGCGACGCGGGGTTCACCGACGACGCACTCGCATTTGTATTCGCGTTTGATGCGTTCGACGTAGATTTCGAGGTGGAGTTGTCCCATGCCGGCGATGAGTGTTTGTCCGGTTTCTTCGTCGGTCATGACGCGGAACGTGGGATCTTCGCGGCGGAAGCGTTCGAGTGCTTTGCTGAGTTTGTCGGCATCGTCGCGTTTTTTCGGTTCGATGGAGAGTCGAATCACGGCGTCTGCGACGAAGATATTTTCGAGGGAGACGTTGATGCCTTCGGCGGTGAAGGTATCGCCGGAGGCGCAATCGACGCCGACGAGGGCGATGATGTCCCCAGCTTCAGCGCCATCAATATCCTCGCGTTCGTTGGCGTGCATGCGAACGAGTCGACCGAACCGCACTAATTTTCCAGTGCGGGCGTTGGTGTAGGACTGACCCTTGACGATTTTGCCCTGATAGATGCGGGTGTAAGTCAATTGTCCGAAGCTTTCGACGACGGTTTTGAACGCCATGCAGACGAGCGGTGCGTCGTTGGAATCGCTGAGCAGGAACTTGGGGTGCGTTCCGTCTTCGCCGACTGGTTTGCCGTTGTCGATGGCGAACTTCTGGCGGTCGGGTGGGGAGGGGAGGTATCGGACGACGGCATCGAGAGCTTCCTGGACGCCTTTGTCCTTGTAGGCAGTGCCCATCAGCACTGGAGTGATTTGCTGGGCGATGGCGGCACGGCGGATGACGGAGCGAACCTGTTCGATGGAGACTTCGGCTTCTTCGAGCAGAGCGGCCATGAGGTCGTCATCGTGCAGTGAGAGTTCTTCGAGCATGTGTCGGCGGGCTTCGTCGGCCGCTTCTTTGTACTCTTCGGGGATTGCCTTGCGAATGATGTCTTCGCCTTTGTCACCTTCGAAGTAGACAGCTTCCATGCGAACGAGGTCGATGACCCCCTGGAAGCTGGATTCGCGGCCCATGGGAACCTGGAGAGGGACGGCGTTACATTTGAGCTTTTCCTTCATCATGGCGACGACTTTTTCGGGGTTGGCCCCGATGCGGTCCATTTTGTTGATGAAGGCGATTCGCGGCACGCCGTAGCGGCGCATCTGGCGATCGACGGTGAGCGACTGGCTTTGAACGCCACCGACCGCACACAGCACGAGGATGGCGCCGTCGAGAACGCGGAGGCTGCGCTCGACTTCGACGGTGAAGTCCACGTGTCCCGGGGTATCGATGATGTTGATTGGGTGGCGGCCACCGAGTTCTGTGTCGTCCCAATCGACGCGAGTGGACGCGGAGGTGATGGTGATGCCGCGTTCGCGTTCGAGGTCCATGTGGTCCATGGTGGCGCCGCCGTCGCCGCCTTTCACTTCGCGGATCTTGTGAATGCGTCCGCAGTAGAAGAGGATGCGTTCGGTGAGCGTTGTCTTGCCCGAATCGATGTGCGCGGAAATACCAATGTTACGAAGCTGTTTAATGTCCATGATTGAACGACAAACCTCACAGGAAAAAACGGAAAAGCCGCACCGAAAAACACACCGTGGGCGCAAACCGGGGTCAAAACCGAACCCAGCATGCTACCGGCGAACTCACTGTTCCGAAAGGGAAACTCCGGGGAATTCACGGAAACACGCAGCGTTTCCTGACACGGGAATGCCGCACCATGCAAAGTCGATCGCCCCGAAAAGCCCCGGGAATCGGCCGCTCGCGAATCAGTTCATCATGCCCAGCCCCCCGGAAACTGCTCGATACGGCCGGATTGCCGCAACCCGGCGGCCCCAGATGCTCCAGCCACCCCAGACCGCCAGCACTCTCAGCCCATACGGACCGCTGCTACTCTTCCGAAGCATTCCGGCGGCCGGAATCTGCAGTCGCAGCTGGATTCCTCACTTCCCGGGTTCTCGGTACCGCCATTTTTGCCCCAACTCCTGCTATCATCCCTGCGTTCGGAATTGAGAGGGCCTGGTTTCGTGGGCCAGCCGGATTTGTTCGGGAGCGATGGATGACGACAGCAGCAATTCTCGGAGCGGGGGCCATGGGCACGGCCTCAGCCTGGATTCTCGCCCAGCATCCTGACTGCAGTGTGCGTCTGTGGGGTCGCAACCCCGACTACGTGCGGCAGCTGGCGGAAACGCGTGAGAACCTGCGGTTGCTGCCGGGCTGTGTTCTTCCGCCATCCATTCGTGTCACCAGCTCCGCCACCGAAGCGCTCGACGCCGCCACCGTGGTCTTCTGGTGCATGCCCATGCGTGGTCTGCGAGATGCCCTGCAGCTGCTGGGGTCAGATGTCCCGCAGCAGTCGCTGCAGGTGAGCACAATAAAAAGCATCGAGAACAGTACGCTGCTGCGGCCCACAGAGATTCTCGCAGCGCACCTCCCGGATTCCCGAATTGCTGCTCTGGGTGGCCCCTGCCATGCCGAGGAAATTGTCCGCCGCAAGCCCGCCAGCATCGTTGTCGCCTCCACCGACGCTGGTGCCGCTGAACACATCCAGGCTCTGATGTCCACTGAATTTCTCAGGATCTACGCCAACACCGATCTTGCTGGTGTGGAGCTTGCTGCCGCGCTCAAGAATGTCATTGCCATCGCGGCTGGTATCTGCGACGGGCTTGAACTGGGCGACAACGCCAAAGCCGCCCTGATCACTCGCGGACTCAGCGAAATGGTTCGCTTTGGTTCGGCACTTGGAGCGCGTCCGGCCACATTCTTCGGCCTTGCAGGGCTCGGAGATCTGATCACCACCTGCAGCAGCCGACACAGCCGCAATCGACACGTAGGTGAACGGCTTGGCTGCGGTGAACCCCTGCAGTCCATCGAGCAGTCGATGGCCGCCGTTGCCGAGGGAGTGGCGACAGCGCGCAGCGTCCATCAGCTGGCTCATGAACGCGGCATCGA
>Ga0172373_10005366_pt1 | contig 17616 bp, 25 predicted proteins | sample Lak10m_2_FD_114546 | JGI IMG/M metagenome (GOLD analysis project Ga0172373, IMG submission 114546) | Freshwater microbial communities from Kabuno Bay, South-Kivu, Congo - kab_092012_10m | ecosystem: Environmental > Aquatic > Freshwater > Lake | place: Democratic Republic of the Congo...
AAAAATGGGTTCCAAACTGAAAAAATGGAAGAAATCTACAACCATTACAAGCAAAAAGCAAAAGCATAACTTCTAAAAGGAGAACACGCATGGCATCACCAGAAAACACCAAGTGGTGGGATGAATCAGCACGCTTGAAGGAAAAGAACAAACGCCGTTCGCAAAAACGGACGGCAGAAAAACCGTGGAAAACACTGCAAGACAAATCAAACAAAAAGGAAAATGAATAAATGGCGACTGCACAGGAATTCAACAGCCAAGTCGTGATAACGCTTGGCAGCGCGCAAAAAGCTATAGCGGTGATGAGAGAAATACTCGAAAAACACACCGACGTCATACATAAGCTCGTAGAGCGAATCGAAATACTGGAAGAAAAAGGAAAACAACAATGAAAACAGACGACAAAATCAAATTAGACAGAGTAGAGAATGAAAACGAGCACACGCGACACTACGGGTTCAACGCCTACAGGGCAAACGGTTACTCGATGCCCAAAGGGTTCATCACGAGCTACGTGGCGTGCAAGTTCGAGTCGAGCGGCAAAACGGTCATCGAATTCTCGATTCAGTCACCCACCGGCGACGCGTCCGACCACTTCAACTACACGATTCCTTGCGAGTCGTGGGAACAAGCGGTATGGATCGTGGACATGCAATACGTGGCGTACGAAATAATGCTCGACGAATACCAAAAAGAGTTCGAGCAGATAAGCGTATGAACAAAAAAATTACCATAGGAACGTTGATCACCGCCCTTACATTCGTGGGGGCGTTGATCTTCTCTCAAAAAAAGAAAAGGAACAAATTATGTTAGCATTCATGCTAGGATTCATAACGTGTTACGCCATGATGGTGACGGGTTACGTGTATTTGTACGATCAGAAATTAAAAAGACAAAATGCACGCGGAAATCACCCCACAAATTGGGATTAAAACACGACGGTGCCACCCCCTGGTTCGTTCAAAAAAAAAGGGCACAGGGGGTGACATATGCTCGAATGGTTCTTCGATCTGATAGAACAAATTTTCTACTTGTTTGGTTCTGAAGATCAAGAAATATAAAAAATAAACATAGAAACAAAAAAAATACACATAGAAACAAAAGGAAAAAACATGAAAGCTATCAACAAAACAGTGAATGCACTCGGCAAAATCACAGGCAAGACTTTCAGGGCCACCAAGCAAGCCCCGCGAAAGACGATCGACCTGAGCAAGGACCTCAAAGACGCTTTCGTCGACGGTCTGAACTCGGACAAACCGAAAACGCCGACTCTTCCAGAGATCTAACCGACAAAGAGCGTAAAAAAAAAGGGGTTCAACACCCCAAATTAAAATGAAATAACAACAAACACACAGAAAGCACAAATAAATGACTACATTCACGGAAAAATTCAATCTCGACACCTCGTTGTTCGACCAAATCGCCGAGAACATCGACAGTCTTCAGTCCACCGCACGGACTCAAATGCTGTCGATCGGCAAGAAGGTCAACTTCAAAGGCTCGATCAACAACATCGAAGTCCCAGCCTCGGTGACGCTTCGCGAAGCCTCGTTGAGCCGCATCTCGGTTCTTCGTCAGCAAAGCCCGTACACAGGCAAAGAGTACTACCTTGTCACAGGCGTAATGAACCCGGTCAAGATGGACCTTAACGTGACGATCGACGGAGCAGAAATCAGCATCGTCGACCTGTTGCACAAGTTCGTGACGGATTCCGGCAAGACGGTTGAGAAAGACAAGTTCACCTCGTCGCTCAAAGGTCTCGGCTTGAACTTCACGGACGGTATGCCGTTGTTCTTCCACCAATTCGGTGCCAACGAAGACGGCTTCAAGCACGCCATCAACGCGTTCAAGAGCGCGGGCGCAGTCGACGTGACTGGTCGTATCGAGAATCCAGGCCGCATCATCGCAGCCTACCAACACAAGAGCGGCGTACCAGTGACGGCGTTCGAGTTGGGTACCACCGATCGTGAGAAATCCCGCACAAAGCAGGGTTTCTTGAACTTGGTGGACGCCTCGGTAGAGACATTCCAACGCGTCTATGGTCTGCGTCTTCAAGCGCATGTCCTTGGACAAAAGATGGAAAACCTCGCCCAGTCGAAGATCAAGGAAGCAGAAGAGCAGCGTCAAAAGATGCTTCAGCTTTCTCGTCAATGGGTTTCCAACTGGTCAGGTTCGCAGCAGCGCATCGAGATCACGCCTTCCGGCGCATTCGACAAGAAAGACATCTACGATCCAGTGAACGCACCTTCGGGTCGATTCACCATGGTCGTGAATGGCAATGACGTGGCATGCGACCTTTGGTCGAACTCTGCGCAAGCAAACACGAACACGGTTGCGGCTTCGGCCTCAACCCAAGAATCAGACGCAATGCCCTTCTAGGCTTGCTCAAACAGTTTGTCCGTTCTGTGATAAAAACGGACACTTTTCTTTTAATTAAATACAAAGAATAACCAATGCCGATACTGATGCTATTCCACTATATGTGGTATATCTGAAGTATCGGTTTTTTAAATTTTATTAGAGCGGCAACCGCCGAACTTTTGTTCGGTCTGGTTGACGCGAAATATTTTCCTTCACGTGTTGCATCGAAGGATATTATGTGATAACATATATCCGTCAGATATCATCAACACAAGAAGGAGAATACGAGCTATGCCTCGCCAACATCAATCTTCTAAGATGAAGAAGGTTCTAGCCGAATTAAAGCGGTTAGGTTTTGAAGTGACAAGAAATAAGTCTGGTACCTATCGGATTGTCCCCCCTTCAACAATTCAAGGACCAACTTATACGACTCACGGAACAGAGTCCGCTCTGCATCCGATGAGACGAGACTTCAAACGAATGTACAATGTTGTTCTTCACGTGTAGTATGATTATGACGGTCGGTACGGTTGCAAACACTCACTTGTAATCGTACCGATCTTTTTTTTTCGGCCAAAGTTGACGGTCTTAAAATATTTTTATTTTAGACTCGAAACCGCCGAAAAATCAAAGCATGCCTCACGTTGTAGTATACACATATAATACACATACAACACCTCTGTACTCCCATATGGGTTTAATTATTATTTTAATTAAAACAACCCTATTATAATAATTTGTTAATCAAACATATGTTTTGACCACTTTTCAAGTGTGTGCCCAGTATAAAGCATATATAATCCCGTCAATGCCTAATAGCTACCTGATAAAGATGAGACAAGAAACTGGCTTGTTCCTGATTTGGTTTCTCTAATACGCACTCTACTTTCCTTCTGAAAGGAATACCCTACCTATATGGATGATATCTCTACTCCTGCCAAGATAATGATCTTTACACTGTATGTTTTTATTTGCGCCGCCTGCTTGAAGGCCATAGGACTGATATAAAACCATGTTTAGATTACTGTTGGACCTGTGTTCATTGGTTTGGATCTGGGCCGTTTTCGAGCCCTGGCAACCCATTGTCATAGCACTGTGTTCAATGGGAATCTATAAGCTGGCAGTTAAGCAATACATACGCTAAATAAAAAAAATTATTGGCGGCGATTTTCGTCCAGGAAAATATGTGTTAAGCACTGAAAAGATCGTCATTTAAGATCTGGTTAGTGAAAGAGTTTTTTCAAAAATACAGACCATTGGTCTAGTATATTGATAAAACAAAAACTTACTTAATACTTACCCTCCTTTCAAATTAAGTAGGTACCCCTTATTGTCACAATATACTCGTGCTAGTCCCCACAGATGTTAAATCCTTTTCCGTCTGTGGGGGCTACATTTTTTAGCAAGGCGAAAGAAAGTTCAGATGTCTTTAACAAACGATCAAGCACTCGAAATAATCAAGGTCCACGACGAGTTGTGGAACGCTGTTTATGATCGAGGCGTCAAGTCCTATAGTCTTACATACAAAGACAAAGATTATACGATTAATATACCACCACATTTTGGCTATGCTTCGGTTTTATTGCCGAATTCTGAGGGAAACAAATTCCTTTGGATTACTCAGAATTTAAACAAGTCTACATACGGTACGTTGGCTATCAAGTCAGCACAAGATTCAAACAATGATCATAGAATTACTTGGATCGTCGATACCACCAATGGAGGATTTAGATATCGCTCCAATATCACGACCACTCGTGATTCTCAAAACACTTTAATACATGGTGCAATTGAAATTTATGATAGCCTTGGTAAAGAGACCATTTGGTCTAACAACCAAGCTATCATAACAAGAAAGGCAGCATTTTAATAGTGAATGATCTTGATTTAATGAAGCTCGACATAGATATACTTGATTGTTTCAACAAGTTTGATTCAATACTTCAAAAGTATATCGAACAATATCGATTTATCAGCGTCGAACCGCAAAATGCAGAAATTGTTCAAAAATATTATAGCGGCATTTACCAACTTAGTTTGGCAATTGCCTCTACCGTAGAAGCGTACAAAGAGCTTTGTTACTGTAAAGGTATAGTCGTCGTAAGTTAAAAATTTGTTAAACCCTGTTATTTATATATGTTATTGTTTATTCATACCATATAATATATATGTTTGTAATAATGGTTTTTGAAAAACTCAAGATATTTATAGAAATATCTGTTTTTTGACATCATTGTTATATAACTTTATATGACATATGAGATATAAAAACTTAACCAAATTAACCTCATAGAGGAGTAACAAAAACATATGCCAAGAGGTAAAACAAATGCGATTGAACAAGTTATTAATGGAAAATACGCAAGCGGAGCTGAAATCACAGTTAATCAACTTGCATCAGAAATTGGTTGCACTGTTCAAAACGTGTATATCTACATTAGAAAAAATCCTGGTAGAATCTCTAAAGTACGTAGAGGCTTATATCAAATTAGTCCATCTATTCCTTCTGCTGCTGGTTCCCACAACGACAGTGGTACCAACCGCTCAGTAGGAAATTAAACTTATATAAAAATGATTTAATTTTAATATCTTGGTTACTATTTATATAGTTGATCAAATATTAAAATTGTTTGTTGTGTGAATGCGGTTTAATATCCGCATTCGCATGACAATAGTTATGCTATAATAGATATGTGTAATTAAATGTAATGCCCGATTATCGGGCAGATAATAGAATCAAAGAAATACGAAAATGTTGTATAACATTTAGGAAGTCGGAGATGGCTATAACTGCCAACCGTTAGGGCATTCGTAAGTCCTCACAATCTTCGGTTTCTCATTACGCCATACTAATGCAATGTGTAGTTTAGCTTTGCAAACCAAGACGAAAGTGAGCAGACTGATGAATACAAATTTAATTAAATCTGTATTTTATATAGTTATATCATTATATTTAACCGTAGGCGCAAGCACGGTTTATGCTAATACTGTATTACAAGATGATAAAGAATCTTCTACTCATTCTGAGTTAAGATCTAAAGCGATTAAAAATCTTTCTTTTAATTTCTATGCAAAAGAAAGATATAATGAAAACATAATATTTAAACATGGTGATGTTTCTTGGCTATCCAGTCTTGCTTCACAAGCTGGATGGCCAAAGGATACTCATTCTCGTTTAGCTCAAATTATTTTGCGAGAGTCAGGCGGTTGTCCAAACCGACGTGGCGGAGATGCAGTTGACAAGAATTGCAACATAACCCATGTTACAGAATGGAATCATCGTTCTGACACCGGCTTGTTGCAGATTAATGGAGTCAATTACGACATTACTCGCAACAAATGGGCTGCTTTATGTTTAAGAATGAATATTTGTATTCAAGAGCCTTTGCTTGATCCTCATACCAATTTGAAAGCTGGATATCTTTTGTATCAAATTTCTGGTTGGGGTCCTTGGGACCCGTGTACTTGGGGACCCAAGTATGCCCATAGGTGCAAGCCATAATTATATATTTTAATTGTTACACCTAGTTCATAGAAAGACTTGGAAACTTCTTCCAAGTAACAATTATCAATTAGGAGTAACGAAATGGCTATTCAGCTTAGTGATGAAACACGGGTTCATACCCAACCAAGCAAGTTTGCTATAACCGAGCCCAGCAAGGTTGTCACTTTCATACAAGGTGAACCACCGACTGGCATTCGCGGCAAGCGATCAAATCCGGTAATTGACAGCATTTATTATGCTTTAATTACTAACCGTAATCAATGGGCACATGTCAACATTCAGATTACGAATAAGAAGCAGTTGTCAAGCATCATTACTGCCTTGAATTATCGTTCTTCGAAAGACAACATGGGTTTGTCTACACGTACGATGAACAACGAACGAACCAAGACGTTCGAGCTTTGGGTAATGCTTAGCCCTAGATGATCTTTCTGGTGTCCGCGACCGTTTGAGTGGACGGTTGCGGACACCATTAAGTAAAAACATTTTTTTTAGTTCATTCAAAATATACTTTTAATTTTTTTGTTGTAGTTCGTACAAAAAAGAAGGGAGAACTCCATGTTGGTAGATAAAATGCATTTGCAAGAATGGACTTGCGACGCGTGTAACAAAAAGGTTTTTGGACACACCGTAGAAAACGGTCTTGAGCTTGTCGGATTCGCCGGTCATTACGCAGGTTTCACCGACAGTTGCTTTGACGAAGAAGGTACTTTTTCGAATAAAGCGCGTTTCTGTCATTCATGTTGCGTAAAGCTTTTCAAGTTATTTCCTGTTTTGGCCAAAAATATGGGGATCTTGAAAGGCCAAGGTCATCATCCTGGTCCTTCTGACAAACCTTGTTGTGACTATTCATGGTCGACATTACCCAATGACGAGAACAAGACCATTCTTCTTATTTCAGCAAGAGACAAAGACAATATTCTTTATTGGAAGAAGGCGTTTTATGAATAACATTACTCCATGTATAATTTGTGAATCTTCAGTTCTTTTGGTTGAAGGCAGTAATTACAGATTTAAGAATGCTTCTAAATTAGTAATTCATGCCCATCAACCTTCTAACTTTGAGAACCATACTTACGAAGGCATCATATGCGATTCGTGTATGGATAAATTAATACAATCAAATAAACTTTTAATATACGTGTAGTACATTCAAAATTATGGACTTTATTATATCAACAAGGAGGAAATAATATATGTTAACAATGGTATTTTTGCTAGCTATCATGTCGACAGTTTTGGAGTTGATGATTGCGGCAAACGTTCCTTTATGGCGGCAATGGAGTTACAAAAGCAAACTTTTCAATTTGCTTAATTCCATGTTCTTGTCATATTTTATCGGTCTTGGGTTCGGTGCTCAAGGCCTTATAGCTTTGACCGCAGGTGTTTTGTCAACTTTCTTGACTATTCCAGGTTATTCATATTTGAATTGGAATTATGACACTGAAATTGCCAAAACCAAATACGAAGGCAATCGATATAAATATGCCAAAAAGGTGTCCAAACCCAAAATTGTTAAAGCAAAAGAACTTGGTTCTGACCTTATCAAGGTTGGTTATGTGACAGGCAAAGTGATCACTGCACCACTTTGGATTAGTCGAAAAATATATAATTATTGTAAATCATAATAAATACACCATAAACAAAGGAAAAATATATGACAGATAATCCATACCAATTGCCGTTTCCAGACAATGACAATGACGGTGAAATTGAATATGATTTTCCTCTTTGGAACAAGATGAGCAAAGACATTCGAAAGTTATCTTCGAATTTTGATCAACGTTCCGTGCGAGAACTTGTTTCCACATATTATCGGATTCAAGATAACAGAATAGCTGTTGCGGCACAATCCAGAGAGCTTCAAAAAGCCGATTCTCCTTACGAGTTGGTTCAGTTCTTATCTGACAACTTGGGATACATGGAGACCGCTTTGAAGTATCCTTTGCAAAGATTTGCCGAAACATATCCGGTAGGTCGTTGGGCTCTTAACCAATACGGAATTGGTCCAGTAATTACGGCTGGTTTGATTTCCCATATTGATATTGACAAGGCAAAAACAGTCGGTTCGATATGGCGCTATGCAGGACTTGATCCCACTATCGAGTGGAAGAAAGGCCAGAAGCGTCCGTTCAACGCCGAGTTGAAAACTTTGTCATGGAAAATCGGTCAGAGTTTCATGAAGTTTTCAAACCGCGATCAGTGTTTTTATGGCAAGCTTTACAGGCAAGACAAAGAACGTCGTCTTGCCAAGAATGAAGCCGGTGAATATTCTGAGAGAGCGAAACAGATTCTTGATTCCAAGAATTGGAAGACCAACGCCACAAGCGATGCTTTGAAAAAGGGCTTTTTGCCTCCTGCGCAAATAGACGCTCAAGCTCGTCGCTTTGCCGTCAAGATATTCTTGTCACACTTTCATGCTGTTTGGTACGAAGATCATTACGACAAGAAGGCTCCAACTCCATATACTATAGCGCATATGGATCATGTTCATGAAATTCAAATTCCTGGATATAATTCCAGGTTTTAAATTTCAAGGTTTGATGCAGTGTGGCTCCTGCATTAAAGAAATACAATAAATCCACGAAACAAAGGAATATATAATATGTACACATTAGCCCTTGCTATTCTCATCGGTTTTGTCGCCGCTCAAGTGACAAATATCGCTGTAGATAACGTTCCTGTTCTAAACAAAATTCCTGTTTTGAACAAGGAAGGCAATATGTTTACCCTTGTAGCTGTTCTTATGGTGTGGTTGACAGACACCTCGATACTCGGAACTTACGGTATCGGAAACGGTGATCAATGGGTTGACGTAGTCGGTAGTGGTTTGGCCGTTGTTGGTGTAACAACAGCAGTCGATGCCATTATCCGTTATTTGGAAAGCAAATAATCAACACCAGGGGTGCGTCTGGTTCAACAACGCACTTTTAATTGAATGAATCAATTTCGCGGAATTTGTAACAAGGTAGTGGAATGAATCAAATCGGTTAATTTGTAACACTAGAATGGAATGAATCATGACAAATGATTGTAACACTGCAAATAAATGAATCAGTAGCGGGAATTTGTAACGAGGCTAATGAATGAATCATAAGAAGAAATTTGTAACGTTTAACGGGAATGAATCAACCAGCCCGATTTGTAACATGCTGAGCAAATGAATCACGTGCGTGGATTTGTAACAAGATTATCGAATGAATCACTGCACTTAATATGTAACATTAAGCGAGAATGAATCATTACTGACGACATGTATCATGAATACGGAATGAATCAAGGTTCCAGATATGTAACATTGTTAATGAATGAATCAGACCACCCGATTTGTATCAAAAGAATGGAATGAATCATCCAACCAGATTTGTAACACAACCATTAAATGAATCAAGTTTCACGATTTGTAACACAAACGCGGAATGAATCACTGACAACGACTTTTAACATGATGCACGAATGAATCAAAGTACGCGATTTGTAACATTATGTGTGAATGAATTGTATGAAAAATAAAATGTAATATGTAGTTTTTGCAGAAAAAAAGGGAATTAAAAAAAATTGAAAAGGAGAAACTAAATGTCATTTGAGACCTATCGTCCCAATGTAAGATTGAAAGCTTTGGCCAACGGTCCTTTGCGTTCAAACAATAATTATCAATTTGGTTTTTACGACATCGGTGTTCTGCGCCATGCTCTTCAGCATTCTGGAGCGCCGGAATACCGTGTGGCGGCTTTGCCAATACCGTCGAATGATTTCGATCTTGCCGATTTGGAAAAGATTATCACCAACAAAAATGTTCAGTATGCCATCGTTGACAAAAACAAGATCGTCGTAACCATCATAGATGGCCAGACGGGTTGGATGAGCGTTCTTGAAGACATGGGTTTTAAAGTCAAGGGTGGTGGCAAAACTGCCAAGCGCATGAAGTCATTTCATCGCGCCACTCTGCTCAACGCCCATTTTGACGATCTTAAAATCAAATGGGTTGAACCCACTGATTTTACGCGATATGACTTTACCGGGTCTGCAGATTGGTCGCCTTGGGTAACTCAGGGTCTTCCTCGTCTTTTGGACGGTGGCATAGTGATTTCGTCTCGTCTTGTGCAGCAAGCGGTCAAGAATTTGCCGGTTTACGAACCACACAATACTCTTGACACCAACGAATATTATTATGATCCTACCGTTCGTCAACACCTTGTAAATTATTTGCTTAAATCTAAGGTGTTCAACGGTAGAATTCTTACTTCTGAAGGTATTCTTAAGGGCAATTTGTTTGTCCGAGACGACCTTCCTGAGTTTATCGATGTTATTTCAACTCGCGACAACTTGAAGAAAGAAGTTACATATCACAAAGGTTTTCGTTTGCTCGCCGAGCCGCAGGGTCCCAAGACTCGCGTCATCACGGATGATCAAACGGTAATCAACTTGCCCAAGTTGTTTCGTAAATCTGACATGGAAATGTGGCTCAAAGAGGAATACGAAAAGATGTTCAACAAAGCCAAAGACGGGCATCTTATAACCGATTGGAAGTCTGTGTTCATGCGTAATTTTACGCGCGACAACCAAGACATGGAAGATATCGAGGCCCAATCTCGTATCAGCTATGTCGGTTATCGTTGGGTGAGCATGGGTTTGTCTATTACGCATTCGCCTTGGCTTTTCGAAACCTTGGCCATATCTCACGCCAAGCCGCTTCAAAAGCGAATACCCATACCCTGTTCTGTTTATGAGCAGGTCGTTCCTGAGTCTTTGGCTCGAATGGCTGGACACGATATGTTCGTTGAAGAAGGCACGATCATGAGAATTGATTCTCTGGGAGTGCATGTCGTCAGCGATTATGACTGGCTTGAGATGTATGAATCTCATGGCGGTCACGATCAGGACGACTTTTTCAAATGTTTTTATCGAACAATCGAGCACAATGGCACGACCAAAAAGGTCGTGGTCATCGCTCGTTCGCCGAACGGTTTTGGCGAGTATTCGATGTTTAACTATGTCGAAGGTCAGTGGTATCCCACATGGACCAAATCCGACGGTGAAAAAGTTTCTTTTCCGTTGATCAACGGGCGTGCTTGGCCGGAGCGTTTGAGCGAAGCGATTCGTTCCGAAAAAGTCAAGTACGTCGGTTTGCCAAGCGAAAACAAAGATGAAGACACGCGTTCAGAAACGGAATCATACAGCGTTGCCGACGTCATGCGCGATGTCAAAATTGCCATGAATGGCGGTAACGTCGGTCGTTTTGTCAACGCTTCAATGCTTCATTCGATGGTTCTTAGCAAACACAGAACAAATCAACTTTGTTCCATGGAGTCTGCGATCGACGGATGTACTCAGACGAGCGATCCCGACGACCGCGAAGCCATCGATACCGAGGCACAAATCATGATAGACGAAGTGCTTGCCTCAAACAAGCCCGTCGACCGTGATTTTTGGTTCGGCAGATTTCGAGCACTTGCCCGCAAGCATCCAGAAGTGGAGACTTACGAAGGCAAGATCACCCAGTTGAATTCTTTGTGCACAGATTATTACAACAAATATGTGCAACGAATCATCAAGTATTCGCAGGAGAATGTTCGTCCGTTGGAGATTGTTCATCAACTTGGTCAGCGCCTGTATTATCATGCGCTTCCCGTGTTGAGAAACTTTCGTATGAGCATATTCAACGCGAATGCCGCAGACGTCGTCCAGATGTCCAACGGCATTAAACGCACTGAGTGGGAAAATCTTTATGGCAACATAGTTGCAAAGATAGAATCGTACGAACGCGTTCAAGATCGTCATGATTTTATCTTGTCCTTGTATTCTGCGTCGATCAAGAATTCGACCAGCAATGGCAAAGTCACCGATCAAATCGTGATGAATCGATTGGTTTATCCATATTTGGAAGCCGCGTTGATTCATTACGGAGTCGGTAACAAGATAATCATGACCTTTGAAGATGGTCAAGTACGACTCACCGAACGAACCGCCACCAGCTGGAGTTATCCAGATGAAAACGGCGATTTGGTCGAGTTCAATGATGTTTTTGCTTATCAAAAGTATCATGCGCAATATTCTCCGATAGTTCATACGACCACTGTCAAAACAGAAGGTCGTAGAATGAAAGCGGAGTTTTAGTTGGTCCAAATCAAAAGGGGGCCGATCAGCAAATATTCCTTCGGTAGGAAACGCTAGGAAGTTATGTCATTGCTGGTCGGTCCCTTTTTTTTTAACAATATACACGAAAGCAGAAAATGGAAACTATAACAGCAGATAAAATATACAATAATATTCGTTTTGTCATTGACAATGTAGACAAAATTTACAAAGAAACGCACAATCCTGCCCAATACATGGTGTATAAACTTGGCCAGAAAACTTCTAGATTTTTTAAGTTTATGAATTCTTCACAGGTTAAGGTTATAACCCTTATGACCTTCTGGGCTTTCTTCGTAACAAGTTGGATTTTGTCATCTTTTACAATGAGCAGTGTATCTGCTTTCATAATCTTTGGTACAATGATTGCTCTTTATACCAACGCGACCATGGAAGCAGTTTCTGTCATGATTAAAACTACAATGATGAATTATTATTCTGGAATTTTCGCAAATGTCACCAAATAAAATTCGAGAAGAACCTTTTCTTTTTACCAACAGGAAAGAGTTTGACGAACTGCTGTCCCATGTTCATCATGATGCTTATGCAGAATTTGAAAGAATTTCAAATATGTTTAGCAAGATTGTATTGAGCAATGGGGCAAACAGTTTTTCTACGACTATCGTCGTGTACAATACTATGCGTGCCCTTGTCGGCATATTGGGATGTAGGCCCACCGCTGACAAGTCTGATCTTTATAAAGCCATGGCTCAAATGCTTTATTTTCCTATGTCTTTGAATTCCGAACTGTTCATCGTCGCACAAGATACGACGATGAAAAGTTATAACCCGGAAGATTTGTCAGTAGAGGAAAAAACTGACGCTCTTGTTGTAACTTATGTTACGCCGAGAGATTGCGTCTTTTTTACTATTCCTTATAAAATTGATTCAAAAAATATTGTATCATTCGACTTGAGCAAAGCCTATTTGCATTGTGTGCATCAGAAAAAAGAGGCTGAAAAATCCAGTCCAGTCGGAGATATGTTGTCTTTGTTTTACATTTTTTCCCATTCCGCCACGACTGGACCTTTCACGCCGGATGAAATATTAGCTTTTTTGAAGATTAATAATTTTAATTTTGAAATTATAAATCCTCAGAATATGACAAAGTCACATATAGCTTTGCCAATAGCAATGTAAGAAGATATATTATGAAATTATTAGAGAAACCTAAAAATAAAAAACAACCTAAATCCCCCCATATATGCTGGTACGATTCCGATACACGCATATGCGGATATTTAATAGAATTTGATTATTCCGAAAAAATAGAGTCAAAAATGGAATTAGAATCCTTTTACGGTGACATAGATTTATTTGGTTTTTAATTATATGCCAGTAGAATTACGACCATATCAGCAAGAAGCTTTGGATGCTATTCTTGAAAGTCAAAACAAAGGTATTTCCAAGCAGCTTGTTGTTTTGCCCACCGGATCAGGCAAGACTATCTTGTTTTCTCATTTGCCCTTGATTAAAAAAGATGTTTTGCCAATGTTGGTTTTGGCCCATAGAGAAGAACTTCTTTATCAGGCAAAAAACAAGATTCAATATATGAATCCAAATTTGACCGTAGGAATTGAACAAGCGGAAAAAACAGCTGGAAAAACAGACGTCGTAGTCGCTTCTGTCGCCACTCTTGGCCGAAACAATACACCTCGTATTTTAGAATATCCTAAAGATTATTTTAAGTCTATTGTCATTGACGAAGCGCACCACGCCGCCGCAGCGACTTACAGACGTATTGTTGATTATTTTGACAGCCCTTTTTTGCTTGGTGTTACTGCAACTCCACAACGTTCGGACAACACGAGATTGATAGATGTATTTCAGGAAATTGTCTATTACAAATCTATACAAGATTTAATTGAAGATGGATATCTTTGTCCCCTTATTGGATATCGAGTAAAAACAACTTCTGATATTAGTGAAGTGGAAATACAAAATGGAGAGTATAATCATGCGCAGCTTGAAAACTGTATTAACAACGACGAGCGCAATAATAGCATTGTTGCCGCTTATAATCATTTGGCTCCTTCTACGAAAGCCATTGTTTTTGCCGCTGGGGTCTCTCACGCGCGAGACTTGGCCGCATCCTTTGGGAAAAATGGGACCTCTGTACGAGTGATCGTCGGTACCACCGATTCCGAAGAAAGATCTCAAATTCTTGCAGACTTTGCTCTTGGCAAAGTTAAAGTAATAGTCAATGTCGGTGTTTTGACCGAAGGTTTTGATGAGCCTTCGATAGAGACAATTATCATAGCCAAACCAACTCGTTCAACTTTGTTGTATACGCAAATAGTTGGTCGTGGTACTCGTATTCACGATGGCAAGCCGCATTGTATGATTATAGATATAGCCGATACAACAAAAGGGAAAAAGCCCATAGGGCTTCCCTCATTGCTTGGATTGCCTCCCGAGTTTGATCTTATGGGAAATTCTTTGACGGAAATCGCCAAAGAATTTCAAGAACTTGAAACATATTGTCCTGGTGAAGCTGTTCGTGTTCTTAATCCGGAAGACATTGAATTGGCTTATGCAAGAATCGATTTGTTCATGCCGCCTCCGCCCAATGCAATTATACAGCAATATTCCAAGTTGGTTTGGGCCGAAGTGGGCGAAAACAGTTTCCATCTCGGCCTGAACAACAACGAGGCAATGAGCATCCATCAAGATGCTCTTGGTCGTTGGGCCGTTTCGTTGCACGACAGACACACGAAACACGTCAACACTTTGGGCGTTGTTTTTGATTTGCGAGAAGCTTTCGTCAGGTCTGACAGGTGGATTCAAAACAATAGATCTCAATCAATGAATTTGATCAATTCTGACGCGCCCTGGAGAATCGATGCCCCAACCGATTCTCAAAAGCGAGTTTTGAAGAGGATGGGAGTTCCCATAACTTCGGATTTAACCAAAGGTATGGCCTCCCAGCTTATATCAAGATATTATGAAAATAATCCTAAACCCAAATGGTTGCAAAAAAAAATTGACAGTAAAAAAAATAATTATATGTAATTGGAGTTATAATGCATAAAAGATATTTAAATTTTTGTATGGTTGTTGTAATTTTACTTTCTTTTATTTCATACAAAGAAGTTTCTGCACAATCATTGTCTTACAACGACGTGTCTCCCGCTTCTGGACCAGTAAAATTCGTCATGCATCTTGACAAATCTGTTCCTTATGTGGGGGCCACCAAAGCGCATAATACAGGTTATTATGGCCAGAACCAGTATGTTGTCGTTATAGACACCGGCGTAGATGTATCTCATTCTTTTCTAAAAGACAAAGTTGCTTTAGAAGCTTGTTTTAGTGCTTCTTGTCCAAACGGTCAAAAATCCATGATTGGTCTTGGTGCGGCCAAACCGGTTCATTGGCATGGTACTCACGTATCGGGTATAGTCGCAGGCAGCAATTCTTCTTTTAAAGGAGTTGCTCCAAGTACCAAGATCATTGCCGTCAACGTTTTTGACATCAATCGGGCAGCTTACGACCAGGACATAGTCAGCGCTTTGAATTGGGTTGGTTCTATTTCAAACGATTATAATATCGTGGCCGTCAATATGTCTCTTGGTTCTTCTCAGGTGTTCAAGACTACATGCGACGGATATATTCCTGAAATGACCCAGGCCATCAAAAATTTGCGCGACAAAAATATCGCCACCGTAGTTTCCAGTGGCAATTCTTATGCTGTCGGAATGTCGGCACCTGCCTGCATTTCCGACACTGTTTCCGTTGCTGCTACTTTTTCACAATCTGATAGCATAACTTCTTTTTCAAATGTTTCCGAATTGACCACGATTGCTGCTCCAGGCAACATGATACAGTCGGCTTCCGTTTCGGATGCTTATCGATATGCTTCAGGCACCTCTATGGCAGCACCTCATGTGTCTGGGGCTTTTGCTTTGTATCGTTCTAAATTTGGTTCAAAAAGTGTTTCTGGCGTGATATCTGATTTGATAAATCAAGCTCCAAAGGCGCTTGATTCTTATAGCGGCATAAAAATACCCCGGTTGTATTTTGATCTATTGTTCGGAGATGGCACTCCTGTGACAACCACCACTACGGTGCCAGTCACTACTACGACCACTCTTCCAACAACAACTACAACCACGGTGCCTTCACCCACCACTACTACTGTCGTTCCACCGTCACCAACAACAACAGTTCCTAAACCGCCGTTTTATCCGACCATGACAAAGCCGCTTTTGTTGGATTTGTATGGCGGATATAAGACTGCGGTTTATGTAAAATACAGAGTTCCTGTTATTGGTCGAACGTTTGTTTCTTACTACAATTTGTATTGTGATAAAAATCAAACATATGTCATACCTCACCAAAACAAATATTCTATTGACACCTACAAGCTGAATGTTCCAGCAAGTAGCATCAATATGTGTTATATGACAGCGGTTTCTATATATGGCAAAGAAACGACGCCTTCGTCTTTTGCACATATATATCCGAAGAACAAGTAGGGTTTTATATGTTTAATTTGTTCGACAAAGAATGCAGAGGTTTGTACATACATTTGCACGATCCGCCTTATGTTGTCGAGGATTCTGTCGAAAACTTAAAGCGTCATCTTTTTTTTGATTCTAAGACATATTCCAAAAGATTTGATGATTCAAATTGTTTTATTATGTCTACCGAAGTTTTAAACAAGTATGATCAAGTAAATTATTTTGCTGTGTCTTTGGCCAGATCGTTGTATCCGGGACAAGAATATGTCAATGACTTTTATGGACCAGTTCTTGTTCTTGGTCTCAACGAAAATTATCAGTACGTATCTATATCGTACGATATAATCAATTCCACTCTTAATTTAATGAACAGATATAAATTTGATGTTTAGACAATCTAAATCTCTCAAATGCAAAGATTGTTTGCTTATATCTGAGTCCGTAAATTATTCATTCAAATATAAAATTAATTTGTGCATTATATGTTTAATGCTTAGAATAAAAAAAGAAATAACAGAAAGTTAATACAAAGTATTGGATTATATTTTTATTTTTTTAGAAATATAATCTTTATTTAATATAATAAGGAGTATAATTTGTCTATTGCATTTATGTTAACCCCTGAGAATTTGCCTCAGTTAAATTATATATTGCAAACATTACAAAGCGACCCGTTAAAAACTACAGAAATTAAAGAATCTGCTCTTTTAATTAAGAATGCGATTGATGTTTTGGAAGGTTCATATTTAAATGTACCTTTTTCTGCTGACTAATTAACCAATTTTGCCCAGGTGGCGGAATTGGTAGACGCAAGGGGCTTAAACCCCCTCGCCATTTAACGATGGCGTACGGGTTCGATTCCCGTTCTGGGCACGAAAGGACTTTATGGATTTTGATTCTGAAGACAATACCGAAGAAAGTTCTTTTTTTGATTGGGAATTAGATACTGACATGAATAAAGATTTTCAATTTTGGGAAGAAGAACTTTATCAAACGCACCAAAGAGAAGAGTTTACATCTTTTTGGTCAAAGGTTTATGATAATATATTGATTATCATAAATAAAATTAAAAATAATATTATGCTGTGACATATCTTTTTAATTTTATATAATTTAAACAATGAAGGAGATTTTATGGCGCCTATGCCTGGCAAA
>Ga0172373_10005368_pt1 | contig 17614 bp, 13 predicted proteins | sample Lak10m_2_FD_114546 | JGI IMG/M metagenome (GOLD analysis project Ga0172373, IMG submission 114546) | Freshwater microbial communities from Kabuno Bay, South-Kivu, Congo - kab_092012_10m | ecosystem: Environmental > Aquatic > Freshwater > Lake | place: Democratic Republic of the Congo...
AGCGGAACGGTGGCTGAGCCGCTTCCGGTGACCGGGATCTGATCCAGTGGAGCAGACACAACGGCCAGCAGCGGCAGTACTGACAACACAGCCAGTACAAACAACAGCACAACATATCGAACAGATCTCAAAAACATGACAGCGGCTGCAACTTATTCATCATCATCGTCGTCCTCTTCACTTTCAGGCGGCTCTGGCAACAACGGCATACCAAAGAAACCCTCAACCGTCTCTGCCGCCTGACACAACCGGCCAAATACCAAAGTATGCAATTGCATGAATCGATCAGCCAGTCTGTCTGAAGCTTCATACATCTCACCTGGATCATCCTCATCCGGCTGCGACTCAACCAGAAAATCAGCCACGGAAACCTGCTTGCGAGCATGGTCGAATGGATATGGGATGTCTGCAAAAGCTTCCTGAATTCCCTGCAGCTGCCGAAACATGCTGCCAATGAATCGCTTGATCTGCTCAACCAGCTTTTCGTTCTTCTCGGATGACTCCAGTTCATGAATCATTCGCCCCAGCGCCAGCCTCGTATCCCTCAAAATCAGTAACTGCTCGATCCAGTCATTAATCTGACGAAACAGGGTCAGCAGGTTCACGATTTCTCCGGCTGAAAAGCGAGCCTCCGTCAGGACACCTGACAGTTCTGCTGACTGCGCCAGCCTCAGCGCAGAATACAATCGAGCCGCGGCAGCCTGCTCAAACGGCAGTAACCTCGCCAGCAGCTTTGCCTGCTCGTCCTCAGCCGCCACCTTCACCCCGGATACCTCGTCCGCCGTTGTCATCGGGACGGAAAACTCATCCTTCGGAATCCGAATCTCGGTCCGCAGCAGCAACTCAGCCATCCGGACTTCGATCATCCGCGTATCACATTCATCAAACTGCTTCCACGCCTCTCGAAAAGACTCCACCTGCGCCAGCATGGCTTCACGCGATTTTCGCAGCCGATCCACCACCACAGCAGCGTTGGTGATCGGTTTCTGAGCCTCCTCCGGGCCCCGAAATGGTCGATACAAGGCCAGCTGTCCCTGGAAAAATCGATGCAGTGATTTCCAGGTGTCCTGCTTTTCCTGCAGATGTCGAGCCATTTTCTCCACAGGGTGAATCTGCGATTTTTTCAGCTCAGTCCCCAGCATCTCCCGATAAAAGTCCCACGTCACAGCCTTCGACTGCTCGTCAAACCTGCGAAACAAATGAGCCGCCGGCAGTTCAAGCTGAAAAATCCCCTCGGTTTTCTCAGCAGCAGCACTGGCGATCCGCTCTCGGTCACAAGGGTGCGTGTCAAACACCGATGTCCTCGACTCAATAATCTCCTCATCAATCGCTCGCTGACCACGCTCAACCATCTGCTCCGAATTCAGCAGAATTAATGCCGGAAAGTTGTCGACCAGACGCTCCTCCTGATACAGCAGGCTGAGATCCGACATGGCACCATTCCACGAAATTCCCAGTACATGCAGCTGCCGCGCTGTACGAGCAAAAGTGCGCGACCCCGCAAAACGAGCCTCATAACGATCAGCATCAAACTCCATCTGCCGCATCAAAAATCCACTGATCATATTCCCCACAACCATGAACACCCACAACAGACGCCGCACCAGCCAGACTGTGAAACGCGCGACCAGCAGTACCCAGCCAATTCGAATATCCAGTCGCCTGGACCAGTCCTCCAGCCACTCATCCCACGAATCACGTTCATAGACCAGCCGCGCGAACCAGTAATTCATCGTGCGAATCAGCCATGAAAATCGCATCCCGGCACCCTGCGAGAAATGCCCAAACTCGTGCGCCAATACTCCGCCAAACTGTCGCATCGTCAGACCTGCAACCAGCGGCATGCCAATCGTCAGTACAAGGTCATTGCCGAAAAAACTGAGCAGTCCACGGCTGAATCCCGCACTGGCGTTAATCTGACAGTCAATATCTATTCGCGAAGGAACTGGCGAGTTCACCGCGCGACAAATACGACCCACAAAATCAAACAGAATCGGTTCATCTGACCGCTTCAATGTCCTTCTGCCCGTATGCTCAGGCTGCCGGGAAAAAAAAGGCTTGAGCATAAACAACAGCAGCATTCCACCCGAAATCAGTGGCGCCGCATACAACATGAATCCAAACGCTGCAGCCCTGACAGAATTACGGCCGGTCGTTTCACTGCTGAGCGCAGTAATCACCGAAACATTCTCCACCGCGTGCCGGTAAACCAGCACACCAGTCAGAGCAATAATCAGTATGTAGACCAACGGCAGCAAAACCATCAGTACAGCCACAAGCAAAATCCCCAGACGGTACAGCCCAGGAACACGCACAGACTGAATCGATGTCGCCAGAAACGACTTCTGAATCCTGCTTCGCAAACCCTCCACGTCCTCAGGCGGCGGCCCTGGCAACAAACTGCCCGGAGACTTCTGCCGGGACACCGATTCTGCAGCCGCACGCACGGCCGACACAGGAACTGCCGGCTCAGCTGGCAGTTCAGCCAAATCCGACACCACTGCAGACTGCTGCGGAACAACAAATGGCTGCTGACAGCGCGGACAGCGAACTTTCCGCCCCGCCAGCTCTTCCTTCAAATTCAGCCCTGCCCCGCAGGCAGGACACGCAATCTTTAACGCCACGCGACCCCTTTCCCGGCAATCAACAGCATCAAAAAAACACTCAGCCCCTAAATCTCGCAAATCAACTGAGACTTTGCCATACTGACACTCGGAATCTGACTCGGATTCACCCGAACCTCACCGTCATGACCAGTCCCCCGCTCAGCCGATTCGCACCCAGCCCCACAGGTCGTCTGCACTGCGGACACGCCTGCTCAGCACTGCACGCCCAAAAACTGGCGGCCGAAACCGGCGGACAACTCATCCTCCGAATCGAAGACATCGATTTCACCCGCTGTCGCGAAGAATTCACAAACGCAATCTTCGAAGATCTCGCATGGCTGGGATTCCACTGGCCAACGCCCGTGCGCTGCCAGTCACAACACCTGCAGGACTATCAACTGACCGCCAGCAATCTGCTGCAACGCGGACTCCTTTACCCCTGCTTCTGCACACGACAGGAAATTCAGCGGGAAATCGCGGCGGCCGGTGGAGCCCCGCACGGTTCCGAAGGCCCGCTCTACCCCGGTACATGCCGCCGCCTGTCCGCAGACGAAAGACAGTTCAGAATCCAGCGAGGCGATCAGTTTGCCCTGCGACTGAACCTCAATGCGGCGCTCAACACTGTCAGCCAGCCACTCGAATGGATCGACCTCGTCCGCGGACCGCAACTGGCCACTCCCGAACTCCTCGGTGATGTCGTTCTGGTACGCCGCGACATCGGCTGCAGTTATCACCTGTGCGTCGTCCATGACGATGCCATCCAGGGCGTCACACACATTTCTCGAGGACATGATCTGTTCGAAGCCACTCACCTGCACCGATTGCTCCAGGAACTGCTGCAACTGCCAGTCCCCCTCTATCGACACCACCCACTCCTGCTGGATGCCACTGGCCGCAGACTGGCAAAACGCGACAAAGCTGAAACCATCCAGTCCCTGCGAGAACAGGGGCTGACGCCGGCCGATGTCATCAAACGGGCGGGATTTTGAACTCATCCTCCCGCGGTATCGGACTGCCATGCGGATCCACCCCACCGTCTGCTGTGCCCGCATCCAGCCGGTTACGCAAACCCTCACTGGTGTAGTGCTCCAATGTCTCCGCCTGACGATGAATCCGCTCCGGCCCCACACCCTCCGTCGCCAGATACGACTCCCATAAACGATGCGACCGAACCAGCAGCGCGGCCGCACGACGACCGGATTCCGTCAGTCGCCAGATCTGACCCTCATGCACAAGATTGCCGCGCCGCTGCTGAATCCAGCCAGCCACCAGCAACAGTCGCTGACTGCATAACAGCTTTTTCGACAGCCAGTCAGCACTCGCACCACCAGCACCAGCACCACCACGCTCCTCAAGACGATACAACAGCGCCAGCAGATCCTCACACAAAATTCGCAGCGATAATCCCAGCCGCCGCGCCCAGCCCGTCACCACTCCCGCAGACGGCGAAAACAAAGCAGCCGCAAGAAAACAAAGACCAACACAAAGTGTCATCATTCCGGCCGTCGATATGCTGCGATAGCCCAGCCAGCGAGGCAGCACAGTCGCACCAAAATTCCCCGCTGCTGCCGAAAAAGCCGCAATGCCGGCACTCAGCCAGATCATGCGACTTAGTCGAGTCGTCAGCAGCAGGGCGGCCGAAGGAGGCACAATAAACATCGCCACCACCAAAATATTGCCCGCCGCCTCAAAACTGGCCACTGCCGTAATCGCTACCACAATCATCAGCAGATAATGCACCAGCCGCGCACTGTAACCACCCGTCGTCGCCAGACCCGGATCAAACGAACTGATCAGCAGCTCCTTGAAAAACAACACCACAAACAACAGATTCAGCAGCAGTACACCAGCCAGTGTGAGTGTGACGCGAGGCACCTCGAACCCGCCCGCTCGCCACGTATGCAGCGGACTGTCCTCCAGCGCCCCATACAACACACAACCCGGATCCAGATCCACCGCATCCGCCGCCTGCACAATCAACACCAGTCCCGCTGCAAACAAAGTCGTAAAGACCACGCCCGTTGATGCACCCTCATCCACTGAGCCAATATCACGAATCAGCTCCGTCAGCACCGCTGTCAGCAAACCTGCCACAATGGCCCCGACAAACAAAGACACACCAGTGCGACTGTGAGTCAGCAAAAACGCGGCCGCGATTCCCGGCAACACCGCGTGACTAACCGCATCACCCAGCAAACTGGTACGACGCAACACCAAAAAATTGCCCGGCAGCGACGCCGCTACTGCACACAGAATTCCTGTCAGCAAAATCACACCATCATACTGCCAGGTCCAGTCCAGCAATTCAGTCATGACTGCTGACCCTCCTGCACTGACACCCCAGCAGCTTGCGTCGAAACACCGGCAATCTGATGCGGACTTGCCGGAATACCTCCACTCCGCTGCCGCTGCAGCAGCAGTTGCTCCAGACGAGCAATCAATTCAGGCTCCAGCACATGCTCAATCGCATCAGCCTCCCGGTCCACTCGCGAAGCCGCCACGTCGGCATGAGTAATCAGATACAGCTCCCACAGACGATGATGATGCACCAGCCGCTCAGCCTCCATCACGCCACGACGAGTCAGTTCAACCGCACCTTCAGAATTCAGCCACACCAGCCCCTCCGCCGATGCACGACGAATCTGCGATCGCAGCCTGCCGACACTCCACGAACGCAGACTCAAAAGCTCATCAAAACTCGCAGCCCGGCGATCAGTTTCACCCGCAGATCGCTCCGCCAGAGACTCCCGCAATTCCCAAATGCCCCGCAGCAGATGCTCACGATCAATTGCAGCGGCCAGCTCCCGCCGGCGCAGAGAACGCACCAGGACACCCCGCTCTCCACCCAACAACAGACTCAAAAAAAACAACAAACCACAGGTCAGAACAATCACTGCTCCCGATGGCAGATCAGCAAATACCGCACTCAGTAACGCTCCCACAAAACCCGATACACCGCCAATCAGCCCCGAAATCAACAACATCATCAACAAACGATTTGTCCAAAACCTCGCCGCCGCCGCCGGAATCACCAGCATCGCGATCATCAGAATCAAACCCACCGCCTGCAAACCAATCATCGTGATCAGCACCACCAAAAACATCAGCAGCAAATCAAGCAGCGGAATCGAATAACCCTGAGCAGACGCGTAGCCCTCGTCAAAACACAACAGCGTCAACGATCGAAAATTTCCCGCTATCAGCAGTGCCGTCAACGCCGCCGTCGCCGCTATCAGCCAGGCATCGTCAGCCGTCATCGAAGCCGTCTGGCCGAAAATATATCGATCAAGACCCGCCGCACGACCCGTCGGGGACTGTTGCACCACGGTCAGCAACGCAACACCCGCACCAAAAAACACACTCAACACAATGCCCAGCGCCGCATCCTCCTTCAGACGCGGCAGACTGCGAATAAACAATATTGCCACCGCACCCGCAATCCCGCTGGACGCCGCACCAGCCAGCAAAACCAGCCGACTGCCACCGTCCAGCCCCGCCAGCGGAGCCAATAAAAATGCCAGTCCAACACCCGGCAGCGTCGCATGACTTAATGCATCACCCACCAATGCACGCCGACGCAACAGCGTAAAACAACCCACCATCCCGGCTGCCACTCCCAGCAGCATCGCACCCAGAACTACAACACGAGTATTATAGTGCTGGAACAACAGCAGGCTGCTCAGACGAACCCAGACACCGTCCGATACACCCAGCAGCCACGACCCGTCCTCAGACCGCAACTGACCCGCAAAATTCAAACACTGAAAAATGCCGCTCACAATCGCCGCTCCTGACGACGAAGCGCCTCCGTCGCCTCCTCCAGCAATGTCAGACGACCACCATAGGTACGCTCCAGATTCTCCCGAGTAAAGACCTGCTGCGTCGGACCCTCCGCAACCACTCGCATATTCAACAACACCACCGAATCAAAATAATCCGGAACCGTGTGCAGATCATGATGAATCACAACTGCCGTTCGACCAGCCGCTCGCATCGATCGCAGAATCTCCACAATCGCCTGCTCAGTCGCCGCGTCCACCGCAGCAAAAGGCTCGTCCATCAAATACAAATCCGCCTCCTGAACCAATGCCCGAGCCAGAAATGTTCGCTGCTGCTGCCCGCCCGAAAGCTGACTGATCTGACGATCCGCAAGCTCCCCAATGCCAACCTGCTCCAGGGCACGCCGAGCTGCCTCGCGATGACGACGACGCACACGACCAAACCAGCCAATCCTCCCATACAGACCCATCGTCACCACATCCAATACACTCACCGGGAAATCCCAGTCCACAGACTCCCGCTGCGGCACATAACCCACTCGATGACGTGACTCACGCCACGAACGCCCAAAAATCTCCACACGCCCCGATGCCTTCGGAACCAGATCCATCACCGCCTTCAACAACGTACTCTTGCCCGCGCCGTTCGGACCCACAATCCCCACCAGACGCCCCGGAGATACATCAAACTCAACATCCCAGATCACCGGCCGACGATGCCAGGCAACCGTCAAATCCTGAACTCGTAATGGCACAGACTGATCACTCACGAGAACCCTCCGGAACACCCTGCGTCTGAACACCCAGCCAGCCCGCAAATCCACCCGCCGGTACCTGACCACCCAATGCCCGAGTCACCGTGATCAGATTGTGCTCCAGCATCCCGCTGTACGTGCCCGCTGCCGTACCCGACTCACCCATCGCATCCGAATACAATTCTCCACCCAGCACCACCTGCCGCCCCCGGGCCGCCGCACCCTCAATCAGTGCCTGCATGTTCTTCTGTGAAACACTGGTCTCAGAAAATACTGCCCCAACTCCTCGACTCACAAGCAGATCTACCAGCTCGTTCACACGCAGCAGACCCGCCTCTGACTCAGTCGATATCCCCTGCACTCCCAGCACCTCCACACCATATGCACGGCCAAAATAACGAAATGCATCATGCGATGTCACCAGCACTCGCCGCTCCGCCGGCACAGACTCAAGACACTCCACGCCAAACCTGTGCAGCGCTGATAACTCAGCCAACAGCTCCGCACCCCGACCAGAAAACTCCTCCGCGTAAGCAGGCCGAGCCTCAGTGAGCGCTGACACAATCGCCGGAACACTGCGCGACCACAATGACACATCCATCCAGACATGCGGGTCCGGATGCCCGCCCGATCCCGACTCCTCCACCAGCAACAGCTCACGAGGTATCGCTGCGCCCAAAACCAGCACCCGCTGACGCTCAGACAGACGGTCGATCGTCTCCTCCATCCGACCCTCCAGCAACAAACCAACACTCACAATCAAATCACTCGACATCAACTCCCGAATGTCGTCTCGAGTCGCCTTGTACAAATGCGGATCAACTCCGCTGCCCATCAGCTGCCGCACTTCAATCCGCTCACCACCCACCCGCCGCACCAGATCCGCTGCCATCCCCACCGTCGCCACCACTCGCAGCAGTGAATCACCACCATCACTGTCACCACCACCACCACCACCAGACTGCCCCGTCGATGACCGCGAACCACAGCCCGCCAGCACAAAACCAGCCAGCAGCAGGACTGGCAGAACCACCAACCCATTCCGCCGACACACACCCATCAGACTGCCCCCGCTGCAAAAACACCATCAAACAGAACACCCCGCCAATAAATTGTAGCCTGTGCTACAACTCCTGCCAAGGCCCCCCCGCACCATACCGCTCCCCCCGCCAAACAAAAAATCCCGAGGAATTCCACTGCTGGAACGCCCCGGGATCGACATCTGCAGGATCGCAAACCGCAATATCGTCAAAACTTACGACAGACGACGCTCGCGAATCCAGTCCGTATGGAACTTCTCACCACGAGCCTTGTCGACACGCTCGTAAGTATGAGCACCAAAGTAGTCACGCTGAGCCTGCAGCAGGTTGGCCGGCAAACGACCACGACGATACCCGTCATAGTACGTCAGTGCAGCCGAAAAGCCCGGTACCGGCAACCCCAGCTGAATCGCCGTCGAAACCACCCGTCGCCATGCCGGCTGAGCCTGCTCGATCGCCGATCGGAAAAAGTCATCGAGCAGCAGGTTTTCCAGAGTCGGATTCTTGTCGAACGCCTGCTTGATGTCCTCAAGGAACCGCGACCGAATAATACAGCCACCACGCCACAACAGCGCGATCGGGCCGTTCTGCAGCTGCCAGCCAAATTCCTTCGCTGCCGCATCCAGCTGGACATACCCCTGAGCATAGCTGCAGAGCTTCGAGGCATACAATGCCTGACGCACGTCGCTGACAAACTGACTGCGATCACCCGTGAACTTCGCGTCCGGCCCCTTGAGCACAGCTTCCGCTCGCACGCGAGCATCCTTCTGGGCTGAAAGACAACGAGCAAACACGGCTTCCGTAATCAGCGTGGTCGGCACACCAAGGTCCAGAGCATGCTGGCTCATCCACTTGCCCGTGCCCTTCTGACCGGCAGTATCCAAAATCAGATCCACCAGGTCAGCGCCGGTCTCCTTGTCCTTCACGGTGAAGATGTCTCGAGTAATCTCGATCAGGTAGCTCTCCAGCTCACCCTCGTTCCATTCACGGAACACCTCATACAATTCAGCATTCGTCAGCCCCACACCATACTTCAGGATGTAGTAGGCCTCGCAGATCAGCTGCATATCGCCATACTCAATCCCGTTGTGCACCATCTTCACGTAGTGCCCGGCCCCGGCTTCACCCACCCAGTCGCAGCAGGGAATATCATTGTTCGGCCCGACCTTGGCACTGATCTTCTGAAACACGTCTTTAACAAACGGCCAGGCTTCAGGATGCCCCCCTGGCATGATGCTGGGCCCCTTCAGCGCGCCCTCTTCACCACCAGAAACACCCGTGCCGATGAATCGGAATCCCTCGGCCGCCAGCTGCTTGTGACGACGGTTCGTGTCCACATAATCCGCATTGCCGCCGTCAATGATGATGTCACCCTTCGCCAGCAATGGCTTGAGCTGATCAATGACGGCGTCCACCGGACTGCCGGCCTTCACCATAATCATCACTCGACGCGGAGCTGCCAGACTGCTGACGAAATCCTGCAGTGTGTCGTAGCCCTGAATACGGTCGGCCGCACCCGGTTCAACAACACCCGCCGGACGACTGCCCAGCCCCTGCAGAAACTCATGAGTCGTCTCGGTGGTGCGGTTGTAAACACCGACCGAAAAACCCTTGTTGGCCATATTCATGACCAGATTCTGACCCATTACGGCCAGACCAATCAGTCCAATATCATGCTTTGACATCGAGTCTTACAGCCTCTGGCAAAAACCTGCGTGACCGATCCGGTGAGAACGTCGCTACGCAGAAAACAGAAATTCCATTGAATTCACACGAACGTCCGCTGGTGCGGACAGATTAGCGCTGCACGCGAGCTGACCCGCCCGAAGCCACCGCTTCCACTTCTTTGATCGTCGCCATCGTGGTGTCGCCCGGATAGGTCGTCAGCAACGCCCCGTGAGCCCAGCCCAGATTCAAAGCAGTCTGCGGGTCCTTGCCCGACAACATCCCGTAAATCAACCCGGACGCAAAACCATCACCGCCGCCAATTCGGTCGATCACGTCCAGCTCCATCGTCTTCGCCTGGTACGTCCGACCCTCCAGCCACAGCACCGCACTCCACGAATGCCGATTGGTGGAATGCACCTCACGCAAAGTCGTCGCCACAGCTTTCACATTCGGCAGCTTGCTGGCCACTTCTTCCATCATGCCCAGGAAGGCTGCCGGATCGAGCTTGCTGTGAGACTCAACGTCCTGACCAGTCAGACCCAGGCCCTTCTGCAGGTCCTCTTCATTGCCCACCAGCACATCCACATGCTCGACGATCCGATTGAGCGTCTCCTGAGCCTTGTCCAGTCCACCGCTGACCTGCCACAGCTTGGCTCGGTAGTTCAGGTCGAACGAGGTTACAGCACCGGCAGCCTTCGCTGCCTTCATGCCCTCGATGATCAGTTCAGGAGTCGTTGCAGAAAGCGCGGCAAAAATGCCGCCGCTGTGAAACCAGCGAACACCGCCAGCAAAGATCTCAGACCAGTTGAAGTCGCCAGGCTTCAACAAACCAGCCGCCTCGTTGCTGCGATTGTAAAACACGATCGGCGCACGCACGCCATGACCCTGATCACTGTACACAGTCGCCATGTTCGGTCCACGCACGCCGTCATGAGCAAACCGCTTGTAGAACGGCTGCACACCCATCGCCCGCACACGCTCACCAATCAGCTCGCCAATCGGATAGTCGACCATCGCCGTCGCTATCCCCGTCTTCAGCCGAAAACAATCCGCCAGATTGGCCGCACAGTTGAATTCACCGCCGCTGACATGGATCGAACACTGGCTGGCCTTGCGAAATGGAATCACTCCCGGGTCCAGCCGATGAATCAATGCACCCAGGGAAAGGAAATCCAGAGCTCCGGAAACGGGAATCGTCAGCATGAATTTGATGTCCTGATAGCCTGATTACAAACAGCGCAGAAAACAGCAACAGCACCCTGTGATCGACCACGGTGCCCACGTATCCTAAACATGCATTCCGCGGAATTCAAAACATCCGGCAAGCTGGGCAAATCTGGCCAAAAGTCGAGAAAAAACGCGGTTTGACACTCCCACAACACAACCCCGACCAGACTCAGCCCCGACCCGCCGCCCCCGCTCCACCGCCGGATATCCGCCGCAAACGCACCCCGACAGCCGCCATGATCCGCGCCGACTGCACTCGAGCATCCATCACCAGACTGAAACCGGCCGGAATCAGAATCAACGTAAATACCGTGGAAACAACCATGCCTCCCAGCACCACCGCACCCAGCCCCTGGTACAGCTCACTGCCCGCTCCCACACTCCAGACCCACGCGCCGTCCGCGTAAATCGGCAACGGAACAACCAGCGGCAACATCCCCAAAACCGTCGATAAAGTACTCATCACGATCGGACGCATCCGAGTCCGCACGGTTTCACACACCGCCTCCACCGGAGGCATCCCCTCCTCACGCATGTAATTCAGCGCCTGATGAACAATCAAAATCGCATTGTTCGCCACAGTTCCAATCAAAATCACAAACCCCAGCATCGTCAGCATGTCCAAAGGCTGCATCTGGAAAATATTCATCACCCGCAGACCGCCCAGACCACCCACCAGTGCCAGTGCCACACTGATCATCACCACCAGCGGATAAACAAACGACTCAAATAATGCCGCCATCAACAGATAACTCAGCAGCAGCGCCAGCAGCAGATTCCACTTCAGGTCATACCAGGTGTCCGCCAGCTTGTCCGCTGTACCCGCCAGACGCATCTGATACAGACCACTCTGAAATCGCGGACTCTCCATCAGTACCTTCTGCACACTCTCGTTCATCTTCACCATCGCAGCCTCCAGCGGAATCCCCGGTGCAGGAGTCAGCTGAATGGTGATCGAACGCTGCCGCTCAGAATGATTCACCTGCTCAGGACCACGACTCAGCAACACATCCGCGACCGCAGACAACCGCACTGTCTGGCCGGTCGGAGTCCTGATGGGCAGATTTTCCAGATCATGCGAATGCGCCGCGAAATCCGCAGCACCGCAAATCACCAGATCTATATTTCGACCCTCATGCCGATACTCACCCGCAAACGCACCGTCCACCAGCGCATTCACCGCATAACCCAGTGACGCCGTTGTCACTCCCAGCTCAGCACACGCCTCCGGACGCGGCACCACATGCAGCTCCGGACTGGACAAATCCAGACCCGGAATCGGACGCAGCTGATTGCCCTCCGTCATCGGAAATGCCGCCATACTCAAACCAAATGCCTTCTGTGCCTCCTGCACCAGCTCCTCCAGATCCGGACCTGTGATCTCCAGATCAATCGAACGACCGCCCGTCAGACCACTGTCAAACAAACTGGACTGGCTGACAATCGGAATGACACCAGGCTGAGACCCCGCGGCCTTCGCCAGTACAGGAATCAACTCGCCCGCTCGCAGCTCATCCACCGCCTTCGCACCCAAAAACAACATGCGACCACGAGCCACAAAGAAGAAGTCGTTGATCCGAGGACTGCCAGGTGCAGCATCACCCGTCCAGTAAGGCGCCAACTGACGCTCAATGTTGTTCCCCAGCGAAATCATCTGGTCAATGTTGTAACCCGGCGGAGGCAACAGAATCGCTATCACCAGATTCCGATTGCCGTTCGGCAAATACTCAGTCGCAGGCCACAACAGCAGACTGGCCCACACACTGCCCGCACTAAACAACACCACCACCAGCAAACGCCACAGCCAGCTGCCGCGAGCTGACATCAGACTCTTCATCCCGCCCGCCAAACGCTCGTTCAGCCAGTGACTCACTCGCACCAGTCCAAACAATCCCGTCGGACCAAAACTCATGTCATAATCCAGTGACTCCAGCTTCAGGCCACCCAGCAGCCAGACCGAAGCCGCCGGAATCACCGTAATACTTACAATCAGCGAAATCCCCACCGAACAGGCAATCGCCAGCGAAATGTCCTTGAACAGCTGCCCCGCCTGACCCTGCACAAATATCACCGGCACAAACACCACGATCATCGTCAGAGTCGCCGCAAGCACCGCACCCCAGACTTCCTGAGTCCCCTGAATGGCCGACTCACGAGGAGATTTGCCCATCTGATAGTGCCGAAAAATATTCTCCAGCACCGTGATCGCATTATCCGCCACCATCCCCACCGCAAACGCCATCCCCGCCAGACTGATCACATTAATACTGCGACCAAACAACTTCATAAAAATAAACGTCGCAATCACACTGATCGGAATCGACAGTCCAATAATCAGCACCGTCCGCAGACTCTTCAAAAACAACAGCAAAATCACCACCGCCAGAGCACCGCCGGAATACACGTTGCTTTCCACCAGCGCCGTCGCAGAATCCAGATAAATCGTCTCGTCATAGACCTGCTCCATGTACAGGCCCTTCGTCGCCAAAATCCCCTGATTCAGCTCCTCACAGGCAATCCGCAGATTGCGACCGTACACCCGAGTACACTCGGCCAGCTCCAGCGGAGAAATCTCTCCGTCCCGATTCAGATCCAAAGCACTCCGCGGCGGTCCCATGATCTCCTTCACGTTCGTATTCGGAGCCTGCTGCGCATTCACCGCCAGCGCATTCAAACCCATCTGACGAACCACACCGTCCGGCTTCTTATACGCCACCCCAACCTCAGCCACATCTCGCACTCGCACAGGAGCATTATCGCGAGTCGTAATGATGGTCTCACCCACCCGCTCAGGACTGGTGAACTGACCCAGCGTTCGCACCACATTCCGCTGCTTGCCCTCCGGAATGTCACCCGCCGATACGTTCTGGTTCTGCGCCGCCAGAGCCGCCCGCAGGTCGTCAATCGTGATCCCTAACGCCGCCAGACGCGGAGGATGCACCTCCACACGAAACTCCTGCTCCTGACCACCAAACACATTCGCGTTGGCAATCCCGGCAATCCGCTCAAACTCCGCCTCAATATACTCCTCAGCAAACTTCCGCATCAGCGCCGGATTGTTGCGCCCCTCCGTAAACACTCGCAAAACCGGATACTGCTCAGATAATAAATTCACCTTCGGCAGACTGATCGGACCAGGCTCCGCCATCAATGCCTCCAGCGGCTGCCGCAGCGCCGGATCCTGAGCAATCAGGTTCCGCAAATCCTCGCGACTGGGCGGAATCGGCTTCAAAATAAACCAGGCAATCGCCTTCGTGCCGGAATTCGCAGTCGATATCACCGGCTCGCGCGCGTCCGGCGGGTAATTCGGCACCTGATTCAGCTTCTCCGCGACTCGCGCCCGAGCATCCCCGAGATCCGTTCCCACACCGAACTTCAGCGTGATCGAACCCATCGAATCCGAACTCTCGCTCCGAAACTCCTCCAGACCCTCCACACTCTTCAACTGCTCTTCCTGCTCGTCCACAATCTCCTTTTCAACCTCCTGAGCACTGGCTCCAGGCCAAAAAGTCGTAATCGTAATCTCAGGCTCAGTCACGTCAGGAGTCAGCTGCACAGGAGTCGCCATGTAGGCAATCCCGCCAAACAGCAGCGCCAGAATCACACCCACCGTCAGCTTAACCGGATTCTCAATCGAAAATCGAATCAGATCCATGCCACACCCAACCCGTCTGCTGCAGCAAAATCCACACCGTCACACCACACACGGCGACACAACCACCCGCTTACCATCACTTCCCGCCAGCCTCCACAGCATTCGCAGCAGCTGGCGGCATCACTGTCACCGTCTGAAATGCACGCAGTCGCTCCGCACCCTCAGTCACCACCTGCTGCCCGGCCGCCAGAGACTCACCCTGCACCTGAATCCACAAATCCGAGCCCAGCCCGAGCGATACCATCACCTGCCGCACACTCAACGGCTTGCCCTCCTCAGCCGGATTCACCACAAACACAAAAGCACCCCGCGATGTCCGCACCACAGAATCCTTTGGCACCAGCAGCGCTTTCACCGAAACACCCCGAAACGCCGCTTCAGCCATCATTCCCTCACGCAAGGCCGGAGTCGGCGGGCTGGTGCTCTGGTCAATCTCATTGCGAATCCGAATGATCACCGGAAAACTGCGCGAACCCTGCTGCCAGTTACTGCGAGGCACCACGGCAGCCACGCGACCCGTCCACTCACGCACACCAGACACCGCACCCTCAGCCGCAGATACACCACTGCCACTCACTCGCAGACTCACTTCCCGACCAGCCGCGACCTGATCGATATACTGCTGGTCAATCTGCACCTCCACCTCAACCTCGTCCAGCCGAGCCAAAGTCAGCACCGGAGCACCCTTCGAAAGCCACTGCCCCACATACGTGTGCTCCTCCACAACAAAACCGTCAAACGGCGCCTTCGTCAGCCGCTTCTCACGCTCCGCTCGCAAAAACTCCACATGCTTCTGCTGCGACTCAAGCATCGACTGAGCCTGCAGTTTCTGCTCAGCACGCGCCCCGGTTGCAGTTCGCTGGTAAGCCGCACGAGCCGCGACAAGGTTCTGCTGAGCTGACTCAAACGCGTCCTCACCATCACGCAGCTCAGACTGAGTCGCCGCACCACGACGACTCAAGGCACGCAACTCCTCCAGCCGACGCTCGGCGTTCGATAACGTCACCTGCAATGCCTGAACACGCGCCTGAGCCTCCTCGACGTCCTCCTTTCGAGGCGTCTGGAGCTCCGCCAGCTCCGCAGCACGCGCCGCCGTCAACGCCTCCTGCTCCTGCAGCTCCAGCTCCGTCGATTCCATCCGCAGCTGCGACAACAATGTCCCGGCCGCAACAAACTCACCAGCCTCAACCGGAAACTCAGCCACCACGCCGTCTGCACCCGATGCCACGATGCTGTAATGCCGAGGCCGCACGTTGCCAGTCGCACGAAACTCAGGAGCCACAGGCTCATCACGAATCACTTCCACTCGCACCAGTGCCGGCGGTGCAGCAGGAGCCGCAGCAGCAGCACCCGCAGACTGGTCAGCAGACGATGCGTCACGACCACAGCCCGACACACACAAACCAAACATCAACACCACCGGTATCACCCGGATCATCGCATCTGATCTCATAGCTTTATTCTTCAGAAACATGCGGTTTTCTCAGAGGCACCACCCTACCGAGATACTGCCAGGAAGACCACTGCGAAATCCGTAAAGACTGCCCGTTCTAAAGTACAAACAACCTTCAGCGCAGCAAAAAAGCGAGCCCCCCCCCAACGAATGCAGGCGGCTCGCCCGTGAATCCAGCACCGTCCACAAAGCAGACTCATACCCTGAGCCGCCACGCGAACGCCTATAATCCAGTCACCCGCAGAATCAGGCCGGCTCAGCCGGAGCCACAATCTGCAAACCTGGCACGGAAATGCCCGTGATCAGCACTCGAGTATGCTTCTGGCGGTGACCAGTGTGGCGACGGAAATTCTTGCGACGACGCAACTTCTGAATTTCCAGCTTCGGACCCTTCTCAGTGGCAATCTTCACCCTGCCAGTAACCGTGGCACCTTCGATCAAAGGAGCACCAATCACGCTGGGACCACCACCGCTGGCCAGCAAAACTCGGTCGAAAGTAATCTCTGAATCCTCAGCGATACCCTCACGATAGTCGATGGAAAGGTACGAGCCCTGCTCTACCCGATGCTGACGATTACCGTCTTCAATCACTGCAAACATGAGTCAAACACCCTTCAGCCAGCACACCTGTACCGCAATACATCCATTTGCAACCGGTTACAACCGGCTTAACACCAGTCAGCCACCGCACGCAAACACAATCAACAAATCAAAAAACAATCACGAACCCCGAACTGTGACTGTGCAGATGAACATCTGCCAAGCCTTCCGGAATTCGAACCGCGCAGTGTAGCGTTGATGTTCGGAATGTTCGAGCGGAAAACCGAAGAAGTTTCAGAGATGGCCTGAGGAATTCAGGCATTCACCGCGGTTTTCCCACGAAATCAAACGCTCCACACACACTGCCGTCCCGGATCCGGGAATTCCCCCACCCAACCCAGCCCGCCCTCCACTGGTTCACCGAGACCAATTGGAAACGGCATTGGGGGCGACAACGGCCTGCCACCCATTACCGCCGCCACAACGGTGCCCTGCCGACTGCTGGCCTGACGCAAATACGCACAGAACTGACGCTGACTTGTGTGATGAATTGCCGGTCCTCTCACAGAAACACAGCGACACTGAATAGGAACCACGATGCCAGAAAAGGCGAAAAAATCGAGCACAGGCACTGGCACGAGCACGACGAACGACGGACCACGGACCACGGACCACGGACCACGGACCACGGACGAGACGCAGAGGACAGATCTCGGGCTGGAAAGCCCGAGCTACAGATTTCGACACCCGCGGACTCCCGTCCGCGGCTCGCCTCATCACTGACAACTGACCACTAATCCTCCCCTCGCCCCCGTGAAACGGGGGAGAGGGGTCGGGGGTGAGGGGGAACACTCTCCCTAAAACGCCGCAACACCAAAAGCACTGCAACGC
>Ga0172373_10005369_pt1 | contig 17611 bp, 15 predicted proteins | sample Lak10m_2_FD_114546 | JGI IMG/M metagenome (GOLD analysis project Ga0172373, IMG submission 114546) | Freshwater microbial communities from Kabuno Bay, South-Kivu, Congo - kab_092012_10m | ecosystem: Environmental > Aquatic > Freshwater > Lake | place: Democratic Republic of the Congo...
ACCCTGACCAGCTACCTGTGCTTCCAGAGCTGGGAAGCCCTGATGGACTTCATGCTGGACAGCTTCACACGGTCGCCCACCCAGCCGGAAACCGGGTGAGGTGGCCAAAATGAGAATTGCTGCCTGCGCCCTCGGGTTCATTGACTAGGTAGCAACTTGGGTTACAATAGTGGATTGTCTCCATGCCCATCATGAGTTCGATGCCAGGATTTCCCCAGCTTACGCCCAGTGATTTTCAGCAGACCTGCGGATTTTGTGGGTGTGTTTTCCGCGTTGAAATTACCTGGCCAACGTCCTATTCGCATAAGCTTGCCAAGGACACCGAGGACTACGCCTGCCCCGAGTGCCAGCGGCAGTCGCGTATCAAGACCTCGACCAAACCCCAGGTGACCCTGTTGTCCAAGCGCACGGATGGCCGCACGGTGGTGGGGTTATCGGCCACGGACTAAGTGGCCGCCGGGGCATCGTTCCAGTCGGTCGGTGGGATACACCCGATTTCTTTCAAGAATTTGTTGGACAATTCGGCCGAGTGGGCGTAGTGTGACCGCAGTTTGTCGCGGCGCGGTTTTTTAGTACGCGCCTCGAGGATTCGGAAATCTATTTCAGTCTCTGCCCATCGGCACCTGCTTCTGGCTCCCGCCTCCTCCTGTCCGGTCGTTTCTGCTGTTTTCTCTTGAACCCAGTCGTAACTCAGGCTCTCGCTTCAAACGCTCGTCACCATGAGTGGCGGGTTTAATTTCCCTATTTTCAAGAGTATTCAGCAATGTCTAAAAATCTGTATGTCGGCAACCTGAGCTACAATGTTGGTAACCGTGAACTGGAAACCCTGTTTGCCGCTTTTGGCGATGTGAAATCAGCAAATGTGATCATGGACCGTGATTCGGGTCGTTCCAAGGGCTTCGGTTTTGTCGAGATGGGCAATGATGCCCATGCACAGGCGGCCATCAAAGCCCTGAATGGCAAGGATGTCGATGGTCGGGATCTGACCGTCAATGAGGCGCGCCCCCGTGAGGAACGCTCGGGCGGCGGGTTTGGCGGGGGACGGGGTGGCGCCGGCGCGAATCGCCGCTACTAAATGCCTCAATCACTCGTAGCTACGCGCTTTCGAGTGAAACCCATTGAAGAAGGGCCCGGGACGTTCGCGTTCCGGGCCCTTCTTCGTGATGAGATGGCATGAATTTTCGCCAGATCGATCCGGTCGTTTCAGAGCATGGTCATGCATGCCAAGGCCACAGGGAATACAGTGCATTCCCACGACGCAAGGTGACGACCGCCCCGCGGCTGCGAACCTCCCGCGAGATCGCATTTGATATCAAGACGGCCAGGCCCTTCATCCTGATGCCGCGGCCGCGCAATGGCGCGCCAGGGAGGCGTATACGCCCAAGCCCTCTGTAGCCTTCCTTGAGCACATCGACGGTTTTGGCAACTTGTGCCAACGTCGGGTCGCTCCACACGGCGAATTTGCGATACGCACCAGCACCGATCTACTCGCCAACGAAACCATCGATGCCGGCCCGGGAGAGCCGTATGGCGAAGTCCAAAACCTGCTGGACATCGTTCTGACCATTGGCTGCCTGGCGGCTATTGCGAGCCTGCTCGCTTCACCGAACTCAACCAGGAAATCGTCGACGGCGTCGCTCCGGGCTATGATCAGGTGGCCCGGCTGACTTGGAGCTAAAGGGAAAATATGAGTTGGCGCATCTCGGCAATGCAGATTGTCTGATTCTGTGGTTGTGGGTCGCGGAAAAGTCCCTGTGTTCAGGTCCCTCCGAGACATGCCAGAGGTTATCGGCGTGGTTCCATTTGGCGCTGCGGTCTGTTGAGTAGCAGCGGGCCGTATTGGGCAAACGAGATGACTGGCCCTACTCTCCCTTTGAGGAGTGGGATGAGTCTCGGTAGCCCTGATTGTGATAATATGGCTCATTTGTTGGCGAATAGCCGCTGATTATCTCGTAAGGAATTATGTCGAAAGAAGATCATATCGAAATGGAAGGCAAGGTCATCGAAACCCTGCCCAACACCACGTTCCGGGTCGAACTGGACAACGGTCATATCGTGATGGCCCACATATCAGGCAAGATGCGCAAGCATTACATCCGCATACTGACAGGAGACCGAGTCAAGGTGGAGATGACCCCCTATGACCTGACCAAAGGCCGAATCACCTTCCGCCAGCGTTGAACTAGGCCGGTTCAGCCGCTTCAACCACGCCTTCAACCGCAAAGGATAACTCATCACCCTCGACACCGATCCGCGCGACCCCACCCCCCGACAGTCTGCCAAACAGTATTTCCTCGGCCAGAGGTTTCTTGATTTTTTCCTGAATCACCCGGCTCATTGGCCGCGCACCCATTTGCGGGTCGAAACCGTGGATGGCCAACCATTCGCGCGCCCGCGGCTCCAGCACCACGGAAACGCGCTTCTCCGCCAGTTGGGTTTCCAGTTCGAACATGAACTTGTCAACGACTTGCGTGATGATTTCCAGGGAGAGCGGCTGGAACTGGATGATGGCGTCCAACCGGTTGCGAAACTCCGGTGAGAATCCGCGCTCGATCACCTTCATGCTATCGGTGGAATGATCCTGATGGGTGAAACCGATCGATGGACGGCCCCCTTCGCTGGCCCCAGCGTTCGTGGTCATGATGAGGATGATGTTGCGGAAATCCGCCTTGCGTCCGTTATTGTCGGTAAGAGTGCCATGATCCATGACCTGCAACAGCAGGTTGAAAACATCCGGGTGTGCCTTCTCGATCTCGTCCAGCAGTACCACGGCATGGGGATGCTTGTTGACGGCCTCGGTCAATAACCCACCCTGATCGAAGCCAACGTAGCCGGGCGGCGCGCCGATCAATCGCGATACGGTGTGGCGCTCCATGTATTCGGACATATCGAAGCGCAGCAATTCCACCCCCATCACCTGGGCGAGTTGCCGTGTGACTTCGGTCTTGCCCACACCCGTGGGGCCGGCAAACAGGAAACTGCCTATCGGCTTTTGAACTTCCCGCAGACCAGCCCGGGACAGCTTGATAGCGGAGGCCAGCGCACCGATTGCCTCATTCTGGCCAAAGACCAGCATCTTGAGGTTTTTCTCCAGATCGCGCAGTTTGTCCTTGTCATTGGTCGAAATCGTTTTGGTCGGTATGCGGGCGATCTTGGACACGATGTCTTCGATCTCCAGCGCCCCGATCAATTTTCTCCGTTTGGATATGGGCAACAAGCGTTGACCCGCGCCGGCTTCGTCGATGACATCGATAGCCTTGTCCGGGAGATGGCGGTCCGTGATGTAACGATCGGAGAGTTCCGCCGCGGTACGTAGCGCCGCCAGGGAATACTTCACCTCGTGGTGCTCCTCGAATCGGGATTTGAGCCCTTTCAGTATCTGGAAAGTCTCATCCACCGTCGGTTCCAGTACATCGATCTTCTGAAAACGACGCGCTAGGGCGCGATCCTTTTCGAAAATGCCGCGAAACTCCTGGTAGGTGGTCGAGCCGATACAGCGCAATTCACCAGAGGCCAACACCGGCTTGATCAGGTTGGAGGCATCCATGACGCCGCCCGACGCCGAGCCCGCACCAATGATGGTATGGATTTCGTCGATAAACAGAATCGAGTGGGGCTGTTTCTTGAGTTGCGACAGCAAGGACTTGAGCCGTTTCTCGAAATCGCCGCGGTATTTGGTGCCAGCGACCAGGGCGCCCAGATCCAGGGTATAGATCGTGCTCTTGGCCAGCACTTCGGGCACCTCGCCATCCACGATCTTTTTGGCCAGCCCTTCGGCTATGGCCGTCTTGCCCACGCCGGCTTCTCCGACCAGCAGGGGGTTATTCTTGCGCCTGCGGCACAGTACCTGAATGGTGCGCTCCACTTCACCGCGTCGTCCTATCAGTGGATCGATCTTGCCGGACTTGGCCAATTCATTCAGATTTTCCGCGAACTTATCCAGTGCGTTGGCAGGGCTGGACTCGCCATCCTCGGCTTCGCCGGAACTGCTTCTGGCTACCGGGTCTGCCTCATCGTGGAGCTTGGAAATGCCATGGGAAATGTAGTTGACCACGTCCAGCCGGCTTACATCCTGCTGATTCAAGAGGAACACCGCGTGCGAATCCTGTTCACTGAATATTGCTACCAGGACATTTGCCCCAGTGACTTCCTGCTTGCCCGATGATTGCACGTGAAAGGCCGCGCGTTGCAACACCCGCTGAAAGCCCAGGGTAGGCTGTGTCTCCCGTTTCACGCCGGGCGCGATGAGCGGAGTGGTTTCCTCCAGAAAGTTGACCAATTCCTGCTTCAACCAATCCACGTTGGCTCCACAGGACTTTAACACCTCTATCGCGGACTGGTTGTCCAGCATGGCGAGCAGCAAGTGCTCCACCGAGATGAATTCATGTCTTTTCTCGAATGCACTGCGGAAGGCATGATTGAGGGTGAGCTCAAGTTCTTTGCTCAACATGATCGGACTCCTAGTCAGGTCAGTAGGGATTGATCGCGGGAAACAATCTTACCTGGACGGGTATGCCCGTCCATGCAACACAGGGTTATTCAGGCTTCTTCCATGTCGCATAGCAAGGGGTGCTGGTGCTGTCGGGAAAAATCGTTGACCTGACGCACTTTCGTTTCGGCGATATCACGAGAATAAACGCCGCAAACGCCCATCCCCCGGGTATGGACATGCAACATGACCTGAGTCGCTCTCTCTTCGTCCATGCCAAAGAATATCTTCAGGATATCCACAACGAATTCCATGGGTGTGAAATCATCATTCAGCAAAAAAACCTTGTACAGCGGCGGCCGCTTCAGTTTGGGTTTGGTCTCCTGAACCGCAAGATCATCGTCGAGCTTGTGATCAGGGTGCTGTGCCATGATGATTCCGTTGCCAAGTTTCATTGTCGAATTTAACTATACCACCGCTGATGCAGGCTGTCTTAACGGGTTAGGACAGGCCATCGAGCAAGAAGAGAGTTCGGGTTGGCCATGCCCGGACGCATGCACGATCACTCTGCCAAAAAGTTTACCCCGCGACCCTGGGTGAACCCGTCCGGTGGTACGGTGCGGAAAATGCGTCCGCATCCACCCGCTGACGCTTGCACCGTGTGTTCGAGTAGCAAACAGGATTTTGGTTTCCATGGCTTTGTTGGAGGGCGCCGACGGGGTATGCGGTCAGGCGCCGCCCGGGTTGGAGGGCTCCGTGGCGGCCAGGATACGTCCCAACACCCCGCTGTCGTCGAGGGGAGACCCCGTCGAAAGGCGCTCGATATGTTCGAGCAGGGCATATCCCGAGGCAAGCAATTCCTGCCGTTCGGTTTCGGCTGCCTCCAGGCTGGCCAGGACGCCGACCCCCACCGAGGCCAGCGCGGTATCGACGCCGGCACGCAAACCCTGGAGCGCGCTTTTTTCGATCGATGGTTTCAGCCGCGTTAGGGCGAACCAGGGCAGCAGCCAGGCCAGGGCTATCAGCAGCACGCTATGGATGGCGAAATCCGAGCCCAGATAATCCAGATGTTGGGCGGCACTCTCATAATAGCCCTTGACCACCTGATAGCTGGCCCAACCCAGGGCGCCCAGCGGCAGCAGCACCGCCAGACCGCCCATGAGTTTCAGCAAGAATCGACGCAGGCCGCCTCCGGGTCGGGCCAGGGCCTGCCTGAGCATGAGCTGGCCTTGTCTCAGCACCTGCTTGCCGGTTTGCGCTGGCCAGTCTTCCAGCCTGGCTTTCAAGGGCAGGACTGGCAGACCGCGTTGACCGGCCTCGACCAGCAATTCTGCCAGCGTGTCGCCTACCCGGCTTTCCGCCCAACGGTCCCAGAGGAGTGTTTCGGTTGGGGCGGGCGGCTTGGCGGAATCCTCGGCCAGTTTCGACAAATCCACCGAGCGGCCGAGCAGATGGGCCTCGCGTCCCGCGTAAGCCGTCGCCACGCATTGCAGCGACCAGTCCAACCCGCTCAGCAAGTCCGATTGAGCGGTCGACCACAGCGAATCCCAGGCCGACCGGAGTCCGGCGTATCCCTCGCCTGGCCCCAACCGTCCCAGCACCTCCCGCAGCGCGCCGGCCAAAGCCGATAAGCGAGCCTGTTCCGCGCGGGCTTCCAGTTGACTCATGACATGACGCCCGGAAATTTCCCGTAACAGGCGTTGCAACTCGGTGAAATCATCCGGCTTTGGCTCGATCGGGCTGGGCCGACAATCGGTCCGGAGTACGATCGGATCGCGGAATCCGGCCAGGCCCAGCAAGCGGCGAAAATCCTCCAGTTGGACTTCCTGACAGCGATCCCATTGATTCATCACGAACAACCAGGCGTGATCGCCGCCATGTTCCCGCAACAATCGCCAACCCTTGTCGTCACGGTAGCGTTCCGGACTCACCACGTAGATGAGAACGTCGATCCGCGGCAGCCAGCCCAGCACCAGTTCCCGATTGTGCGCTTCCACGCTGTCAATGTCGGGCATGTCCACCCAGAGAATCTGGCGGGACTCCGCGTCCGGGTGTCGTGCGATCCGCACCTGATCCAGCGGAAAATGCGAAGGGAGTTGGCTGACGCGCACACTCTCGTGCATGTACAGGGAAACTTCTCGTGAGGTCGGCCGTTCCACCCCGGTTCGCGCCACCGCCTGGCCCGCGAGACGATTGAGAAGGCTGCTTTTGCCCACGCCGGTCCCGCCAAAGAACGCCGCGACCAGTGGCCGGTGGCTGCCGGGATCGAACAGGGAGCCGGGGTTGCGGACTTCGAGTTCTTGCAGCGGCTGGAGGTCCCCGGGACGCAGCCATTGCCCCTCCACCGCTGCTTGCGCCCATTGCCGGACGCCAGTGACCCGTTCTTCGAAGGAGGCCGGTGCGTCGCCCTGAAGCTTTACGGCCGTCATTCGATGGTCCCCTCGGCCATGGACAACGTTTCGGGCGAGATGTCCATCCAACGGTCCGCCTCCAGATGATCCGGCAGGGCGGCCAGCGGCTCACGCAGCGCTGTCCACAGCAATTGCCGCACCGCCTCCCTTTGCCGGAGCTTGAGCTGTTCGGCGGATTTGTTCATGAAGCGTCCCAGCGCGCTCTCGGTCAGCAGGCTGGTGACGGACAGCATGGCGGGGGCAATGACGAAATCCTGCAAGCCTATGCCGCCAGTGTGCAGGGCCAGCGCCAGCGCGGCGGCGTCGGTGGTGACACGCGTGGCGCGCAGGCTGTTCAACACCATGGGGTGTTCCTGCAAATGATCGAACAGTCCGCGCGCCGTTTGCTCGATTTCCGGCAGAAACGCCTGAAAATAGTCCCGCGTCGCTCCATCGAACTGCTCCAGGAGCGGGGCGCGTTGCCGCGACACCTGAGCGCCCAGCCCACGCCACCAGCCTTGTTCCAAGGGATCCTGACTCTCGCTCAGCAGCAAACTCTCGCCGAGGCGCGTCAGTGCATGTTCGGCCAACTGGTGAAGCAGAGCGGCCTCGCCGCCATCGACTCCCTTGCGCGGCCGTTGCCCCAGACGCCCCAATTGGGAAAGTCGTCGCATCGGCCAGGTCACCCATTTCCGTGCCGCGAGGAGCGCGCCGCCAATCCCGGGCACCTCCAGTAGAGTCAACAATTCCGCCAACGCCCGCTGAAAGGTTTCGTAATGATGAGGGTGATCAAGATAATCCCTCTGATAGCGTTCCAGACAATCCCCAAGGATGGCCTCCACGCGCTCGGCCCATTCCCGGCGCAGCCGATGTTCGGTCAGGATGGGACCCGTCCAGTGCGGCCAGTGAGTTCGCAACAGTCGGCTGGCCCGCCGTCGATACGCCGGCCTCTGTATTCTGCCCAGAGCGCCGCTCACAGCCGCCAGGACGGGGCCATGGAGCTCTTCCAGTCCGACCAGACCCGGCGGATCGGGTTGATAGGGCAGGGCGATGACGGTGGGGAGCGCATCGGTGCGAAAGGTGCGCCATTTGTCCTCCACCGAGCGAATGAGGGTGGCGCGGGAATCCTGCTCGGTCTTGTTCAGCAAAAGCAGGGTCGGCTGTTCCAGCGGCTCCAGCAGGCGCATGAACTCCCAGACCGACAGGTCACCGTATTTATCCTTGCTCACCACCAGAACGATGACATCCGCCAGGGCCGCCACCCGGTAGACCGCCGTCTGATATCGGCTGGCCTGTACGGAATCGAAATCCGGGGTGTCCCATACAAATTTATCTTGCAGGGCGATACTGGTCGGAGCAACCGCCGCGGGCTGCACCGTATAGGTATCCAGGCGCGCGGGATCCAACGCCTCGCGGGCGACCCGGTCATACCCGTGGAAGTAGCGGTCCATGGCGGCCAGGCACTGTATTTCCGGCATCATGGCAAAACCCTGGGCGTGTACCGTGAAGCCCGCCAATGGGCTCACCGTGGCCAGGGGTTGACCGGTCAGCCAATTCATCACGGAGCTCTTGCCCGCCTGGGTGGGACCCAGTACGGCCACCTGCAAGGGGAGGGGAGGGGCGTTCTGCTCCAGTAACTCGAGCTTTTCCAGGAAGGCCGACGCGAAGTCCAACGACATCAGCAGCGGCGGAATGGCCTCTTGCCGCAGGGGGTCCTTGGCGACCAGGGCTCGATAGCGCTGCCGCAGCAGTCTCAGGAAGTCGAGCATGTTGAAGACGGCAGGGGTGGATGATCCCGGGGCTGGAACGGACCCGGGATGATACAGGATGGCATTGCGGACGCTGGCTCGATTCATCGCATCAAGCCAGACGGCTCATGAGGGAACGCGCGGCGGGGCGCCGGCAGGCCATGGCGCTAAACACTACGCAGCCGCAAGGCCCTGACCACGGCGATGGCGCCCAGGGGTACGACCAGGCCGATGAGGGTGACGGCAATCAGCAAATGGCCCAGCTCCGAATAATTGGCTGGCAGGGTGACCAGACCGCTGACCGGGTCCTTGACCTCCCGGGTCACGGTATAAACCTGATTGAGATACTTGGTCAGAAGTTGGCTCAAGGCCAGGGACAAGTTGGTGAAGGACGCCATCACGGCAAAATAGGTCGCCTTGAGATGGCTGGGCGCCGAATGAGCGATCCAGGCCAGCATCGGCACCATCGCGATTTGGCCCAGGGGCGATTCCAGCGCGGTATCGATGATGGCGATGAAACGCGCATCGACCACGCCGCCGGTCAGCCGGGCGGTCCATTCATGCAGTCCGTAGTACATCCCGATGGTGGGCAGGGACAGCACCGTGCCCACAATCGTCAGCAGCACGATGATGAAGGCTATCGGACGCTCCGCCATGAAGCGTCTGAAGACGAACAGGCCGGTGAGACTCAAGACGCTGCCAATCAGGGACAGCCGAGCCATGAAAGACTGGTCGAATTTCAGGACGTCGATCATCCACCAACTCGAACCGGGACCCGGCGTGGGCGATGCCCGGAAGAAAAAAATCATAACGGCCGTGCCGACCAGCACGCCGCGGGATTCGGCATCCATTTCGTCCGTGAGCCGGTACAACAGGGCGAGAATGATGCCCATGGACAGCACGAAGATGATTTCCTGACCGAAGGCCAGATTGGCCAAGCCCACCGTGATGGTGCCCAGCGCAAACGCGATGCCGCCACCCAGAATCCACCAGTTGGGCGTGGTTGCTTCGGTCTGGACGCGCGTCATGGCTTCGACTTCGGCGCGGGTGTAGCCCAGTTCCAACAACGACCGATGCTGTTTCTCCCGCAGATAGGCCGCGAAGATGACGCCAAAGCATGAAGTCGCGGGAATGATCAAAGCCATGGCATAGAGCCGCCGATAGATGCTCAACTTGTCGGCCTCACCCATGGCCTCGACGCCCTCGAACATGAACACATTCACTAGGGCGACCAGCAAGGTGCCGGCAATGATCGCGACCCGGCCCAGGGTCTGCATGGTCGAGTGCATCAGCCTTTGCTGCTCCTCGCTGATGGGCAGGCCCCGCTCGTCGGTTTTGGGCACGGCCTCGACCGTCATGGCGTCCGCCACCACGTCCTGAATGACATAGCCGACCGGCGCCAGGAGGGTGCTGAGCACGTACCAGGCCCCGGCGGACATGATGCCCTCCATCGCCCCCCGATCCAGCAACAGGCCCAGCATGATCAACAGGCTGGTCGCGACCAGGCCGGCGCCGAGGAAGACCAGGCCGGCCTTGTAGCGCCAGATCAGGTCGACCAGATGCCCGACCGGCAGTTTCAGGGTCCACGGGAGCATGGCCCAGAACGCGAGCCCAGCCAGGAATTCGGCCGACAGCCCCAGGTATTCCTTGACGAAAAAGGTGCCGACGATGCCCGTCAATCCGGAAATGCCGGCGGCCAGGTACACCATCAGCGGCGGCAGGTAGCTCAGCCGCAATTCGCGGCCCAATTCAAGGAAGTTGCGGTCGAACCAGACCCGGAGTCGCTCCATCAGGTCAGCAGAATGAGGGGGTGGGGGTACGTGCATGGTTTGAATAGGGCAGTGATGAGGGTGGCGGGGATTTTACCGGAATGCCGGGTCTCTACGTCCAGGCGGGTTACTGGTAACATGCCTTCGACCCGCGCAAGAGGTTACCGATATGCCTAAAACCATCATGAAGCCTAGCTTCCGGACTGAGTCACGGGGTTTCCCGGGAAGGGGCTCACTCCTGAGTCATGTTCTATGCCTGGCCACGCTGCTGCTGAGCGCACCGGTTATCGCGGTCAACTGGGAGGCGCGCATCACCAACACCAATACGCCTCTGGCCGATAACGACATCCAGACCGCGCTGTCGAAGGGGCTGCCGCCCAGCTTCGGCGACAGTTTCCCCGGCCGGCGCTACGGCATCCATGTCCTGCTGGACACGCAAAGCGTGCCGACCGTCTCTGGAGAATTCGTCTACATGGCACTGGGCCTGTCGCATCGGCTGCCGAACGGGGCTCTGGAATTGCCTGTCGGCCGCTACAGCGAAGTCCTCATTCTGCCGCCGGACAGTACCGCCCAGTCCAAACGGGATGCCATCAGCCAAAAGCTGGCCGGTCTGGCGGCCACCTTCGCGCGGACCATGATCCAGAACAAATCGGCCTTTGACCACGCCGCCGCTCAACGGCCCCACCCCGACGACCATTGGACCGAGTGGCCGGATTACATACCCTCCACGTCCGGGACCATTGGCGGTGGCACTCCGTAAGGCAAAATGACGGCCCGTTTGCTGAGCTGCCCGGTTCATTCCCCGAGCCTTGCCCTGAGCGCTGCCGATGGGGGAGTCGAAGGGTACGGGCCGGACCGCGTTTTTCTCACGGGCAGGCCGAGCAGCCCTGAGGGGGCGGTCCGGTGTTGTCATTGTCTTCGACTCCGCTCAGCCAACGGTAACGCCAAACGTCCAAAACTGCTCGGAAGATATCACCGATCAAAATTGCGCTTTGCAGTTAGCCAATCAGCACCGTGGGCATGCCAATCACAATCGATCCGCCGTGAGCCGTCATGTCTCCCATTCGTGCGGCCGGCATACCGCCTATCATGACCGTGACCGACCCCATGGCGATCACATCCGGCGGTCCGACACAAGTGGCCATATCCCCAACACGAGCAGCCGGCATCGAGCCGATCAGAACGGTTATGCCTCCAGGCGGCAGGATAGGGCCTCCGACATGAGGCACTACACCCGTGACGAGGGGACAGACATGCATATCGCCAATTCTTGCCGCTGGCTGGCCCATTTCAAAACCCTCCCGTTTCTATTCTTCCATTGCCTCCACAAGCAATATCAATACCGCACTGGAGAAAATGCTGATACTTTTGCGGAGCCAGTTCCGGTTGATCATACACACCGGCCAATTGAATCGCCCCTGCGGCAGCTTTGCCCGTCAAGTTATCGGCGGGGGGAACAGGCGGAGCATTGGGAGGACCCATGCTGCCACCGCTCCAAAAGGCAGCCATGGCTGACCAACTGGCGGGGTGATTAAAACCGGCGGATTCGGCGGCCTCGAACGCCCGGCGTCGATGGTCCTCGGTGGGTTGATAAACCCACTGCTCGGCCAACTCCAGTGCTTTTAGTGCCTGTTTCGGGGTATCGTCACAGACAGTATCCCGAGCACAGAGGCAAGCCCACCAGGTTGCTTCGCGCTTGGGAAGAGCGCGAGACAGGAATTTGATGGCATCGATAAAAAACTTTTGAGCCACCAGCGACATCAGAAAATCTTGTGGAGCCATGGAACCTTGCTGCTCAAGCAAAGCCATTGCGGGCGGTTCTAGATCGATGTCGACGCAGATTTCACGCGCCTGTTGATGCACGATTTTTTTGAACGATAGCTCAGACATGGAGGGTCTCGATGGTTGGGTTGGCTGACGAAGATCGCATGACGATCCTGGTTCAGTTGATCATGGTGATGGCTCCTTTAACCGTCAACATCGCGTCGCCCTTGACCTGAGTCATCATGCCCTTGATCTCGGTTTGCAATGTACCCTCGATCTTGATGGTCATCCCCTTGATGGTGACGCCCATCTGGTCGACCTTGATGCTGCTTTGCCCGACCTTGAGCTCGATCGACTGCATGGCCTCGGTCGAGCTTTTCCCCAGATCGATCTTGGTTTCCTGGTTGCCCATCTTGACGGTGAGGGAGCAATTTCCCATGTCGAGTTGGGTGCTCTGGTTGCCTTTCTTGATCTGAAATGTGTCGTTGCCCTGATCCAACGTGGTAGTGCGATTATTATAGATATCAACGACCTGGTTGCCCGGGCTTTTCTTGTCGAATCCCACCTTGCGGGTTTCACTGTTTTCCACGACGACATTCATATCCTTTTCCGCATGGATATATAACTCCTCACTGCCTTTCTGGTCCTCCATGCGGATTTCATTGAAGTTATCCTGGGCCGCGCCTTTGGTGCTCCGTGATTTGATGCCACTCTGCGTGGCCTTGCCAGGCAGGCCATAGGGCGCCATCTGGTCCGCGTTATAAACCCTTCCCGTGATGATCGGCCGGTCGGGGTCCCCCTCCAGGAAGTCTACGATCACCTCCTGGCCAATCCGGGGAATCGAGATCGCGCCCCAGCCTTGTCCGGCCCATGGATGCGAAACCCGCACCCAGCATGAGCTTTTTTCATCGTTCTTGCCTTCGCGGTCCCAGTGAAATTGCACCTTCACACGGCCGTATTTGTCCGTCCAGATTTCCTCCCCGGATTTACCCACGACGATGGCGGTCTGCGGGCCCCGCACGAATGGTCTTGGGGTGACTTGGGGAGGACGAAAGGCTGTCGACTTTTTCAGCCCGGTTACGGCCAGTCTCTCGTCAAAGGTCGAGTAATGCTCGCTACCCGTCTGATAGGCGTTCGAATGAATGAAAAAGTCGATTTCCGTCACTAGGTATTCCTGATTCAAGTCGGCGCGCGGATGGCTGTGCAGGGAAAAGGAAGAGCCAACCGTCAGGCCGAAGGCGTTGCCTTCGCCGAAGTATTGCTGGTAACCGGATTGCAGGGCTTGGAGCTTGATCTTGGCATAATGGGAACCGTGGTCCGGTGCGATATAGCCGCCCGGATAATCGTATTGCTCGTGCTGGCCATGTTCATTCGCTTTCGGTTGGGAAAGCTTGGCCATCAAGCTGGCCCGCGGCTTCTCGAAGTCAAAGTCGGTCAGGGTGTACACCCCGCTTTGGACTGTATGTGAGGATGCCCACGCAAATACGTGGTCGCGCTCGCGGCGGTTGGCATTTTCGGGGGGGAAGTAAGGGAGCCTGTCATAGCCGGGGCAGGGCGCATGCCCGCCGGGTGAGTCCACCAGATGGAGGATGTTGGTCTGGGTTTTGTGATCAAAAAAATAATAGATACCTTCCTCCTCCATCAGGCGGTGAATAAAGTCGAGGTCGGTTTCCCGATATTGGACGCAATAATCACGGGTTCGGTAGCTTTCCGTCAGCGCCTCTCGCAATTGCGTGATGCCATGCTCCCTGAGTATCTGCTTGATGATATCGGGCACGGTCTTGTCCTGGAATATCCGGCAGTTCGAGGCGCGGGACAGGAACCACAGTTCGGCCGAGAGGCATGCCCGGTAACCCGCCAGTTCCCCGACATCCGGTGTCATCCCGAAGGAAGTCACAAGCCCGGTGAAGTAGCGATCCTGGCCATTTGAAAGGGAAAAGGCCACTGTCATGGGTTTGCCTAGAAGCTGGCTGGCCTGGATGTTGCGATCCTTGCTGACCAGGTCGAGCACGAACTCATAAGGCCGCCCCAGGCGTTCCGAGCCGGAGATTTGCAGGAACATCAGCGAATCCTTGGCCAGCGGGCTGGTAACTGACACCGATCGATAGTCTTGAGTCAACGGCATGGGGAACTCCTCGGGGAAACGGTTTGCAATAATGGGACGATGTCCGCCGGCCAAACAATGGATCGGGATAACCGCAGCCCTGCGGATCTTGCCTTGGCGGGCCAATCGGGAAACTTACGGATAATCTGTCCAGCATATCGGTTTATCTCTACCTGTAGCCATGCCGTTAGTATGCGCCTGGCGGCTGGAACTCGAAGGGGTTGACTCCTGACAATGCCGGAGCTTCATACACCGACCGATCCGGCAGGACGCTTTCGATGGCATCGGCGCTCAGATCATTCAGACGCATTCGCCAGCCAAAAGCGGTGATCTTCTCGATCGGGAGCAGGATTACGCTGGGCCGCGACGTCGGCAAGACGTCCCGGATGAACCCCGCATTGAGGTGCGTGAACTCCTCCGCGCTCATCCCCGCCAAACTGACCAGTTCCGTGAACTTCAATGGCCGTTCGAAGCGTATGCGGGCCAGGGAAGGCTGGTCGGGCAGTGGTTTCAGTGACAGAGAATAGTCGCCGTGTCGGGAAAACATGGCCGCCAGCGCCAACAGCCGGGGGACATAATCCATCGTTTCCTGTGGCAAGGACAAGGACCAGAAATCCAATGGGAGCCCCTGACCGCGATTGAATTCGATGGCCTGCCGCACCCGCCCGATCCCCGCGTTGTAGGCCGCCGCGGCGAGCAGCCAATCGCCATTGAATTTGCGTCCTAGAAAAGCCAGGTAACGGGCAGCGCCCCGTGTGGAAGCCGGCACGTCCAGGCGTTCGTCAAACCATTCATCCCGCCTCAGACCATACTCATCGCCGGTGGCGGCCATGAACTGCCAGAGCCCGCTAGCCCCTTTGACGGAAACAGCCCGAGGTGAGAAGCCGCTCTCGATAATGGGCAGCAAGGCAAAATCGAGTGGAACCCGATAACGGTAGAGTTCCTCTGTAACCAGATGAATGAAATACGTGGCACGCTCAACCGACGCACGCACGAAGCCCAGATGTCGTCTCAGCCAGAAAAGTTGGCCATTCAATCGCTCGTAAGCGGCCTGCTGCCTTTCGAGCCTGATCCACTCGGCCTGCACGTCCGTGGCGCTCTCCAGTGCGGCGTATGCTCCAGCGTAGGGAAGGCCGAACCCGGGCGATGCGGGCCGAGCTTCGGACCCCGGCGCGGTGGCCGGTGCCAGGGCCATGCGTCCGTTCCCCCTCATGGGTATGCCTTGAATCGGGGAGACCCCGGAAAAATCGGCATCGCCCAGCGGGCGGGCAAGCATCGATACCGCAGCAAAACCAGGGGAGACCGGCCAACGCACCGGCTGCGGAATGGCCAGGGAAAAGCGGGATCGCAGGCGGACCCAGAGATCTGGCGGCGGTGATTCCTGAGCATGTTTCCCCTGCGGCGCATGGGCTCTACCGACCGAAGCCCCGCGCTTCACAGGCGACTGGCCGGTTTTGGCGAACGCCGCACCGCCATCCAGTATCCAGGAAACCGCCAACAGGCAACAGCTCAGGGTCAGCCAACCAGGAGAGGCCTTCACACGAAGCCGTTGATGGGCAGCCGATAGGTTCATGCCGGCGCCGGAGCAAACCCGGGTACCGCGTCCGCCCCCGGTTTCAGCAGACTCACTACCAGGCCGGGCACCGGCTTGCCGAACTCCAGCCGCAAATCCGCAGTGACCATGGAATTGACCGCAAAGCCGCTGTCCAGCGCCAGGCGCCTGACGTAGGATTCACTGTGACTGTAGCGGCCATGCAGGTTGAGAAGACTGTCACGCCCCGAATCCTCCAGCTTTTCCAGCGTGAAGATGAAACACCCGCCGGGTTTCAGGGCGCCGTGGGCGGCCAGGAGCGCGTCCGCCAAGTCGCCAAAATAGCACAGCGTATCGGCGCACAGCAGCACATCCAGTTCATTGCCGAGCCCCGCCAGAAAACCCGTCAACTCGGCCTCGTGCAGAGCGTCGTAAATTCCGCGGCGTCTTGCCCGTTCCAGCATTTTCCCGGACAGATCAACGCCTTCCAGCCAGCGCGTCCGCGGGCGGACCAGTGCTCCACAGAGCCCGGTCCCGCAGCCGGCGTCGAGCAGCGAATCGACTACTCGCTCGCCGATCATGTCATGCAACGCCTGCGCCACCAGAAACGGCGCCTGGTAATTCAGATGCTTCAGAACCATGTCGAACGAATCGGCAAAGCGGTCGAAGGTGTCCCTGACGTAATCATCGCTGGCCCGCGCGGGCGTTGACTCGCCGCTATAGGCCGCCCGCACGTGCAATGCGGTGGGATTCCCGGGTTGATGCGCCAGCCAACGATCAACGATCCTCAAGGCATCCGGGATGCGTCCCATCAGGTAGAAGGTACGGCTCAGATTATGGAAGGCGTCGGGATCATGTTCCCGGCGCGCCAGCGCCTCCTCATAGGCTTGCACGGCCCGGGCATAGTTGCCCGATTTCTGGAAGGTATTGCCCAGGTTGAGGTGATAGTACGAGGGCTGAGGATCCCGGGTGATCGCCTCCAGGTGCGCGGCCACCGCCTCGTCGTAGCGTTCCAGCCAGGTTAGAGCCACGCCCAGATTGCCATAGGCCGCGACGAAATCCGGGTTCAACTCGATGACCCGCCGATAGCTCTGCTCGGCGTGAACGAAATCCCCGGTCTGGAGCCGGATGTTACCCAGGTTGTTGTGCGCATCCATGTAATCCGGGGCCAATTCGAGGGCTTTGGCTATCCATTCGGCGCCTTCAGACGGATAACCCCGCTGATGTCGCAGCACCCCATAAAAGTGGAGCACATCAGGATGATCGGGGACCTGCCTCAAAAGGGACTGGTAGACCTCCTCGGCCGCATCGAAACGGTTCTGCTGGTGCAAGGACATGGCGAAATGCAGAACATCGAGGACAGACAGTTCCTGCAGATCTTCTTCTGGGAATGGGGGCTCAGCGGTCATTCGGCTCTGGTCTGACATCATGAAAATACGGTGTATTTCGGTGGTACTCAATGATCATGCAGCGTAACCCGATCAACAGATCGATATCTCTACCTTTGGCGCAATCATTCAACCTTGAACCAAGCAGATGAATCTTTAACCCATGCCAGCAACGCAAAACAGTATCCCGTATCAGATGGATGCATTGCTGGGTTAGACGCATGATGTCTCAGGTATTAATAGCAAAATGGCGAAATTGTAATCAAAGTAAGTGACGGAATTGCGGGGTTTAAGTATCAAACACGTCTACCATTTTGTTTCACCTTGGATGTTCGTTGAATCCTAATGAGTGGGAGAGGTGCATACGCTGTAAACGTTCACCCCCCTAGCGGTAGGGGCAAGAGGTCCAATCCCTGGCGTCGGCGGGCGATGGCGGTTCGCAGGTATTCCCAAGGGGAATGGCCGCGTCGGCGGCAGGTGTCGATGAC
>Ga0172373_10005370_pt1 | contig 17609 bp, 12 predicted proteins | sample Lak10m_2_FD_114546 | JGI IMG/M metagenome (GOLD analysis project Ga0172373, IMG submission 114546) | Freshwater microbial communities from Kabuno Bay, South-Kivu, Congo - kab_092012_10m | ecosystem: Environmental > Aquatic > Freshwater > Lake | place: Democratic Republic of the Congo...
CACGCCCGGCGCGTAACGATCATGCCCAAGGACATGCAGCTCGCGCGCCGCATTCGCGGTGAAAGAACCTAAACGATCGCTCTTGCACGCTCACATACACGCGCGCTTGTTTGCCGCGCGCACGCCGCCGCCGCCCTCAGCGCACACACACACGCACGCCGCCCAGAAAGAGAAGGCGCGCGCGGAAACAAAAAAACAAATTGTGTCCAACAGTTATAAGTCGTCAGACGTTTCATCGCGTCGTTCAGAGATCGTACACGGCCTCGTTTACGGGGACAGCTTCAAAATCATCGCCCGCCAGCCTTCACGCAACCATGGAGCAGCAACTGCAACTCCACCTGCAGAGCTACGCGCGCGAGGTCGCTGAGCTCAGCCTGCTGACGCACGCGCTGCACGCGCTCGTGCTCTCGGCGCGCGCGCTCGTCGCCGCCTCTGAACCGCGCCCTGTCGAGGACGACATGACAGTGACAGTCGCACTGCAGTACGTCGTCGGCAGCAGCGTCGTCACCGGCACGCTGCCGCAGCTGCGCGGCGAAGACGCCAGCACACTTGCGCTGAGCGACCTCGAGCGCGCGCGCTGGAATGCTGCCATGCTCTTCTGCAGATCCATTGCGCTGGAGTCCACCGCGACCATGAGCGCATTCCAGCAGACGCGCGCACGCATGGGCGGCGATCGACGCATCGCGCGCGAATCCGTCGCCGGCACCTGGAGGCGCCTGCTACTTCTGCTGCCGCTGCTCATCCCCGAACTTGTCACGATGTCCTTCAACAGCAACTCTGGCGCTGCGCTGCTGACTGTCGTGTGCACCGCGCCCGCGCCCGCAGCCGCGCCCGACGGCAGCGACAACGACGTCAGCGACAACGCACGCTGGCGACTCAACGACGCCGCCCTCACGCACGCCGAAGCACGCGGCCAGGAACTGCTTGTGCAGCGCATCCAGCTGCTGCAACAGGCTCTCGCTGCCAATCTTTCCGATGATAGAGAGTGAGCAACGGTAAGCAAAAGTGTTGCACGCAACGAATTTGAACACGTACGCAATTACACATGCAACTTTTGTCGTATTGTAACTATTTTTTACAAACTGTCAACATTCGAGCATGAATAATATTTTTGCACTTCTATTGCAAGCATTTGACCAGTGCAAGCATTCGACCAGTGCAAGCATTCGACCAGTGCAAGCATTCGACCAGTGCAAGCATTCGACCATTGACAGCATTCGACCATTGACAGCATTCGACCATTGACAGCATTCGACAAGTGACAGTATCATTTGAGCAAAATAATTGACTTGAACACTTGATTTTTTCAACTTATAAAGATTAGAAAAGTAGAAAACCGCCAACGAGAGAAGAGGGGTGCCTGCGCGCGACTGCATTGATTCCTCCTTTTATCGGTCTGCGACCTAAGCGTACTGGTTCTGCTTTTTCTTCCGCTTCTTCTTCTGCTGCTGCTGCTCTGTCTGCTGCTGCTGCCGATGTCGCAGGACGCGGTCGTCTGCTCTCCGCCTGCGTCTGCAAAGTCGCCGCCTTCACAATCTCCAGCGTACGGTTCGACTCGTCCAATTGATCCGGCGACAAGCAGCAGATAAACATTACGCGCCCAGTCGTTACGTACTGAGGATTGCGCTCCAAACTCTGCGCGCGCAACAGCAGATTCACAATCGGCTGACCGTTCTGGAATCTACTGGTCTGACGTCTGACCCAACCGCTGACCACGTTCCTCATGCTCGTCAATGACTCGTTGATCACTTGACCTTGAGTACGCTCCATGACGTAATCATTGACCAACTCAGCATCGTTCATATCTCGCCTCAAAGGTCTCCTGAATCTACGAACTTTCTCCGCCATGCTTGAAACTTTTTCAGACTTCATCGACATGACAACTCTCGATATAGGTGTTTGCTCCAAGTTAAGGGGAAGCGGTTGTTCACTGCCCGCCAAGTCAATTAGATGCAGAAATCCGAAATTCTGATACCGTCCAGTCGTAGGATCCAACTTTTGATAAAACAAGGTCACCACCATGTGACTGCGTGAAGACTCCGGATTCATAGCTGTCGAACGCCTCGCTCGCTTGCGATTCATCACACTCAAGATCTGAAAAGGATTCAGAGAACTCAACGCCGCCGCCAACTCCTGATCAGTGACCCTTCTGCGCGCCGCCGCCTCGTCATCATCATCATCATCATCCGGGTACGCTGCTAAATTCGACAAGTCAACCTCCGCCAACGTAATACCCTCCGTCAACAACGGGCTCCGAAGTCCATCTCTCAAGTGCTCATAATGAGCTGAAGAACATGAATACACAGCGCTGCGGCGCTCAGAATCATTCTGCGCGTAACGCACGTGAACGTCCTCGTTGTCGCTCAACAGGTCGCGAACGTTCGTCGGCGTTCTCACCATAGAATCAGAATCCAGACCGCAATGAATCTCCACGCCGCCAATCATGATCCTACTGCTCTTCCTGTCATCAGCTGACATCATGGCTGCAATGCTCTTAAACACTCGCCGCTTAATATCTTTCATGGTGTACGTTTTTCCACTACCTGTCTGACCTGTCGCCATCAAAAACACATCGCCGCCCATCACCAGTGTCGTCACGAACGGCTCAATCTGAGAGTACACGCTTTCAGTCGACTCTTCAGGACCAAAAACGTGAAATGCCTGCGTAGAACGACCGCCTGCTGCACCAGCACCCACGTGCACCAATGTGTCCGATCCTAATTCTTTGGTCACGATCGGTCGCACATCATCTTTGCGTCGAATACGCACGATCGCGCGCAACGTGCCCGTCATGAACTGGTGCGCCAGCGACAAAATATCAATGTCGCTCTTCCACAGCTTCAATTCACCCAGTGCTAGCATCAACTTGTCTCTCGTACTTATGTCATGAACTGGATACGCGCGATCCATGATAGCCTGAACGCGCGCAAACTGACCTCGTGTCGGTATCACAGCTTCGGTAGCAAGAATCTTTTCTCTCCATTCATTCAACTGACCGTCAAACTGCCGACGAGCTGTATCGTATTCTGACGTATCAATTACTTCAACTGCACCGGTACCGGCTGCAACGGCGACTTCACCCAACGCGTCAAACGCCGCCCAGGCTTCAGGAGTGCAGTAATCAATCATATCTCCTCCCCAATGAGCGCGATACTTCAGTTCATCAAAGAGTGCATGCGCTTCATCGACATCGCACACACACACGTCGCGATTCAGCTGAACATTGACGTCCTGCAAATCAATCACCGGTTTCATTTGACGTGCAAGAATAATCACAGAGTTGAATGTCTCAACAAACGTGCGTGAAGGTCTCGAGTCTCGCTGAACAATATTTTGCAGACTCGACAGCATCGTCTGCAATGCTCGTGTGCGATACTTGATGTCATCCGTATGTGCAATTTCATCGCGCAGCCTTACTTTCGCATCTGCGACAATCGCCTCTTCCTCCGCATTCGTCAAACTTTCTAGAAGAACATGAGCTACGTCATTAAGATTCTTCAAGTTTCTTCGAACTAATCGAAAATCTTTTTCCGACAATTCTTCTCCTGAAAAGTATTCAAGCAGTGTCTGCACATCAATTGTAATGTGACGCGCGCTCTCCTCTTCTCTGTCTGATTTTCTTGTAGCAGCAGCAGCAGCCGCCATCGAGAAGATTTTTCGTTCGTTTTTGCTAGTGAGCTGCGCTTCAAACGCATTCACACACTCACACACGTCACTGTGGAACAGCTCAGTACGGCGGCCTCCACTCGAGGATTTATCGGTCCTTACGGACCTCAAACCTCTCATTCCGACTCGAAGCAGACTCATTCATCAGCGTCATGACCTCGCGCGTCGCGGCCTCCAGACCGCCAGCGCCGGCGCGCAAAAGATCTGTCAGACAGTCCTTAATGCGGCTCTGAACGATGCCGACAGACTCCGATGCAGCAGCAGACGCACGCGGTCTTGACTGTTCGAGCGCGCGCTTCGCTGCTTGCAGCTCAGCACGTGCACGACTGCACGCAGTATGGTACGTTGCGTTCACGTGACGCTTGCGCGACACGCGCTCAAACGCAGATCCGTCGTTCACCATCGACTCCTCCGAATCGTAGCTCGAGTCGCTGTCGTCGTCGTGGTACGACACACTGTGCAACTTGTCCTGAGCTCTGCAGCTGCCGCTAACAGACTCGCTGTCGCCGTGCAACTTGTCAGAAGCGTCCGCGGCACCGACAGAGTCGTCAGCGTCGCTGCTGCTGCATGACTCGTCTTCGCTGCTGCTGCTGCTACTGCTGTCTGCTGCAGCGACGTCGTCCTTGGCGGCGGCGGCAGAGACCTCGTCCTCGGCGGTGTGCGCAGCAGCGTCCTCGTCCTCGGAGAAGGCGGCGGCAGCGGGGGCGTCCTCGTCCTCGGAAAAGGCGGCGGCAGCGGCAGCAGCGACCTCGTCCTCGTCCTCCTGGGCAGCGGCGTGCGCAGTCTGCGGCATCAACTGGTGCTCCGACGCCGACACAAAGCGCGGACTCAGCATGCGACGTGCATCCTGCTCTTCCACCGACGCCAGCCGCTTCCACCACGGACCGTTGCCCGTCAGCGCAATCGCGTGCGAAGCCTGCACAATCGCGTCAAACGTACCGTTCTGCAGCAGCGACAAATGACGAGGCTCTTTGCGCACGTTGTCCGACCGCAGATGACCCGCCATCCAGCCCACATCAGCACGCAGACTCGGCGCCAGACGCACCAGCAGCGCCAGCTCGGACTCGTACATGTGCACGTTGTTGCGCATGACCAGAAAGTTCCAGCGAAACTTGATCGGAACTTTAGTGTCGCCGACGTAGCCGTAGCGGCTCGGAGACAGCTCGCAGACGATGCGATGCGAAGTCTTGCGGTTCAAACTCAGCGCACCAATCTTCGCCAGCAGCAGCACGCGCACCAGACGCTTGCGCAGCTCCAGAGTACTGACGCGACCAAGCTTGTGCGAAAGCTCCACGCTGCTCGCCAGCGCCTGCATGACTAGCACACAAAAGTGCACAAGAGTAGTGTCGTCGTTGCACGGCGTCCGCGAGTTGACAACGCCCTTCCGAACCATGTCGACGACCGAATTTCCCAGCAGAGAACGGTCGTCGCCTGCATCCGCTTCGTCGTCGCGCGCGATCTGACAGCGAAATCCGCGAGCGAGCGATCTGCGCTCCGCTCTCGCCGTAGACTCCGCGTCCGCGTCCGCGTCCTCTGCCGCTTCAGAATCTGAGTCTTCGTAAGAACTCGGACCGTTGAACCCAGCAGCCGCGCCATCGACCGCGTCTTCCTTCTCCGCGCCTTCGTGCTCTTGCTCAACGATCGCCGGACTCGCGTCCTCGTGCTCCTGCGCAGCGAGCACATCGATCGCCGCGCTCGCGTCGTCTTCGATCGCGTTCTCGTGCTCATGCGCAGCGAGCGCAGCGATCGCCGCGCTCGCGTCCTCGTCTTCAATCGCGTCCTCGTGCTCCTGCTCAACGAGCACATCGAGCGCAGCACCCGCGTCCACGTCCGCGACCTCGTGCTCCTGCTCATCGTGCGCAACGAGCCGAGCGCGCAGCGCCTTCGGCGCCCGCGAGCGCGAACGCTTGATGCTCGAGATCGCCGCCATCAAACAGGCGCGCTCCTTCTTCGGCATCGTGTCCGCCAAGAAGCGGAGCGCGCGCAGTGCAGTTCCGTTCATCGCCACAACGCTGTGGTCAAGCAGGGGAGCCAAATTGTGCGCACCCGTCGCGGAACGTTCTTTCGACGACGCACATACACGATAAGCTGGCATACGAAACGTAGTGAACGCGCTGCGCGTAACACAAATCGTTTATCGTACACTTTCTAAAGTGTAAAGCTACAATTCAGAAAACATCAGAATTAGAATCATGGCGTCAGCGATGTCGGGGACGGTGATGCAGCGCGCGCCGGATCCGCGCGAAGTCGTCAACAAGGCGTCCGCGCGCGCAGCCCTCAACGAACTAATCGACGAGGCGTTCCAGTCACCTGAGGAACCGTGGCTGTCCATCGGAGAGCACCTCACGCTGCTCAGCTTCGCGCTCGACGAAGTCAACCCGCGGCGCTTCACGCGCGCAGTCGAAGATCAAGTCCTGCAAGATCTAAACGCGTGCAGACGATCGATCGAATTGCACCCCGACGGCTACCACGCACTCGACATTCTGCAAAACAGCTGCGCAGCGCGCACGCTCGCCGCACTCGAACTGCTCGGCTAGCACTGCTTCTCCTTTCGCAGCGCGCCCGCAGCCGAAGATGCAATCAACGAACAAGTGTCAGCGACCGCCGCTCGCAACGTTTCGCCCGACACGTCGCGCGGCGCAATCAAGCGCTTGCGATTGGCCGACAGCTTGACTTTCAGACCCGGGTAGACGTGACGCATGACGCGCGCAACCAACGCCAGCGACGCCTGCTGCAAAGAATCGGGCAAATCATCACAGCGCGTCCTACAGCGCGCGCCACCGGCTGCTGCTGCTGCTGCTGCTGCTGCTGCAGAACCAGCTCCGCAAGCAACCTCCATGACCGGAGCGTCGCACTCCGCCTCCAGCGATGTAAAAGACGGCAGCGCAATGTGCGCGACGGGATGGTGGACCGCGGCCGCGGCCGCGCCCTTCGCGGAAGACGACGAGGAAGGAGACCCAGAAATCGATTTCACGGCGGCCGCGCCGCGCGCCTTGTTGTACGCACCGCGCCACTCCGCCAACGGAAACCGACGATTGTTGAGACCGCACACGCCAGCTATCAACAGTCGATGACCGTCAGTCAGCAATCGACAGCCCATCAGCGACACGGAGCGACCTTCTGCACGCGAAAATTCCAGCAGCGCAGCCGGACTGACAAAGTTGTTCAGTTCCGCGCCGCCGTCGCCACACTGCATGGCGTGCGTGACCGCACGCTTCTCCTCGTCACTTGCATTCGGAAAAACAACCAAATACGTGTCAGATTCTCCCGCGCGCGGTCCGTACGCAAGCTCTTTTGTAACGGCATCCACGCGCCATTCCGCCGGCGCAATACTCGCCACGCGCCTCAAAGCACGCAACTGATCGACTTCGGCTCCGCTGCCCAGCACCTGAATCTTTACACTGTTCATGAAAAGAAAAGAAGGACAAACAACAGGTTCGCCAACGTGTTTTACTGGTCGACGTCGTTGACGCAGGGCTCTAGTACGACGCGATCAGAACGACGTCGTCGTCGTGTAATATCATAAAAAAGTATCGCAGCTGAGCTTGCGCGTCACGTAAACTTTTATGCAGCGTCTGTGGGCGTCCTACCTAGACCTGTTCAAAAACCTCAATGAAAGAAGAGATCATGATGAATTATTGAAGCGTCGCGTCGCTGGTCTGCTTGACAACGTCGTAGATTCGACTTCTGGTCTTACAGATCTGCTGAGAGACGTCGAGACCGCCAGCGAGCACAGCATTCGCGTCGACAAGTTCGAACAGATCGCGGGCACAGTGCGCATGATGATCGCACTCGTGCTGGCCTGCGAGTCGCTCAACATCGACATAGACCCAGAACGACTCAGAATCATGGCGAACTTCATGGACCACTACGAACGCGCACTCGGACCGCTGTTCGCTCGACTCTACCTCGCACGCGCAGCGCGTCACCTTCTGGTCGCAAAAAGAACTCAGCACAGATGGGAGACTGTCTGTCAATCGCTCAGCGAAATCGCGCCGGCCGCTTTAGAAGTCCAACGACTCGACCCGGACGGTTTCCGACGCCTGCGGCTTCAATGCGACCCAGAGAACGTCGCTGTCGACAACTTCCAAGACATGATCCTCGCCGCAGACATCAACGCCGCGGACGACGACGTTCTGCAGCCAGACGCTGTCTACGAACGACAATTCAATGACACCAGTTCCGACGTCCGCAAATACTTTGACGACAACGCGTACCATGCTCGACAGAGCGAACACTACACCAGATTCAATCAGATGCAGAGCGCCATCTCCAGAATGCACAGCACCGCTATGTAATGAAGCGTGATGCGTATGAAGGCGACGAAGGCGACGAATGCGACGAAGGCGACATTCGTGAAAGGTTCAAGTTTTTTTTATTCGGGAGAAAATCGATCGTCGCTATTCGTCCACGTGGCGCGAATTCAGTGCTATCGATCCCGCCCATGAAGACTGCTGCTCGCTTCTCGTCATCAGCATCAACTCGCGCGCGCACGCATAGATCCTCCAAGAGCGCACTGGCGCGACAAGTCTTCCTCGAACTCTTCGTCGAACTTTCACCGCACGATCTCACGCTGCGCAACTGCATCTCTGCAGGTCTGCCTGCGCCGCCCGTCGAAGCCATGCGACGGTCCGACCTCGACTGCTTTTCCAATCCGCACGACCACTCCACCTACCAGACCGCTCCCGTCGGCGGATTTCGTGGACGCGCTCCACAGATCGAACCCTTCCTCGTCAGCGAACTCGTCGCCGGCGAAAAGACCGCGCTCATTGTACTGCCCGCTTCAACCACCACGCACGCAAGAACCGCTTTCTCCGCCAGCGACCACCACAACAACAGCAGCAGCAGCAGCAGAGACACCGACTCCTCTGACCGCTCCACCGACTCGCTCACGTCCAGCGAGACGACTACCACTACCACGTCCGACTCCAGTGCACACGATCTGGAAGATCCAGAGACCGCTGATACGACGACCGAGCCCGTCGCCGCACTGATCGACGCCGACGTGCGCGCGCGCACACTGAGCGCAGCCGACGCGCACCTGCTCGCGCGCGCACTCTGCCCGCAGTCGCGCGGACCCGCTCTGCTGCTCGGCGACCTCGCGCGCGGCACACTCTACGTCTACGAAGTCTTTGCACTCGACGGCGAAAACGTCGGCGAACGCGCAGACCTCAACAGCCGACTCGATCAACTCAGAAGCGCGCTGCGACGCGAACGAGCACTCGCCATGTTTGGAAAATCTTCCGCGCACTGCGCGCGCCGCCCGCGCATCATGGTCAAGCAGTTTCATACCGCCACGCGATCCAACGTCGCTGCCCTCATGGCGCACATGTACGTGCGCGGACAGCGCGTCGACGCGCTCGAACGCTTCGACACGATTGCACCGCAAGATCTGGAACAACAACATCAGAGCCACGGCGCACTGTTCGAAATCGACGTCGACGGAGCCGGACACGCACCCGTCGCCGGACTCGCGTTCACGCCTCGAATGAGGGAAGCTCATCGCTACCGCACGCTGAAATGGACTCCCCACGCACTCGTGACCGCCGTTCAAGTCGTCGAACTCGGCGACCTGCGAGCAGCGTGCTCAGCTCGCGACGATTCCGAACGACTCGACTGCTTCGATGTCGCCTGCGTGACCAACAACCGAAGACGCGTCGCTCGAACCTTCGTGCGCTTTCAACGCAGCTTCGCTGAGAGCATCGTCAGGACATATAGCAGAGGAGAAGGACGAGGAGGACACAGCGATGAAACCGCCGTCTTCGTAGAGTGCTCGTTTGATGCACAGCTGCAACCGCAGCCTGATCAAAACTCTCATTCAGACCCGACGCAATTGACCTGGAACGCTCTGCGCACGCGACGCGACCTTCGATTCTCCAGCTCAGCCAGCGCGTGCAGCGCGGCGAGAACAGCCACCATAGAACGCTTCTCATTGTACGACCTGCTCTGCGCGCTCGACGACTGAATGCGTCGATGACGAGCTCGACGACAAATCAAGTGTAAGCCTCATACGCTGTCCAGAGCAGTACGATTCCGACGACGACGAAGAAGTGGAAGATCTGGTGCGAATAGCCCCAGATGTCGAATGTTCCTGGAAACCAGCGCTCTGGAATCGACAGAACGTTGAGAGCAACCGTTCCGTAAGCTGCGTACGTCGCCAGAATCATCTTGAGCGATCGCTGCATGCGATCAGACCAAGGGTCAGGCGCCAAACAGGCGTGCAGCAGCCACGAAATGATTAGACCGCACGCAAAGCAACTGACCAGAATTGTGCGCCACACATGGGAACTTCTGCCCGCAGCCTCGTCGTGCGAACAGTGATGATCTTTCAGCGACTGCAATGTCGTGCGTACAGTGTACAACATCATGAAGATATTGACGGCTGACAACACATAGAATGCTGTGTGATGACCGTTGGCGTACAGTTCATGGTAGGCGCCCATTACGTTGGTACTGCAGCAGAGTGTAGAAACTGCAAGCCAGTCCATGCACTGTAAGCCGTGCGCGACATGGAGCGAATGAGCAATGAATACGTGAAAGCACGATGAGAAAAAACACATCGCGGCTGCCGTAATCAAGTAGAAAAGCGCGACGAAGTTATGGATCATGCAGTGGCGATCGTAGCTCCACGTCAGAAGAAATAGGAGGACGACGACAACGAAGCCAAGAATGTGCGTCCACGAATTGACGAGCTCATTGTGACGCCAGAACAGACTGGAACAGCAGTAGCGCCAGGAGGAATGAGGGCGACGATAGCTCGTGTGAATGTACGGGTACAGCGTCGAGTGATACCGTGGATCGATCGCGAGCAGCTCGCGATCCGTCAGCAGGCGAAATTAGTGCGATGGCGACGTCGCAGAACGAATGGCGCGCAAAGGGACGTGGTCTGAAGCGACGTGGTGCTCCATCGCGACTAATTTATCACGTTTTGTAAAAATATGTTTCATGAGTGTAAATTTCTTGTTGAGGACTTTTTAAGACAAGCATCGATGAAACGTTTCTAAATCTTGACGCTACGAGCTACTCGAGTGTTTTGCGTTCGTGTCCGACCTCAATACTAAAAACGAGCTCTCTTCATGTACGGAGGAGTCGCGATAGAACGTCGCCGTCTGGCGCTTTTGCGTCGCAAGCGAGCTGCATTGGTCGGCGGAGGACTGATGGATGACATCGTAAAAGCTGAAGAAGAATATGATAGACTTGTAAGATTAATGAATTCAGCAGCTGCTGAGACTAAAAAAGATGGAATTACTCGAGAATATTATGATAGATATGCTCGTGTGTACAATAGATTTATGTATCAATATCAAGATATCGAACGACAACTTACCGAATTATATAAGCGTCAGGATGAAGAACAAGGAGATGATGCAGAAGGCGACGAGGGCGATGACGAAGTTGCAGCTGATGCGGTAGGTTCTGCGGCCGCTGCGGAGGCTGCGGAGGCTGCTGAACGTGCACGGAGAGAATCTGTGGAGCGCGAGGCTGCTGCACAGAGAGAAGCTGCGGAAGCTGCGGAAGCTGCGGAAGCTGCGGCTGCGGCCGCTGCTGCACAGAGAGAAGCTGAGCGCGAGGCTGCTGCACGGAGAGAAGCGGAGGCTGCGGAGGCTGGACGTGCACGGAGAGAAGCTGAGGCTGCGGAGGCTGCTGCACGGAGAGAAGCGGAGGCTGCTGAGGCCGAGGAGCGTGCACAGAGAGAAGCTGAGCGCGAGGCTGAACGTGTACGGAGAGAAGCTGCGGAGGCTGCGGAGGCTGCTGCAAAGAGAGAAGCTGCGGAGCGCGAGGCTACAGAACGTACACAGAGGGAACGTTCTGAGCGCGACGACGACGGTGGCGGTCAAGAAGAACGCAAAGGCGAGGGCGATATCGTGACTCTCGCTGAATTAATCATCGACTTTGCGGGCGCGCGGACAGAAATCGATGAAGAAGAAAAGAAGCAGTATGAATCTTTCAGCGGAAAACGTGCTCGAGAAATCATGCAGACGACTGATGAAAATTTTTCAGCTTTACGAACTTATATTGATCAAAGTTTGTTAGATTTTCCAACTAAATTGCATAAGTTCAACATGAATCAAGCTTGCAAAGAAAATATTTTTTTGACTCTTAAGATGCAAGGTCTTGAAACAATTCATCTTCTCTGTCAATCAGAATTTAGAAGTATGAGCGGTCAAAATCGTGATAATTACGGACGCGACATTCTTGAAGCATTGCTGCAAAGTTCAGATGTCAACGAAATTCGATGGGATAATGTTTTAAGACAGCTCGATCAGTTGCACAATCATGCGCCCAGAGTCGAGGACGTCTTTCTCTGCTTTTTCCTGCGCGTCGTTCCTGCTCTCGTGGATCGCAACTACGTAGTCGCGAATTTCCGCGGGAATGATGACACTAGTACTCTGACGACTGCCGATATAATCAATGCGGCTAAATCTATTCTCAGGCGCTCTGCAGATGTAGAGTTTGACAAACTGCATATCTCGTGGAAACGCGTCGCTGCAAGAAAAATGTACTCTGTTTTCTCGACGTACGCGGATTTAGTTCGATTGAAACGCAGCATCACTTCCCAAGATCCAGTTCAAGCTTTCGCGCTCGCTTCAGCCAATATGCTGCATTCCATGGACTTTCAATGTGCAGGTGGATTCTCCACTATGTACCATATTTTCAAACTTTCAAGTACTTCGTACAGTATGGAAAGTGATGCTACAATGAATGACACGTTAATGAATCTATATTCTTTAGTGTGTCAATCTATTCGTTTCATCGATTATCAAGCATTCTTAAACACTTCTCATCTTCTCTTTGATCGGTTTTCGGCGATCGAAGACAAAAGTATGGCTGCTTTCTCTGCTGCTACAGCTAAAATACAAAGCGATGTATCAACATCACAGAAAACAATTAATTTTCTGCTGAATTGCGCATGGATTGCCTTCGCACTCAACAAAGTTTCGCAAAGAGGCGCTGACGGAGAACAAGGGCTATTGCCTCGGCGAATAACTGGCAATTACGACGTCACATTTTTCAGAAACATGCGGGTTCTGAATGACGCCGATGTAATTCGTAAACTTAACGCTGATCAAGATTCAACAACAGTACAAGCTTCAGAAGCATCTCTTGATCGCGATATGCTTCGTAACGTTGACAGCTTAGCACTTTTTTCCGTGCAGCTTGCTTATCATCAGTATCTTCCTCAAAAAAAGAGAAGATTAAGGCAGATGTACACGGGTTTAACATCTAATTTTGAAGAATTCGGAAAAATTCAATATTTGGATCGAAGACGTAGGGTTATACCGCAAAGTGTTGAATCTTTAAAAGCAATAGCTCAAAGTTTTGACTCGAAATTAACAACATTACAAAGTAGAACTGAAGAATTTCAGACGGAAGTCGGTCCTGATCAAGTTTCGGATCTTCGAGAGTATATCAATCAAGCAGAGCAATGGCAGCGAAATATGCATTCAATCTTGCAAACTGCATCATCAAGTGATTCAGCAGTCGATCCAGAGGCTGTCACTGTCAGAGCTGGTAGACGTGGTCTCACAGGTGGACTACTGCTGTTCTGACGAACATAAAAAAAAGATGACTAGCCATCGACACCCGATGCGAGACTTGAACTCGCGACCTCAGGCTTAGAAGGCCTGCGCTCTAACCAACTGAGCTAATCGGGCTCCCTAACACTTGACGTTACAAAAAAGACATGTGGTAGGAAGCACGTCGCCTTTAACCACCTTTTTACGCACACAAAACATTATCAGAAATTATTACACAAAATTATCAATGTAAAAATATGATGCTCTCGACGATTTCTCGATTACTCCGCACGCGGCTCGCTCACACGCAATCTCGTCAGACGCTGACCGCGAGCAGAGCGCGAGCGACGATTTCGATCTCCGACGGCGGCAGCAGAGCGCGCAGCGCCGGTGCGGCAGCGACACTCTGCTCGTCCTGCGGAAGCAGATCAATGTCGAGAGCTGCACGCCACGAAATCGGATCCGCCAGCATCAAGTGCGACAGCAGCGAGCTGCAGACTGTCGTCGATGCTGAGTGAGAGCGCGAAACCCAGTCGTCCGACGCCACAATCGCGCACCAGATCGACGCCTCGCAGCGACCGCCAGACTCCATCAAGTCGCCGCGAACCACCGCCGCCACCAGAGGACTGAACGGGTAGAAACTGCTCGCGGCACTCAACAGCGGGTCGCAACAGTAGTCGCGCGCCAGCCACTGGTCCAGAAAGCTGCTGAGCACGTACACGATCTCGTCATTGGTGCAGGACGATCGAAGCAGAGCGCGCAGCTGCTGCTCCACGCGATCAAAGTCGCACGGCAGCAGAGACAGCCACTCGTCCGGCGTCAAATCCGCGTAGTCGCTGCTCGCGCGACCGATCGCCACCGACCAGTCCGACACCGGGTGCATAAACTCCAAGCGACACTGCACGCGACGAGCCTGCAGGTAGCGATCGCACACCGGCTTCGGAACCGACCACTCGCACGCCGACTCCGTGCGCTCGTTCAACGACACCTCCTGCGTCGGGTCGGAATGAGAGAATTGTAGTGTCGAAGACACGTGCAATTCTCGAGTGGAGGCCGCCGTACTGAGCTGTTCCACAGTGACGTGCTCATTGAACTTGTCCTGCTTGTTCTGCTCGTCCTGCTTGTTCTGCTCGTGCTGGCGTTTAGACTCGCACGCCTGAATCTCTTGCGCAGCGCGACGCACGCCAACTGTCGCGCGCGACAGCTGACGATGATACTCGTCCAGCAACATCAGCATGCACTCGTAGACGTACGGACTTTCGTCGCGGTAGCGCACGTACATCTCAGCGACGCTGCGAGCCGAGTAGCCGTGCAACGCGCGACCGCAGTCCAGCAGAGAGGTGCAGTCGTCAGCGACGTCGGCGCCGCGCGAAGAAGACTTCAGCTCCGGCAGGTGCGCCATCAAAAAAATGGCGAAACCCGTCGGCGAAGAACCCACCAATGATCCCAGCTCGCGCAACATGTCGTCGTTGCGAGACGGCTGCGCGTGACGCAGATGGTAGACTGCGTGCTTCATGTTGCCCGCGCGCATCTGGTCGCACGCCACCTCCGCCGACGCCACGCAAGCCACGCCAAACGACTGCAGACGACGACGCTCGCCCTTGCGCAACACACGAGCACGACCCGCGCGCGCCGCCGCCAAACGACGACGAGAACGACGACCCGACGACGCAGACGATCCCGACGACGAAAACGTGCCCGACGTGCCCGACGACGAACTCGTCAACGGAGTCATCCGACCGCCACGACCAACACGACCCGTGCGCGATGCCGACGTATCCACGCGCAACGCAGAAGGTACATCAGCAGAAGCAGCAGCAGCAGCAGCAGACATTCGCAAAGCGACGCGTTCGCGGTGCGTAATTGTGGCGCCCGTTATCAAGCTCTTACTACTAACTTGTACAGGTACGATATCAATTTGCAACTTATTAGAAGGTTGCGCGCGCAAGAATTTCCTTCACCTGCTTAGAAACCCCAGCAGGAACCGATGTGGTCTACTTGGTTAGGATAGTGGCCTTTCAAGCCGCGGGACCGGGTTCGATCCCCGGCATCGGTGACTTTAAAGCTTTTATGAATTTTTACGCGTCAACTCTCGTCACCATTCCTTCCATGAAGATGGCGTGCGTAACGCGTTCAGAGCAAACAAAGGCGTCAGAAACGGGTCGGGACTGGCTCGCTTCCTTCATGGGATCTGACAGTCGACGCAATCGGATCGTCGTCGTTGTCGTCGTCGCGCTGCTGCTGCTGCTGTCCGTCGCCGCCGTCGCCTACTACAACACGATCCATGTACCCGCCTCCACCAAGCAGAAAACCTCGAGACGACTGGTCGCGCCGCCCACTCCCGCGCCGACGCTGACGCCCACCAACACATTGCAACAGATCTCGCCCAACTACATCAAGCCGCCGTCCTGTGTCGGCGTCATTTGCCCGCCCGGAGAAGTCTGCAACGCCGCCGACGGAAAATGCGGACCCAGAAAGTGCACCGACCACGTCGACTGCGAAGCGGAACAATTCTGCGAACAAGAAAAGAAGATCTGCCAGTGCAAACCCGGCTACTACAGAAACCCGTACGGAACCGGCGCGTGAGCAGTGTGCGTCGATGAAAAGACTTGAACCAAAACCGAGAAATCAGTCATAATTTATGAGTCACGTCCTCCTGGACTACGTGTATTGAGTAAACCAGCAGACCGCATTCAAGAGATATGCTGGGCTCCTGTCGACTGGTCGACGGCGCCGCTGTGTGCGACCTCGGTCGCGTCGCGGACGCAGCGAACCCCGCAATGCGTGCAGTGCGCGCAGAAGTGGTCGACGCCGTGGAGTACGCGGATTCGTGCGACGGAGCCGTGCGCGGCAGCGCGTGCGCGCCCGATCCCGCTGCGGTCGGCGCCGACACCGACGGCGCAGACAGCGCCGACGCCGCCTTGCTCGCCTACACCGACCGCGTGCCCGGCGAGTGCGTCGACTACAAAATCGTCGAACAGCGCAAGAAGGACAACTACGCCGTGCAGCGACCCTGGCGATCCGACACGTTTGAAATCGTCGGCGGAGCCGCCAACAAGAATGCGCGCATCAAGGGCTACTGCACCTTCCGCGCCGTCAACCCGTGCCCGTGCGACACGCGCACGTACACTGACACGTTGACCGAGTCCAACAAGGCGCGCGGAGCTGCTGGACAGCCATTGTGCGGGAAAACGTACTTTGCGCCTGGCTGCGGACCCTACGACGTCGCCTCCTTCGTGCGCGTCGACGGCGCCGCCGAACAGGACACCGGCTGGTCCTGCGTCGCCTCCGACTACCAGCCCAACAACGGAGCAGCCGACCCCTACCGCGGACGCGTCGCCGTCACCGTGTCGCGCAACTTTCCTTCCGTCAAAGAAGCGAACGAAAACGGATTCGGATTCTGCCGACCCGTCACGACCACAAAAATCAGCGTCGACAAAAAGAGCAAGCGACGCACGGCGACCTCGACCGTCGAACAGCTCTGCAGCCAGACGCCCGTCGCCTTCTCCGACTCGCTCGCACTGACGGAACGCGCCGCGCCGCTCGGAGTCGCACTGAACTATCCGCAACTCACCGCCTTCTCCGGAACCACCATGAAGGCGTACCCCGTGCACGCCATCATCAGCCAGAGACCGATGCGCGACGACGGCTCCGTCGACGCCAACGCGCGCGGCGTCGACGTGCGAGCCGCCGACCTGCCCGCCTGCAAAGCCTCCGGAGCCAACGTCACCGTCTCCTACGGCAACTCGCTGCGCATCCGCATGGAACCGTCCGACCCCAACGTCAAGAACGCATCCATCCCCGTCGACACCGCCTCCGCCGTCGGAAAGATTTAAAATCGCGTCAAACTGACCACCATGCAGCGATCCACGACGCCACAACAGCAGCAGCCAGGAAGTGCCGCACGAAGAATGGATCTCGACTCCGCCGCCGAAGTCGCAGACGGATACCGACGCAGCCTGCTGCGAGCACAAAAACTACACGGCGAAGGCTGCAGATGCCCCGTCTGCAACAACCCGCCGGCGAGTACTCCTGCTCCTGCTCCTGCTCCTGCTCGACCAGCAGCAGCCGCCACCTACACTTCACATTGGAGTCGCGCGTAGACGAACTCGGTAACACACGTACGCCACTATGGCGCTGCGCAAGCTCACGTCACTGTGGCGCTGCGCGAGCTCAGTACGTCGGCCTCCACTCGAGGATTATTTCGGCGCTTCGCGTAACGGACCTCGAACCTCTCATTCCGACTCGACGCAGTACGACACGCACTGACCACGTGAAAAAATAACGAAACGAGAGTAAAGAACTTCTATTCACAGTCGCTACACGCATGAAGAGCGCTGCAGCAGCGACCGCGTCGCCAGCGACCACGACCAGCAGACACGTCGCTGTCGCCGCCGCCGCCGCCGCCGGCAGAAAAAGCGTCGC
>Ga0172373_10005371_pt1 | contig 17606 bp, 8 predicted proteins | sample Lak10m_2_FD_114546 | JGI IMG/M metagenome (GOLD analysis project Ga0172373, IMG submission 114546) | Freshwater microbial communities from Kabuno Bay, South-Kivu, Congo - kab_092012_10m | ecosystem: Environmental > Aquatic > Freshwater > Lake | place: Democratic Republic of the Congo: South-Kivu...
CTCGAGCAGCACGACCCGGGCGGTGAGCGGGGAGCGGGCGACGTCGGCGAGGGTGAGCCGCTCGCCCGAGGGGAGGACGACACCTCCGTCCGGGAGCGCCGTGAGCCGGCCGAAGTGGATGAAGCGGGCGGTGGGCACGGCGGCGCGCCAGGCATCCCGGGTGGCTGCGGCGCCCGTGAGGACGACGGCGTCGGGGAAGAGCTGCTTGATGCGCGCGGGGTCCTCGGCGTCACCGAGCACGGCCACCATGGAACCCGTGTAGGTGGCGTCGGAGGGCTCGTCCCCGGGCAGCAGGGACTCGAAGTCGGGGTGGCGGACCACCCGGCGGATCGACGAGAGGAAGCGGATGCCGTCGCGCTGCTCCGGGAAGGCCTCGATGGGGACCGAAGAGAGCGGGTCGGTGCCCACCATGTGGTACACGCCCACCCCCCGCAGGGTCGCCTCGAAGGGATCCACCAGCTCCGACCGCAGCGCGTCGCCGGCCGCGATCGCGCTGGACCCGCCCCGAACCGCGTCCGCGAAGGCGGCGGCAGCGGCGCCGACCGAGGCCGGCAGCCGGAGGACCTGCCCCCCCTCGTCGGTGACCAACAGCACCTCGTAGCCGTCGGCCACCCGCAGGATGGACCAGACCGCGCCTTGCTCGTTGGACAGCCGCACCTCGCGGAGGGACATCGGCTTGGTGGCCTTCAGGCCCGCCTTGGTCTCGGCGGCCGAAAGGGCGGCCAACGCCTCGGTCGGCCACTCGGCGGCGCCGGAGACCCAGGCCAGTTGGCGGACGCGGGCCTCGGCCGCGGCAGCCCACACCGCGCGCGCATCGTCGGGCTTCACCGAGGGTGCGACCGGCGACACCCCGTGCCCCCACCGGAGGCGCGCGCTGGCCCCGCGCTGGGCCCAGCTGTGGCGCACCACCAGCGCGGTCACCGCGTCGGGGAGGGCGTCCAGGGCCGCCCCGTCGGCGCCCAGCTCGTCGGCCATCGGGCCGTCCAGCGCGAGCACCGGAGCCCACGGCCCGGAGCGCCACTGGGGAGCGGACGCGGCCAGGTTCGCGAGCTCGCCGGCGGCCTCGGCGGCGTCACTCTTGGCGACCGCGCGCCGGAGCCGCACCCAGGCCCCCGGACCAGCGCCGGCCGGCGGCTCGCCCGTGCCGGTGAGGAGGACGTTCCAGCCGGCGGCATCGGGGTGGCTCGTGTCCGCGAGCCCCACGCCCGGAAGCCCCTGCAGGAAGCCGCGGACGGCGTTCTCGGCCGCGAGCGGCCCGGGGGCCGCCCCCGTCGACTCGACCGGACCGCGCGTGGCCCAGAGCCGCGCCCAGAGCTGGAGATCCGGCGCACCCTCGGCGGCCGTCACCGCGGCGCGCAGCGCCGGGCCGGGATCGGCGAGCCAGCCCGCGGCGAGCAGCACCTGAAAGGCGGCGTCCGCCCCCTCGAGGCCCGGGCTGGGGAGCGCCGGGGAGCCGCCGCGGAGCGCCGAGGCCAGGTCCTGCACCGCGCGCACCTTCACCCCGGGCAGGCCGGTGGCCGCGGCCTCGACCCCGGCGGCGTCACCGAGCATCGCGGAGCCGAGCGCCAGGGCCCACTGGCCGCGTGCCTTGGTGGCCGCGACCTGGCTCGCGACACCGGCGGCCTCGACCGCGACGACCGGCCGTCCCGCGCGAAGGGCCGCCTCGGCCTGCACGGCCGCGAGCTCGGCCACCGCGGCTTCGTTCTTCTTCTCGGCGCAGGCCGCGCGGAGCTTGCCCGCCGCGTCCGCGAGGTCTCCGGCCCGGAACGCGCCGGCGGCCGGCGCGAGGGCCGCGCCGTACAGCCGGGCGGCGCCGATCGCGTCGCCCGCGTCAACCGCCTTCGCGGCACCCGCCTCCACCAGCGTCCAGACGGCGGCCGGATCGGTGGACGCCGCGATCTGCGCCGCCACGACGGCCTCGGCGAGGAGCACGGAGCCGGGGGCCTGCCCCTCGAGGGAGAGCGCCGCCCCGGCACGGTCCCCTCGCCCGAGCTGGACCCGGGCGCGGGCGAGCGCCGCGCGGGTGCCGGGGAGCGCCGCGACCTCGGGCGGGAGAGGGGCGTCCGGGCTGGCGGCCCAGGCCACCAGCGCCGCCGTGGCGGGCGAGGCGTCCGGCGGCACGGCGGCCCCGGCCTGCACGGCCGCGAGGGTGAACGCCGCCGCGTCGCCGGGCGCGGCGGACTCGAGCGCCTTCGCCGCCGCGAGCAGATCCACCGGGCGACGCGCCTCGATGGCCAGGGCCCCGCGGAGGGCGAAGTGGCGATCCACGCGCCCCCCGACCGCCTCGTTCGCCTGCAGCCGGTCGAGCAGCATCCCCGCCTGGCCACCGCGGACCGCGGCGATCTCCACCAGGTCCCAGTACACGTCCTCGCTCGCCTTGGCGCCCAGGGCCGCCTCACCCTGGGTCAGGGCCTCGGCGAACTTCCCGGCCATCAGCGCATCGCGCACCCCCTGCGCGGGGTCGGCGGGGGGCGCGGGGGCGGCCGGCGCCGCCGGAGTCGCGGCCGGCTCGTTCGATTCGAGGAAGGAGCAGCCCTGGAGCGAGACGAGCGTGAGGAGTACGAGCATCCGGGTCCTCTACTTGCAGGAGCGCCCGCCACCTGCGAAGCAGGTGTAGGCGCGATCGGCGGTGAGCGTGACGAGGGTGATGAGCGGGCTCGGACCGCCCAGACCGGTCACCTTGCAGGAGCCCTTGGGGGCCGCTGGGAGGGCGACGGGGGGGCTGCCCGACGCCGACACGCTACCGCACCGCACCTCGATCTGGGAGATGGCGGGGTCCCCGGATGCGAAGCTGACCGCGAAAGGTCCCGGCAGCTCCGGCGCCGGCGCGGTCGGGGCGGCCGGCGCGACCGCCTCGGTGGCGACGGGCTCGCTCGGCGCGACGCCGATGCGGGCCGGCTCCGTGTCCGGGGCGAGGCGCGTCGGGGCGTCCGGCTCGTCCACCCGGGTCGCCACGGCGGCCGCCGGAGCGGAAGTCGGCGCGCGCGCGGGCGGATTCGCGGGAGCGGGCGCGACCGGCGCGACCGCCACGGGGGCCGGGGCGACGGCCGGGGCCGGGGCGGGGACCGGCTCGGGAGCGGGGACCGGCTCGGCGGACGGCGCCGGGAGCTCGGCGACCGGGGCCTCCAGCCCTACGGGCGCGGCCTCGAGCTGCTCCTCGGGCGTCCGGCCCCACACCCACCAGCTCGCGCCGGCGACGACCAGGAAGAGCCCTCCCAGGGCCGCGGTGGCCAGGAGCGAGAGCGCGAGCCCCTTCCGCTCCGGAGGCTCGGGAGGGGGCAGGTCCAGACCACCCGGGCCGTCGAGCCGGAGCGCCACGCCCCCCAGGGCGGGGCCGCCGTCGAGGCCGGGACCGTCGATCCGAGGACCCGACGGCGCCACGATCGCGGCCGGACCGGGGGCGACCGGCGGGGCGGGACGGCCGCCCGGGGACGGCCCGACGAGCGAGGGGCCGGCGGGCCCGACGGCCGGCCGGGGCTGCGGCGGGTCCGACATGCGGGCGCGGGGAGCCGCGTCGCCCATCGGGTCGGTGTGGCCCCGCGCGAAGGCGCGCGGCGGCTCGGCGTCGAAGGTCGGGTTCGCGTTCAGGTCGAGGTCCCGTGGCACCGGGGTGGGACCGAGGTCCGCGGCGCGCGGGGGCGGGCGGGGCGCGGGGCCTCCCGAGAGCTCCGACACCCACTCTCCCAGGCTCGGCCCGGGCAGGCGCGCGGCGAGGTCCACCAGGCGCCGGCCGTGCACCCCGGCGCCCCGGGTCTCTCCCCAGCCCAGGGCCTCCTTCAGCGCGGCGCCGACCGCCTCACCCGGGCTGTCGCCCGGCCGCGCCAGCGACCGGATGAGCGCGCGGCGCACCACGACCTCGTGGGCCTCGGGGGTGCCCCCCGGCTCCGGCGGCCGCTCGCCGGTGAGCAGCTCGATGAGGAGAGCCCCCACCATCCAGGCCCCGGGCTCCGCTTCGGGAGGGCCCCGGTAGCCCGGACGCAGCGTGAGGAGCTCGCCCGGACGCAGCACCACCAGGCCGGCGACCCGGATCTCGCCCGCCAGCGACACCAGGACATCCTCGGGGCCGCAGCCGGCGTGGTGCAGGTGGTGGTCGGGGCTCGAGGCGAAGGCCTCGGCGAGCGCGACGCCGACGCGCCCGGCCGCCTCCACCGCCACCCGGGCGGGCACGGCGAGTCCCCGACCCTGGGCGCCGCGCAGCAGGACGCGGAGGCTGGTGCCCGGGAAGTCCTGGTAGAGCCGCGCGAGCCGGCCCCGCACCCCGGCCACCTGGATCACGGGCAGGACCTCCGGGCAGCTCACCCGCCGGAGCTCGCCCAGGTCCTCCGCGGCACGCTGCAGCGACTCCTGCGTGGCCGGATCGTCCGTGAGGCGGACCAGCACGGAGAGCGTCTCGCGCCCGGCCTCCTGCAGCGAGCCCTCGTGCACCTCGGGACCCCACGCCTCGCGAACCGCTCCGACCTGCAGCGACGACCCGCTCACGAACATCTCCGGCGCGGCACCTTAGCACACCGGCCCCTCCCATCCTTCCCTCCGGGCCCAGCCGACCGCGGCCCCGGCGCAATACGGGGTCCCATGTCCGACGCCCTGCCCGACCGTGGTGTACGTGTCCGAGCCCTGCTCCGCGCCGCGGGGGACGTCGCGCTGAGCTGGTTCGGGCGCGACCTGGGCACGCGCCTGAAGCCCGACGACACCCTGGTCACCGACGCGGACTACGCGGCCGAGCGCGTGCTGCTCGACGGAATCCGGGCCGGCTGGCCCGACGACGCCATCGTCTCCGAGGAGTCCGGCGCCTTCCCGGGCGGGGGCGGCACCTGGGTGGTGGACCCGATCGACGGGACCAGCGCCTTCACCGAGGGCCTCGCGCACTGGGGGCCCACCATCGCGCGGCTCGAGCACGAGCGCGTCGACGCCGGCGCCGTCTACCTGCCCCGCCTCGACGAGCACTACCACGTGGAGGGCGGACGAGGCTGGATGAACGGCCGCCCCATGACGATGATGGATCGCCTCGTCCCCAGCCGGGTCCTGTACCTGCCCAGCGGCTTCCACAAGCACTTCCAGGTGGAGTTCTCCGGCAAGGCGCGGTGCCTGGGCGGGACGGCGGCGCACCTCTGCCTCGTGGCCCGCGGCGCGGCCCAGGCGGTGATCGTCCCCCCCCGATGGTCCATCTGGGATACCGCGGCCGGGCTGGCGCTGATAGACGCCCTGGGCGGACGGGCGGCACGCCTACCGGACGGGGCTCCCCTCGATCCGATCCGCGACACCGGAGCCCCGTTCGTCGCGGGGTTCCCGGCCGCCGTCGCCGAACTCATCCTTCCCGGAAGGCTCTCCGCCCGCAACCCCGGAGCCCTGCATGCCCGACCGTGACGACATCGAAGACGGCGAATCCGAAGGCGACGGGGAAGATCTGCTCGACGCCTCCGGCGAGCCGGTGGACCCGCTCGGGAACGAGCGCCGCCGTCCGCTGCCGAACCTGCCCGCCCTGTCCGGTCCGCGCCGCGGCGAGGTGGCGGGGGGCGACCTGCTCGCGCACTACCTCGCCGAGATCCGCCGCTACTCCCTGCTCGAGCCCGAGGAGGAGCGCCGCGTCGCGCTCCAGTACTACGAGCAGGGCGACGCCAAGGCCGCCGAGCGGCTGGTCACCGCGAACCTGCGCCTCGTCGTGAAGATCGCGTTCCAGTACCACCGCCAGTGGGCCAACGTGCTGGACCTCATCCAGGAGGGGAACGTGGGCCTGGTGGAGGCGCTCTCCCGCTACGACCCGTACCGCGGGATCCGCTTCTCCTCGTACGCCCAGTACTGGATCCGGGCGATGATCCTCCGCTTCCTGATGGACAACTTCCGGCTCGTGCGCCTGGGCTCCACCCGGAACGGGCGCAAGCTCTTCTTCCAGCTCCAGAAGGAGCGGGAGCGCCTGCTCCGCGAGGGGCAGACCGCGAGCGCGGCCCAGTTGGCGGCCCGGCTCGAGGTGCCGGAGGCCGAGGTGATCGCGGTGGATCAGCACATGCGCGCGCCCGCCATGTCCCTGCACGCCCCGATGGGGGGCGAGGAGGGCCGGTCCCTGGCCGAGGTCGTCCCCGACGAGGACACCTCCGGCCCCGAGGCCGTCGTGGCCGGCAACGAGCTCGGCTCGCTGGTCCAGGAAAAGCTCAAGGAGTTCGAGCGCACGCTCGATGACGAGCGCGAGCGCGCGATCTGGCGCGAGCGACTCGTCACCAACGAGCCGGCGTCCCTCTCCGACCTCGGGGAGCGCTACGACGTCTCCAAGGAACGGATCCGCCAGATCGAGGTGCGGATCAAGCGGCGCCTGAAGGCCTGGCTCCAGCAGGAGCTCGGCGAAGAGATCGACTTCGAATTCGACGTACCGGAGAACGGATGAGCCTCCTCGCCACCCTGCGCGCCCGCGCGCGGGACGTCCTGTCCCGCACCCCGCCCGCGGCCGACGGCCCGGTCGCGTCCCACTCGGCCGCGCCCCGCCCCTCCGCCCTGGGTCGGTCGCCCTGGACCCTGGGGGCGGTCGGGCCGCGCGCCGCGCAGCCGCCGGCCGCCTGGGACCGCGACCCCGAGTCGGGGGCGGCGCTCCCGGTCGGGCCCCACCCCGCCGCCGGCCCCACCGAGTGGCAGGCCGCCCGGAACGCCCACCGCCACGGCTGGTTCCCGGCCCTGGCCCACGCCGCCGCGCGCGGGGACGCGTCCGCCGCCGGCCGCGCCGTCGCCGCCATGGAGTCCTGGCTGCGCCAGGACGTCCCCGGCACCGGGCTCGCCTGGGCCCACGCGAGCGACGCCGCCGTCCGCCTCGTCCACTGGCAGGCCGGCCTGGCCTGGCTCGGCGACGCCGCACCCGCCTCGCTCCGGGACGCCATGGCGGGCTCGGCCGGCTGGCACCTCGACCACCTCGCCGTGCGCACGCCCCCGGGCGAGCTCGACGGGCTGCGCCGGATCCTCCACCACGCGGGGCGCGTGGTGGGCGGCTTCCTCTTCACCGACCTCGACCAGGCCCGCGTGGCGTGGAGCGAAGGCCTCGCCGGCCTGCGGGCGGACCTGCCCGCGGTGATGCACGCCGACGGCTCCCCCAAGGACGGCGCCCCCATGGCGCTGGCCGAGGCGCTCTGGCTCGCGAGCGTGGCCCGGGCCACCGCACGCGCCAACGGGGCCGGCTTCCCCGCCGAGGCCGACGCGGCGCTGGTGCGCGGCGCCCACTTCGTCGAGCGCCTCGCGGGCTCGGTGGGCCCGCTGCCGGCCCTGGGCGACCGCTTCGTCGGCTCGGCCCTGGACGCCGACTACCCCCTCGCCTGGAGCCTCTGGAACCTTGTGATCGCGTGGGGCCTGGACCCCGGCGACGCCGCCGCGCGCGCGTCGGAGGACCCCCGCCTGGCCTGGCTCGGGGGCTCCCCCGGCCCCGAGGCCGCCGCCTCGGGCAGCAAGGGCTGGAGCGTCTGGGTCTGGCGCGAGGCCGGCTACGGGCTCGCCGAGATGAAGATCAAGAACCGCGCCTCCCGCGTCGTCGCCCACCACGGGCCGAGTCGCGGCGGGCTCGGGCACCAGGCCCCGCTGCAGGTGGTGTGGGACCTCGGCGAGCTCTCGATCATCGCCGACCCGGGCCCCGCGATGGACAACCCGGAGCTGGCCGACGGTTTCCGCGCCGCGCTGTCCCACAACGGGGTGATCCTGGACGGCAAGGCCCCCGCGGCGGACGCCTGCGTGGCCTTCGACCTGGGCCGCGTGGACGGGAAGAAGGCCCGGCTCGAAGGGCACCACGACGGCTGGGGGCGGCAGGGCATCCCGCTCACCGCCCGCCGCAAGGTGATGATGAACCAGGCCCGCATGACGGTGACCGATCACCTGGTCCCCACGCGCGCCAGCGTGGGGCGGCACGCCGTGCAGCTCGCGTGGCAGTTCGGGCCGGGCTGGTCGCTCGAGTACGACGGCAAGCAGTGGCAGGCGCGCCAGGCGGGCATCACCGTGGTGATGGTCCTCCCGGAGACCTTGTCCTGGACGCTGGTGAGCGGTCAGACCCACCCCCACCCGCTCGGTTGGGTGGGCCGGGAGCCGGCACCCTGCCTGGTCGGGTCGGGCGGCCTCGAGGGCGAGCTCAAGCTGGAGTGCAGCTTCGAGGTGAGGTAGCGGTCGGGCTCCGAGCGATATCCGATCCACCTCCGAGGCGCGAAGCGTTCGGCCGGCCTACGTGTGGCAGGTCGGAGCGATTCGCGCCGACACCCCCAAAGGGGGGGAGCTCGAACCAAGGGAGTCGCGATGTCGGGACTGTGGATGGTGTTGTCGACTGGGGTGGTGTGGGCGACCGAGGACGCGGAGCTCGCGGCGGAAGCGGCGGCCACGATCCTCGCCACGGATCCGCCGGCCGTTCCCACGGACGGAGGATCCATGAACGTGAGCGTGGACAAGACGTCCGCGGTCACGCTGGCGCTCGTGCGCCTCGGGTCGCCGTCGGAGGATGCGGCCAGGCGCGGGAGGGGGGAGGCGAAGGCCAAGGAGACCGAGGACGAACGCTTCGCGCGCACCCACTCGGACTACGAGCGGATGGCCATCCGCGTAGAGCTAGCGCCCGGGTTCTTCGAGGGCACCGGGCCGGCCACCGTCAAGATGGAGATCTTCGAGGACCCGATGGCGGCGCGGCTGGTCACCTCGACCACCTACACCCTGGACCCCGGGCAGGCGACCACCCTCCCCGACCAGGCCTTCCCGGCCCTGTGGGAGAGCGCCACGAAGGCCGACGGCCACGACACGACCGAGGTGCGCCGGGCGTTGCTGGTCCGGATCTCGGTCAGGGGAGACGACGGCGCCTTCGCGCTGGTGCGACAGCGGCTCCTCACCGTGGTCTACAACCCGCGTTTCGTGCCGAGCGCCGTCACCCACGCCTCGCTCGTCGGGGTCCAGTGGGGCGGCGACGGCGCGACCGCCGACCTCGTCTCCTTCGCACCCGCGGGCTTCCACCTGCGGGCGACGCCGCTGGCGCGCACCGCGTGGTTCGGCCTCGCGGCCGACCTCGCGCTGCTCGACACCAGCGCGTTCTCGGCCGGGGCGAGCACCGGGGCAACGGACGACGCCGGAGAGGGCGGCGGGGACGACGGGGCGACTGCCGCCCTGGCGCTCCAGCCGGGCGTGGTGCCGGCCCGGTTCACCGCCGGGTTCGACGCCACCTACAACCACGGCTTCTTCGACGGGAAGCACATCTACGTGTACGGGGGCGTCGGGCTGAAGCTCACCGACGCGTCCAGCGTGGGCCTGGTCCCCGTCTTCGGCGCCTCGCTGGTGATCCCGCTCGATCTGTCGGGCAAGTGACGAGGGCGCGGCGGCGAAGCCCGGCTCCACGCCGGGCCCCGCCGCGACCTTTTGCCGCGTCACCTCGGACCCGGGGGGCGGTTACTGCCCGGCACCCTGGCAGGCGGAGGAGACCTCATGAAGGACAGCTCGACGGTGGCGGTCGCGATGGCGGCATTCGTGGCGTTCGCCATGGGATGTCCGGGGCCCGAGGAAGAGGCCGGCACGGACGACACCGCCGCTTCGGCCGGGGACGACACCGCGGGGTCCCCGGGGGACGACACCGCTGCCCCCGACCCCCTGGCCACCGACGACGACCTCGACGGGTTCGCCGAGAACGACGGGGACTGCAACGACCGGAACGACGGCGTGTACCCGGGGGCGCGGGAACGCAGCCACGACGGGGTGGACTCGGACTGCGACGGTGAGGACCTCCCGGCGCTCAGCGAGGACCGGTTCGACGAGGCGCTCCCGCTCCTGGACACCGACGGCGACCAGGCGGTGTCGTTCGCCGAGTTCGAAACCGCGTGCGCGCGTTCCGCGATGGTGGTCGACGCGGCCAACCCGGGGGTGGTGCAGACCCACGTCTCGTGCGGGGGCACCAACAGCTGCCGGGGGATGGTCCTGCACTCCTGGGAGGCGCTGTACGAGCACGACTGCCGCGGGGTGAACAGCTGCGCGGGCTGGAGCTGCGTCGAGACGGCCACCGACGCGGGCCGCGACGGGGCGACGGCGTTCACGGAGGCGCGCTGCGACTGGTGCCACTCCGGAAGCGACGGCGGGTTCCTGGTGCAGGTCCCCGCGGGCGAGGACCCCGACGCGTGGGTGGAAGGGTTCCTCGAGCGCACGGACGCACAATTCCTCGCCGCCATCGCCTTCGGGGTCTCCGGGGTGAGCGCCGACGGGGTGGCGTACGCGGACATGCCCGCCCACTACGGGGTGCTGTCGCGCGCCGAAATGGAGACGCTCATCGCCTACGTCCGCACCCTCCCGATCGAGGGGCCGTCTGACGGGTAGCCCCGCCGTCCCGCGCGACGCGGTGGGGATCGGCCTGCGCCTCCCGCTGGTCGAGGCGCTGACCGCCGCGCCCGCTCCCGTCGACTTCCTGGAGATCATCGTCGAGGACCACGTCGGGATCTCCGATCTGCCCCGGCAGCGGCTGGACGTCATGGCGGCGCGGTACCCGCTCGTCGCCCACGGGGTCTCGCTGAACCTGCTCGGCGCGGAGCCCCTCGACCTGGAGCACCTCGGGCGGGTTCGCGCGCTCCTCCGCGCGCACCGGATGCCGTACTTCACCGACCATCTCTGCTGGTCGGCTTCGGGCGGGCACCGGCACCACGACCTGCTGCCGGCCCCCTACGACCCCGAGCTGGTGCCCTACGTGGCCGCGCGCGCCCGGTTCGTGCAGGACTTCCTGGGCGTCCCCTTCGGCATCGAGAACCTCTCGTCCTACGTTCGGTGGGGGCGGGACCGCATGACCGAGTGGGACTTCCTCCGCGCGGTGGTCGAGGCGTCGGGCACCTGGTACCTGCTCGACGTGAACAACGTGTACGTGTCCGCGCAGAACCACGGCTTCGACCCGCTCGCCTACCTCGCGTCGGTGCGGTGGGACCGGGTGCTCCAGGTACACCTCGCCGGTCACCTCGTCCGCCCGGATGGCCTCCGGCACGACACCCACGACCGGGCGGTGGACGCGGAGGTGTGGGCGCTCTACCGGGAGGCTTGGAGGATGGGCGGCCCCTTCCCTACCCTGATCGAGTGGGACGACCGCATCCCGCCGCTGGCCGACGTGCTGGCCGAGGTGGCACGGGCGCGGGGGTTGCACGCACCATGACGCGCGACGCCCTCCCTATCCCGCCGGGCTGGCTCGCTCCCCTCCAGGAGGCGTTCGGACGCATGCTCCGGACGCCGCTCGACGCGTCAACCGGCACGTTCCGGTCGGCGCTCGCGCCGGCCCAGCTCGCACCCGACCTGGCCGGACCGGCGGCCGGACCCGTGCTGTACCACGAGCAGTACTGGATGCGGCTGTTCGGAGCGATGCAGAGCGAGCTCCCCCGCGTCGCCGACGTCATCGGCCCCTGGCGGTTCAACACGCTGGCCGCCCTGCACCTCGATGAAACGCCGCCGGTCCACGCCGACCTCGGCCGCTGCGCCGACGGGTTTGCCCGGCGGGTGCGAGGTGTGCTCGATGGGCTCGCCGGATCGGGGGCCACGCCCGATACTCGACCGGTCGGAGCGCTCGTCGCGGCCGGGTCGCCCGACCCCTGGGTGCGCGCGCTCGCCGGGGTGTCGGCGCCCGTGGACCTCGCGCGGCAGGCGCTCCGCATCGACGAGGCGGCCCGGCTGGCCTTCGTCTCGCCGGCGGAGCCTGCATGGCGGCCCACCCCGGCCGACCTCGAGGGCCTGATGGAGCGTCGGTTGCGCTTCGCCCGCTCGTTCCGACTCCTCCGGGAGGACTGGGCGCTGGTCGAGCGGGCCGGGCCGCGCCCGTTCGCCCGCCACCACCCGGCTTGGTTCTGGGTGTCGTGCCGGACGCCCCGCTCCACCGCCTTCCGCCGTCTGGAACCCGCCTTCGCCCACCTGCTGGAGGGGGCGCGCCTCCGCCCGCTCGGGGAGGCCCTGGCCGCGGTGGAGGAGGTCTGTCCACCGGCGCAGGCGGACGCCCTGCGGCGGGCGATCCGGAAGTGGATCGGCGTCGCCCTCGAGTCCGGGTGGTGGGTAGGGGTCGAGCCGGCTCGATGAAGACGGCGCGGGCGCCCCTCCTCAGAACCTCCACCGGCGGAACGCCCAGGCCTTCGAGAAGCCGGAGGTCCCGGTGGTGAGGGCCAGGAACCAACGCTCCGGGAGCTGGAGCTGCAGCTCGACCTCGACGAGGTTGGCGCGCGTCTCGTCGACCGAAGTGTTGAAGGTCACGGTCAGCAGGACGCGTGAGCCGATGCGCTTCCCCGCGGAGATGCCCGTGGAGGTGAAGCGGACCTCGTCGACGGGGAGGATCTGGCCGGCCTCCTCCACCGAGGCGGCCATGAGCGAGCTCAACACCATCCCGACGAGGTTCCCCGCCTCGGAGTCGCCCGAGAGCGGGGCGCCGAAGAGCAGGATGGCCACGGCGTCGTCGGTGGTGGCGTAGCGAGGATCGTCCGAGGTGAGCGCGATCTCGGGGCTGGACGCGGTCCCGGTGATGGCGGCGGTGATGGTGCCGTAGCCGCCGCTGTCGCGGGTGGCCTCGAGGTCGAGGATGGGGTTGGTGACGTCCAGCCCGGTGAAGCTGATGACGCCGCTCGAGGCCAGGGTGAACTCTCGACCCAGGACGGTGGCGGTGCCCCGGATCGGCTCGACCTCCCCCACCACCGAGAGAGTGCCGTCCCGCGACCGCACCACGAGCCCGTCGCGATCCCCGAGGGTGACCGCGAGGCGCACCTCGGAGACCCCGCGCGTGAGCGCCCCCCCGTAGTCCTCCGTGGGCATCACCACGTCCAGCTCGGCGGCGCGCTCGAGCCGGATGCGCAGGTCGAGGTCTCCCGCGAAGCCGCTCTCCTCTGCCACGCTGTCCGCGGCGCCCAGCTCCCCGGACCGGATCACGTGGATGTCCGGCTCCAGCGCGTTGCCGTCCACCCCCTCGAAGAAGCGGTCGTCCAGCGCGAGGCGGCCCTGGACCAGCGAGACGCCCCCGCGCACGGAGGGCGCGTCCACCGTGCCCGAGACCGCCAGCTTCCCGGTGACCCGGGCGGTGCGGTCGGGGAGGTCCACGACCCAGAGCTCTTCGGCCTCGACCGACGCGGCGAGGGCACCGGGCTGGAAGTCCTCGAGCGCGACGGTCCCGCTCACGACGAGGTTCGGCGCGGGCGGCCCCTCCGCGGGCCGCAGCCCCCGGGACCCCGTGCGCGCGAGCGAGCGGGTGACCAGGTCCAGCCGCTCGATCGTCACCTGCTGGTCGGTGACCTGGGCGCGGAGGTTCACGTTCTCGTAGCGCACGTTCGCGGGCAGCCAGGTGAAGGCTCCGCCAGCGAGGGCGAGGTCCATCGCGAGGACGGGTTCGGCGAGCGAGCCCGTCACCGATCCCGACACCTGGACCGCCCCGCTCGCCTCGGCCATGCCCTCCACGAAGGGGAGGAGCGCCGCGACGGGCACGCTCCCCTCCTCCAACCGCAGGTCCAGGCCCTCGCGGGCGAGCACGCTCTCGGCGTCCGCGAGCCCGGCCTCGAACGGCACGGTCCCGACCAGGTGCAGCCGGCCGCCGTCCACGAAGCCGAGGTCCAGCTCGACCGCGTAGCCCGCGTCGGTGGGGAGGAGGGTGAGGAGCGCGGGGGAGACGGCGAGATCGCCCACGCGCGCGTCCAGGAGCATGAGGCCCCCCTGCACGGTGGGCGCGTCGAGCCGACCTCCCACGTGCAATCCGCCCACCACGGCCCCCTCCAGGCCCTCGGGCAGGTCGACGAAGGGCCCGAGCGCGGCCACCGGGAGCTGGAGGGGGACGAGGTCGAAGGCCAGCTCCCCGATGGGCTCGGCCACCTCGTCCAGCCCGACGAGTCCCCGCAGGTCCACCGCGGCGCCGCCCGTGAGCTGGGCGCGCTGCTGCCCGCCCAGCCGGGTCACGACGCGGGCGTCGAGCGCATCCGCCTCCACCCGGGCGTCCAGGTCCACCACCACGAACTCACCCTCCACGGGCAGCTCGGCCGTGGCGACGACGCCGACGGTGGGCTCGATCACCGTCCCGCCCAGGCTCAGCTCGGCGCCGAGGCGGGCCGCGGGCAGCGTGAGGCCCGGCCGGGCCACCACGGCCGACCAGTCGCCGAGCTCCCCGGGGGCCAGAAGCACCCGCCCCGCCAGGGGAGCGGTCTCGGACAGGACGGGCAGGCCGTCGACGATCGTGTAGGGGACGGCGAGCTCCACGCGGAGCGGGCCGGCGGCGTCGGGTCCGGGCGCGTCCAGCGTCGCGCGCGCGAGGCCTTCTCCGGCGCGCACCGACGCCTCCACGCCGAGGGAGCGGACGAGCTCCGGAGCGCCGAGGCCCGACCCGTGCAAGTCCAGGCTCAGGGTGGGGTCGTCGGCCGCGCCCACGAGCCGCGCCTCGCCGCCCACCAGGCCCGAGACGCCCGCCATCGCCGGCACCAACGCCCCGAGCTTCGCGAGATCGAGCTCCTCCACCCGCACCCGCAGGTCGTGCCGGCCTTCCATGTGGAAGGCGCCGTCCACCTGCACGCGGGACGGACCCGAGACCAGGCCCAGGCGGAGGTCGTCCACGCCGTCCGCGGTCCAGGAGAGCGCCACCGGGCCGAGGTTGTCCCAGGCGGTGCCCGCGCTCGGTTCGACGTGGAGGCGCCGGATCGCGACCTCGGAGCGGCCCAGGTCCACCGCCCCCTCCACCCCGAGGAGCTCCCACCCCTCTCCTCCGTCGGCCCCCGCGTTGCGCAGGGAGACCTCCCCGCTGTACCGCTGCCCCGCGGCCGCCACGCGGAAGCTCCCCCGGTCGGCGCGCTGGCCCGCCACCTCCAGGGCCTGCAGCGACCCCTCGACGGTGCCCACCGGCCCCGCGTCGGTCCATTCGAGGTCCACGCGGGCCGAGAGCGCTTCCACCCGGGCCCCGTCCGGGCGCTGCTCCACTCCCGTCGCCTCGAGGGTGCCCGTCGCGCGCGCGCCGAGGAGCCCGAACTCCCCCGAAGCCTCGCCCCGGAACGCCACCCGGCCGGCGAGCCCCGGCACGCCCCACGCGGCGAGCGCGCCGAGCCGCACCTGCGAGCGCTCCACCCGCGCCGTCCAGGTCCCGGCGGTGGGATCGAGCTCGCCGGAGATCGCGGCCTCCCCCGCCCGGGTGGACAGAGTGGCGCTCCCCACCCGCACGATCCCGTCGGCCACGTCCACCTCGGCCGCGAGCCGGGTCGCGCCGGCGCCGTCCGGGCCCCGCGCCGAGGCCAGCTCCACCGTGACGTGGGCGTCGAGGCCGTCCGGCCAGGAGAGCCCGGTCCCGGAGGCCATGACCCGGCCGGAGAGGTCCATGGGGGGGGCGTCGGCGCTGACCGCGCCGAGCTCCAGGTCCCGGGTGACGAGCTGGGCCTCCCAGCGCATCGTGTCGGCGATCCGGAGCCCACCCGCCAGCTCCAGCGTCCCCCCGGTACCGACCACCTGCAGCGCGACGGTGGGGGTGGAGAAGGTGCCGGTGAGCGGCCCGCGCGCGGTCCAGGAGCCGAGCACGCCGGTCGCTCCGAGACTCGCCGGCTCGACCGGGCCGGCGTCCACCTCCAGCGCCAGCCGCCCGTCCCCGTCGAGCCCGATGGCGCCCCGGGCGCCGAGCACCGCCGTACCGAGCGCCACGCGCGCGGGGTTCAGCTCGACGGTGTGCCCGTCCCAGGATCCGGTGGAGGCGATCCCGAGCGGGCGGGGGCCGGGCGGGGCCGGCTCCTGGAGCTCGCCCGAGGCGACCACGCCCTCCCAACGGAGCACGGGCCCCTTCAGGCTCAGGCCCCCGTCCACCACGGGGGCGCCCACGCGCACGACCGTGTCGCCCGCGCACAGCGCGACGCGCTCCCCCTCCAGGTGCACCTGGGCCACGTAGAGGTCGAGGCCGATCCCGGTCCAGGGAGTGTCGGGAGCGCCCGAGGGGTCCCAGAGCGCGGCGATGTCGCGGCACTCGGGGCCGTCGGGGGCGACCAGGTCCACCCGGAGTCCGGACGCCGTCAGCGAGCTCACCTCCAGCCGGCGGCCGGGGAGCCCGCCCACGGCGTAGGCCGCCTCGAGGTGCTCGACGCGGATCAGCACCCGGCCCTCGGCGTCCGCGAGCTCCACGCCGCGCAGGGCCAGGCGGGAAAACAGGTCGGTCTCCAGCCCCTCGACGGTGAGCGTCCCGTGGTCCGGGGCGACGAGCGGGAGGAGACGGGCCAGGATCTCGGCGTTCCCGGACGGGGTGCGCAGCCACCCGATCAGGACCAGGGCGGCGACCACCACCACGCCGAGGAGGCCGAGGAGGAGGACCCCGAGCCCCCGGGCGACCCGGCGCAACCACCCCCGCATCAGAAGGCCTCGGACAGGCCGAAGTGCACCGCGACCGGCGGACCGATGTCGTCGAACTCCGGGTCCCGGTTCACCACCCAGGCCAGGTCGATCCGCACCGGGCCGATGGAGGTGAGGTACCGGAACCCGGACCCCACCGACACCTGCAGCTCGCCGAGGTCGAAGTCGGCCGGGTCGCGCCACACCCGGCCCACGTCCACGAAGGGCACGAAGTAGAGCTGCCCGTACACCCGGGCGCGGCCCTCGAGGTTCGCCCAACCGGAGAGCTTCCCGCCCAGGGGCGCGCGGTAGCCGTCCACCGGCTCGTCGCGCGGCCCGAGCGTGTTCGCCGACCAACCGCGGACCGTCGTGCCGCCGCCGAGGAAGAGGCGCTCCGGCAGGGGCACCTTCGCCCGCTCCTCGCTGCCGTAGGGCACGATGATGCCGCCGCCGGCCCGCGCCGCGACCACGAGGTCCTCCTGCCAGCTGGCCTTCCCGGGCAGGAAGGTGAGGGCGCGGAAGGTCCGCACCTCGCCGCGCGCGCGCAGGAACTGGAAGTCCCCGCCCAGCCCGGCCTCGGCGAGGGCCAGGCTCCAGTACCAGCCGCGGTGGGGGGCGATGAGATCGTCACGGCTGTCCCAGGTGGCGCCCTGCTCGAGGACCGAGAGGAGGCCGGGGTCGATGACCTGATCGCCGAAGGGGGTCTCGGCGGCGCCGAGATCGCTCACGCCCGTCTCGAAGCGCTCGGTGAAGTAGTCGATGTAGGTGAGCCGGTAGCCGGCGGTGGGGGTGAAGTTCGGGACCGCCTCCCAGGAGAGGTTGGGCTGGAGCGTGGGCGAGATGTACCGGTACCCGGGCTCCGGCCGCACCTCGAAGGTGAACCGCGTCGCCACGGTGATGCGGCCCACGAAGCGGGGCAGCGTGAAGGTGGAGGTCACGCCGCCCACGGGGGAGATGTCGGTGCGCGGGTCCAGCGTGACGAGGTCGCGGGGCCCGTCCACCAGGGTGGCGACCCCGGCCTCGGCCTCGTTCTCCCACCGCCAGAGGCGATCGGCCACGTTGTAGTTGGTGTAGCCCACCGAGCCCGAGAGCTGCTGCAGGCCGGGCTCCAGGCCGAAGCCCGGGCCGGCGGTGACCTCCTGGGTCTCGGTCGGGCGGAGCTGGATGGTGACCGGCACGACCCGGCGGGTGGGGTCCGACAGGTCCGGCAGCACGTTCACCACCGCGTACACGCGCAGGGCGAACAGCGCGGCCCGGGTCCGATCCAGCTCCCGGGTGGAGTAGGTGGCGCCGGGCCGCGCTGTTCGCCCTGCGCGTGTACGCGGTGGTGAACGTGCTGCCGGACC
>Ga0172373_10005372_pt1 | contig 17606 bp, 16 predicted proteins | sample Lak10m_2_FD_114546 | JGI IMG/M metagenome (GOLD analysis project Ga0172373, IMG submission 114546) | Freshwater microbial communities from Kabuno Bay, South-Kivu, Congo - kab_092012_10m | ecosystem: Environmental > Aquatic > Freshwater > Lake | place: Democratic Republic of the Congo...
ATGGGCGGCGCGGTCATCATTCTGTTTTTCCTGCCCTGGCTCGATGTTAGCCCTGTGAAATCAATTCGTTATCGTCCGACCTGGCAGAAAGTTCTCTACGCGGTATTTGTTGTGAACTTTGTCATCCTGGGTTATCTGGGCGTGTTGCCACCTTCCCCCGTCGGCCAGGCCTATTCTCTATTTGGAACGGTCTTTTATTTCGGATTCTTTGCCTTAATGCCCTTGTGGTCGAACAAGGGTCAGTTCAGGCCGGTGCCCGACCGCGTGACCTTCAAGCCGCACTGATCACGTCGCAGACCACAGGACCATCACATCATGATTATGAAAACACTTATTCTTTTTAAAGGCGCTCTACGATCTGCAGCTTACCGCTTAGTGGTTGCCCTTGCCGTTGTCGTAGTTGGCATTACTGGAGTCTCTTCGGCGGTGGCGGCCACCGGCCCCGTCGCGCTGGACTCGGTGCCACAGGCTAAATTAAGCGACAAGGCGGCGATGCAAAATGGCGCAAAGATCTTCACAAGTTACTGCCTAGGCTGCCACGGCGTATCGGCAATGCGTTACAGCCGCCTATCAGATCTCGGCATGAACGAAGAGCAGATCAAGGCACTCTTGCCTGAGGGCAAAAAGACTGGCGACTACATCCGGACTTCAATTAGCCGCACCGATGCGAAAGAGTGGTTTGGTGCGGCACCTCCCGATCTCTCCGTTATTGCCCGTGCGCGGTCCTCGCATTCCGGTACCGGAACAGACTGGGTCTACACCTTCCTTCGCACCTATGTTGAGGATCCCTCTCGTCCTACGGGCTGGAATAACAAGACATTCCCAGGGGTCGGGATGCCACACGTGTTGTGGGAGATGCAGAAAACTAAGTCGCCCGCTGAATTTGATTCAGCGGTTGGCGATCTTGCCGCGTTTTTGAATTACGTTGCTGAACCCGCCCAATTCACACGCAAGACCTTTGGAATCGTTGTGCTGGTTTTCCTTGCGGTCTTCTTCGTGATTGCATGGCGCCTCAATAAGGCCTACTGGAAAAAAATCCGATAGTTCAACGCCAGACAGAATTAGAAATAATAGGGTGGGGCATTCGCTCCACCCTTTCCGTTTATTAAGGAACCACAAAAATGATGGTGCTCTACTCCGGAACAACCTGCCCCTTTAGTCATCGCTGCCGATTCGTTCTTTTTGAAAAAGGAATGGATTTCGAAATTCGTGATGTTGATCTTTTTAATAAACCTGAAGATATCTCAGTCATGAATCCCTATGGTCAGGTGCCCATCCTGGTCGAGCGGGATTTAATTCTCTACGAATCAAACATCATTAATGAATACATTGATGAGCGGTTTCCCCATCCTCAGTTAATGCCCGCAGACCCCGTTCAGCGGGGCCGTGCAAGGCTACTGCTCTTAAATTTTGAGCGCGAACTCTTTGTTCATGTCGAGGCTCTCGAAAAGCAAGATGCCAAAAAGATGGATAAATCCCGGGTCTTGGTGCGCGATCGCCTGGCCCAGCTCGCACCGGTGGTGACCAAGAATAAATTTATGCTCGGTGAAGAGTTCTCCATGATCGATGTGGCCCTGGCACCCTTACTCTGGCGCCTTGAGTACTACGGGGTTGAACTGCCCAAGACGGCGGTGCCGGTTCAGAAATACGCTGAGCGTATCTTTTCTCGGCCGGCATTCTTCGAGGCGCTAACGCCCCCTGAAAAGATAATGCGTCGTTAATGCAGCAGACCATTACGCCGACATCGACCAAGCCTTATCTGGTCCGGGCAATCCATGAGTGGTGCTCCGATAACGGATTCACGCCCTATCTGGCGGTCTCCGTTACCGATCGGGTTCAGGTGCCGAAGGAACATGTGCGTAATGGCGAGATCGTGCTAAATGTCAGCATGCTCGCGACCGACAAACTCCAGATCCAGAATGAGGAAATCACCTTTCAGGCGCGTTTCTCAGGCCGTGTGCAGCAGATTATTGTTCCGATGGATAACGTGCGTGCAATCTATGCAAAGGAAACAGGTAATGGCATGGCCTTCGAACTTCAGCAAGAGTCGCCCCGGCCAATCGAATCCGAAGCGCTGCCGTCCGAGCCATCCGAGACGCCGCAGCCACCGAAATCGCCGAAAGGCCCCGATGGCCGCCCGAAACTCACTCGCGTAAAATAGCGCAGAGTCACCGTTGTGAGTACCAAGTTATTCTTCGATAGGTGTGCGTTGTAGCGAAGAAGTAAAACACGCCGACTTAGCTCAGTTGGTAGAGCAATCGCCTTGTAAGCGATAGGTCATCTGTTCGAGTCAGATAGTCGGCACCATCCTTTTAGAGTTATCGCAGCAAAATACTCAGGCCGTTGCACCCGAGTCATCAAGCACCTTTTTTAACTCTCCGCTGTCATACATCTCACCCATGATGTCTGAGCCGCCGATAAATTCACCCGCCACGTAGAGCTGGGGAATCGTTGGCCAATTCGAGAAATCCTTAATGCCCTGCCGAATGCCGTCATCATCGAGCACATTCACGGTCACGACATTTTTAACGCCACAGGATTTCAGAATTTGTACTGCACGACCCGAAAATCCGCACTGCGGAAACTGCGCCGTACCCTTCATAAAGAGCACCACGGGGTGCTCAGTAACAGTTTTTTGAATAAACTCTTTTGCTTCCATTGCGGCCTTCCTTTTTGAGATAAGTTTTCAGATCACTACAGTTATGGCCCTTATTATTCAGGACTCTTGAACCCAAGTACAGCCCGGGGCAGTCGGCTTGAGTCGACGATGGTCTGGATGTTGATTAGACCAGCAGATTCAAATAGCTCCTTGATCATGGGCTGCTGATCATACCCATGCTCAATTAATAAAAACCCATCGGGTAGCAGTCGCTCCGGGGCGCCCATCACAAGGGTGGTGATTGCCTCGGGCCCCTGGCCCGTGAGTGCGAGCGCGGGCTCATACCGAAGATCACCCTCGCGAAGGTGGGGGTCATTAAATTCAATATAGGGAGGGTTACTCAGAATTCCATGGAATTTTTTGGGGCTATTGACGAGTGGTGCCCACCAGGCCCCTTCATGGAATTCAATTCGATCAGCCGCTCCCAGCCATGCAGCATTATTTCTCGCAACTGCTAATGCATCCGTGGATAGATCCGTAGCGGCAACGGTTGCTGTGGGAATCTCTAGCGCAAGCGTGGTTGCGATGGCACCGCAGCCAGTTCCAATATCGCAAAACATCCAGAACTCTCGGGGATTCCCGCGAACGAGCGATAAGGCCATATCGATCAGGAGCTCAGTCTCGATTCTTGGAATGAGCGTTGATCGATTGACCCAGAACCGCCTGCCATAGAACTCTCGATATCCGGTGAGGTAAGCGACCGGAACACCGCTCTCACGCTGCGCTACCCATCGCTGAAACAGTAGCCTTACCGACTCCTCAACCGTGTCGTCCGGATGCGCAAGAATCGATTCCCTTGCCCGACCAGAGGCCGCCTCAAGTAGCGGCCATAATTCATGCCGTGGCAGCCGGCATCGGGCAATCAGATCACCGAAGCCCACCGCACTAGGCCTCACCAAGCGCGGTCAGTAACTCCGCCTGATGTTCGGCGATCAGTGCGCCGGTGAGCTCGGCGATATCGCCATCCATCAGGGCGTCAATCTTGTAGAGGGTGAGGTTGATACGATGGTCCGTGACACGGCCTTGGGGGAAGTTATAGGTTCGAATTCGCTCTGAGCGATCCCCCGAGCCCACCATTAACTTTCGGGCACTCGCCTCCTTGGCCTGGATTTCGCGCACCTTCTGGTCCTGAACCCTAGCCATTAAAACCTTCATCGCCTTTTCTTTATTCTTATGCTGGCTGCGATCATCTTGACACTCTGCCACCATTCCGGTGGGCAGGTGCGTAATGCGCACGGCAGACTCGGTTTTATTCACGTGCTGGCCGCCCGCGCCTGAGGCGCGAAATACGTCAATCCTCAACTCATCGGGTGAGAACACGACATCTTCAATGTCATCGGCCTCAGGCAGCACGGCCACCGTGCAGGCCGACGTATGGATGCGGCCCTGGGTCTCGGTCTGAGGAACCCGCTGAACACGGTGCCCGCCTGATTCAAACTTTAGTTTTGAATAGGCACCCTGCCCGACGATTCGCACGATAACCTCTTTATAGCCCCCAAGATCGGATTCATTGGCCGACATGATTTCTGTCTGCCAGCGGCTGCGCTCTGCGTAGCGCAGATACATGCGCAGCAGATCTGCCGAAAAGAGTGCCGATTCATCGCCACCGGTACCTGCACGAATCTCGAGAATGACATTACGATCGTCGTTTGGGTCCTTCGGTAATAAGAGTAGCTGTAGCTCAGAGGTCTTGTTCTCTAATGCACTTTTTAACCGCGCAACTTCTTCAACTGCAAATGATTTGAGTTCAGGATCATTGAGCCATTCCTGGGCCGACACATAGTCGGCCGATAGCGCCTCATAGTCCATCCATCCCGCAACCACGGGCGCAAGATCTGAACGCTCTTTCGAGAGCTTTCGATACTCGTCCATCCGGTCTGCTGCATCGGGAGCGGAGAGCAGACGGTCGACCGCCTCCAGGCGTTCGGCCAGCTGCTGGAGTTTGACCAGCAGGCTGGGCTTCATCTAATGGTCTCGCGTGCGATTTCGAATGCCAAAGACATCGCGAATGAACTCAGTCTTCTGTTCCCGCTCATTCGGGTCAAGCTGGCTTAGGTGGTGAATCTGGCTGTAGGCCCCGTGCAGATACTTCTGCGATAAACCATGGGCCAGGGATTTAAGCACTGAATCAATATCCTCGCCCTTCGCGAGACGCTTTTTAGCCAGTGCGATCTCTCCAGCCTGCACCGCATCGGCATGCTCTGTTAACGCGCGAATCACAGGCACCTGCTGGCGAGACTCCTTCCACTGATTAAAGGATTGCACGCCGTGATCAATAATCGCCTCTGCCTGAATCACGGCTTCCTGTCTGGCCTGTACGCCTTCTTTAATCAGATCACCAAGGTCATCCACGGTGTAGAGAAAGGCGTCATCCAGCTCTGCAATCTCGCGTTCGATATCTCGGGGTACGGCGAGATCTACCAAAAACATCGGTCGGTGTCGGCGTTGCTTTAATGCCCGCTCAATCATGCCAAGACCAATGATGGGCAGTGTGCTGGCCGTACAACTCACCACCACATCAAACTCGTGCATGCGCAGAGGGAGCTCTGCAAGGCCTATGGCCTCACCACCAAACTCGTGGGCCAATAGCTCGCCGCGATCCATGGTCCGGTTTGCGACAACAATCTTTTTGGGCCGCTGTGCGGCGAAGTGGGTGGCGGTGAGTTGGATCATTTCACCCGCACCAATAAACAGCACATGGGTATCGGCCAGGTCACCGAAGATTCTCTGCGCAAGCTTCACCGATGCCGCGGCCATCGAGACCGAGTGCAGTCCGATCTCGGTGGTTGTTCGCACCTCTTTGGCCACAGAGAAGGCCTGCTGAAAAAGATGGTGCAGGTGGGTACCGAGGCAGCCTGCCTCCTGGGCCTCGCGGGCCGCGAGCTTCATCTGTCCAAGAATCTGTGGCTCCCCAATCACCATCGAATCTAAGCCGCAGGCAACACGAAAGGCGTGCCGCACGGCCTGATCATCAGGCAATTGATAGAGATGCGGTGTGAGATCTGATTGCGGGGTGTTCGACTTCCAAGAAAGCCACTCCAAGGCCTGGCCCCTTGCCTCGCCCGCGTTCTGCGCCGCAAGGTACATCTCGGTTCGGTTGCAGGTAGAGAGCAGGGCCTGCTCTGGGGCGGCCTGACGCAGAATGGCCCGCAGTTCGTTTAAGCCATCACGCAGGGCCTCCCCGGGAAAGGCGAGTCGTTCCCGAAGGGATAAAGGGGCGGACTGGTGATTCAAGCCCAGCGTGATTAGCTGCATGCAGTGGCGGCTTTTAGCCGTTTCTTCTGAAGAGCCCCGATTTTAAGGGAAAACGTCGATCTGGTAACCCATGCCGTAGACCGCATTGAGCCTAATGGATTGCGCACCGTCGGCGGTCTGGGGGGCCTTCTTTGTGTTGAGTCCGAGCTTTAATCGGAGTCTTCCGATGTGGGTATCCAGGCTTCTCGATTGGGGGCTGCCCGGTCCTGAGCCTACGCCCCAGACCATACTCAGAATTTCCTTTCGAGAGACCGGTCGGCCCGTTTTGTGCAAGAGCAGCCAGAGCAATTTAAATTCCCGGTCAGTGAGATCGATGGGCCGGCCATCTATTGCGGCCCGATGGCTGGATAGGTCTAACCATAGCGGGCCAACGTGCAAGGGCTGGTCAGTCAGAAGCCTTGGCTGTCGGGCCTGCGCCCGGGCTCTTGCGCGAACGAGTAACTCCTCAGCCCGAACGGGTTTAAGCAGGTAGTCACTCGCACCATAGTCAAACGCCTCTTGCATGGCCGAGGTCTCGCCGCACCCCGTCACTACCATGACAGGCAGCCGGTATCCGCAAAGCGTCGACTCCCTGCCTAAGGCCTTTAAAACATCAAGGCCTGAGAGATCAGGAAGCCTGAGATCAAGCAGTGCGAGATCAAACTGATCACGATGGAGTTGGCGCAGAAAACGACCCCCCGACACAAAGAGCTCAGGGGTTGAACCTTCGTTGAGAAAGAGCCGACTCAGAATTGCGGAGTGTTCTGAGTCATCTTCAATAATTGCAACACGCATCTAGAAAACGATACGCGAACTCAGCATTAAAAAAACAATGTCATGAAAAACCTGTAAAAAATTTTTACAGGTTTAATACGGTGAATCAGGCTGATAGAAATAACTTGTACCCGGGGTGATCCGTCTCTTCCCAGTACGGGTAGCCCAGCTGCCCAAGAAACGATTGCAGCGCATCTCGACTCTGATCAGGGGCCTGAATACCCACCAGAATCCGGCCGTAATCCGCGCCGTGGTTTCGGTAATGAAATAGCGAGATGTTCCAGTCAGGGTGCATCGATGATAGAAATCGCATCAAGGCACCGGGCCGCTCGGGAAACTCGAACCGAAAAATTCTCTCGTTTTTTGCAAGTGCAGAGCGCCCACCCACCATATGGCGCAGATGGAGTTTGCCCAACTCATCATCGGTCAGATCGAGTGCCTGAAACCCTGCTTGAGTCAAGGCATCGGCCATCTGGTGGGCTTCAATGCGATTCCGAATCTGCAGGCCAACATAGATATGGGCTGCCTTGGCATCCGCGATACGGTAATTGAACTCCGTCACGTTACGATCGCCAATAACCTCGCAGAACCGTTTAAAGCTTCCTCTTTCCTCGGGGATGGTGACAGCAAACACCGCCTCGCGCTGCTCACCAATCTCCGCCCGTTCACTCACAAATCGAAGCCGATCGAAATTCATATTCGCACCACAGGCAATGGCGACTAAGGTCTTCTCCTTGGCGCCTTCGCGACTGACCCAGTGCTTCATGCCAGCAATCGCAAGCGCACCTGCGGGCTCTAAGATGGCACGGGTATCTTCAAAAACATCTTTGATCGCAGCACAGATTGCGTCGGTATCAACGCGCACAATCTCATCGACATATTTCTGACAGAGCCTGAGAGTCTCTTCGCCTACCCGTTTCACTGCAGTGCCGTCAGAAAATAGGCCGACCTCGGCAAGCGTGACGCGTTGTCCTGCCTTAATGGATTGATCCATGGCATCGGAGTCGATAGTCTGAACTCCAATAACCCTCACCTCGGGCTTTACTTGTTTCAGGTAGCAGGCGACACCGGCAATTAAGCCACCCCCACCGATGGCGACAAACACGGCATCAATCGGCTCCTGGTACTGCTGTAATAACTCCATCGCGATCGTTCCCTGTCCGGCAATAACATCGGGGTCATCGAAGGGGTGGACAAAGGTCAAGCCCTGGCTTTTCTGAAGGGTGAGCGCATGATCATAGGCATCGGAATAAGAATCTCCGAAGAGCACCACCTCGCCGCCCAGCCCGCGCACGGCTTCAATTTTTACTGCAGGGGTGGTCACGGGCATCACAATCACCGCACGGCATCCAAGCTGTCGGGCAGACAGCGCCACCCCCTGGGCATGATTACCCGCCGAGGCCGCGATCACACCCTTTGAGAGCTGGTCTGGTGGCAGGTGGGCCATTTTGTTGTAGGCTCCGCGTAGCTTAAAAGAGAACACCGGCTGCATGTCTTCACGCTTGAGCAAAACATTGTTTTTAAGCCTCAGGCTCAGGCCCCGTGCGGGCTCAAGCGGCGTCTCCTGGGCCACGTCATAGACCCGGGCTGTGAGTATTTTTCGTAAGTAATTAGATCCCATGGCGTGTTTTATAACCCAATTCAAAGAAAGCCCTACGCAGAGCGCGCTTTCAATCCTGTGTTTTTCCCCAAAAACGGCGAAAATCCTATGGTAATGCCTTGATCCGCTAAACTTTTTGACCCAATGAATGCACCACTAAACCCAAGTCTCTTAGCCCAGCTCGACCGCGCAGACCCTGCGCGTGACTCCGCTAGGCTGCGCGAGATTCCTTACAACTACACCTCGTTCTCAGACCGTGAGATTGTGCTGCGTGTGTTGGGCCAAGAGGGCTGGGCCTTGATTTCCGAGTTGCGCGGTGAGCGTAAGACCGGCCGATCAGCCCGCATGCTCTATGAGGTGATTGGTGATATCTGGGCGGTAAGCCGCAACCCCTATCTGCAGGATGATCTCTTAGACAATCCAAGGCGTCGCCGCCAGCTGATTGAGGCCCTAAGGCATCGGCTCACCGAGGTTGATCGCAGGCGTACCGTTGAACTGATCGAAGACAGTGCGGCGCCCACCAACGATCTCAGCCGCGATCAGAAGGTGGGCAGACTCCTTGCAATCGCTCGCGGGGCGGTTGAGACATTTGATGCCCAGTTCGGTGAGACCGAACAACTACGCAAACGGGTCGCAAAAGTCCTTTCAAAAGCAACCGCGGCGGACAATATCAGGTTCGATGGCCTCTCACGTGTCTCTCATGTCACCGATGCAACCGACTGGCGTGTCGAGTATCCCTTTGTAGTGCTCACGCCTGATCATGAGGCCGAGATTCCCGCGCTCGTGAAGGGCTGCATTGCTGCAGGCCTCACCATTATCCCGCGGGGTGGCGGCACGGGATACACGGGCGGCGCAGTTCCACTTACCTCTCGCTCCGCAGTGGTCAATACCGAGAAGCTCGATCAGATTGGCCGTGTTGAGCATCTGCGCCTACCGGGAATGAATGAGCCTGTTGCAACCATTTTTAGTGGTGCGGGCGTGGTAACCCGCCGGGTATCCGATGCGGCGGATGCAGCCGGAGTTGTATTTGCAGTGGACCCCACATCGGCCGATGCCTCTTGTGTCGGCGGCAATATCGCGATGAATGCAGGCGGGAAAAAGGCAGTGCTCTGGGGAACAGCGATTGACAATCTCGCCTGGTGGCGAATGGTCGACCCACAGGGCGATTGGTTAGAGGTCACCCGCTTGGATCACAACATGGGCAAGATCCATGATGCACCCTGGGTTGAATTTGGGCTTGCCTGGTACGCCTCAGAGCAATTAGACGCCGCAACGGGTCAGATGCAGGGCGCACCCTTACGCAGCCAGACCATTAAGCTTGAGGGTTGGCGGTTTCGCAGGGTTGGCTTGGGCAAAGATGTTACCGATAAAGTCTTAGGCGGCCTGCCCGGAGTTCAAAAAGAGGGCTGCGATGGTCTCATCACAAGCGCCCGCTGGGTCTTACACCGAATGCCTGCTCACGTGCGCACGGTCTGTCTAGAGTTCTTTGGGAACGCACAGGCAGCTGTTCCCTCCATTGTTGAGATAAAAAACTATCTCGATACAAAACCGGGCGGTGCATTGTTAGCCGGTCTTGAGCACCTCGATGAGCGTTACCTGCGGGCGGTGGGCTATGGAACAAAGAGTAAGCGCGGCTCGCTTCCCAAGATGGTCTTGATTGGCGATATTGTCGGCGATGATGATCAGGCCGTTGCAAAGGCCGCCTCTGAGGTGATTCGTTTTGCCAACGGCCACGCTGGAGAAGGGTTTGTCGCGATATCGCCGGAGGCCCGTAAGGCATTCTGGTCAGAGCGGGCTCGCACAGCCGCAATCGCGCGTCATACCAATGCGTTCAAGATTAATGAAGATGTGGTTATTCCGCTGCCGCGCATGGGCGAATACACCAATGCAATCGAGCATATCAATATCGAACTCTCGATTGGCAACAAGCTGAAAATCATTACGGCCTGTCGGGATACGCTCTTGGCCAGTAGCACGGCAGTGCGCATGACACCGGTAGACCCCGATGATGCTGATGACGCCGAGGATTCTGAGCGTCGCATCAGCCTTGCGAATGCACTTCTTACGCGCACTCATGGCCGTTGGGCATTTCTCTTGACCAACCTTCAAGAGCCTGTCGCAAAGATCCAAGATCAGCTCGTCGCACATGGGGTCGACCTCTCACAGGCCGCTATCGCAGAGCGCTTAGCCCGCGCGCCTGACTGCAGACTGGTTGAGTTAATCCAAGAGCATCATATTCGCGTTTCTTGGAAGCGCGAGTTGCGCGAGCCGATGCGTGGAATTTTTAGTGGAGCTGCCTTTGCCGCACTGCTTGAGAAATTAGAGACGAGCCACCAGACGATCCTGCGATCGCGGGTCTTTATCGCCCTTCACATGCACGCGGGTGATGGCAATGTTCACACCAATATCCCCGTGAACTCCGATGATTACGAGATGCTGCAAGAGGCCCACCGGGCGGTTGCGCGGGTAATGGAAATTGCGAAGTCGCTTGATGGCGTGATCTCGGGCGAGCATGGAATTGGCATCACCAAGATGGAGTTTCTAACCGAGGGTGAGCTCAATGCCTTTGCCGAATATAAAAATAGGGTTGATCCAAACCAGCACTTCAACGCAGGTAAGCTGCTGCGCGGTGGCAATCTTGATAATGCGTACACGCCCTCCTTTGGTCTGATGGGTGCCGAGAGTTTGATCATGCAGCAGTCGGATATTGGTTCGATTGCGGATTCATTTGCGAATTGTCTGCGGTGTGGAAAATGTAAGCCGGTCTGTGCGACCCATGTGCCGCGGGCCAATCTTCTGTACTCACCGCGCAATAAGATTCTGGCCACATCCTTATTGATTGAGGCTTTCTTATACGAAGAGCAGACCCGGCGGGGCGTATCAATTAAGCACTGGGAAGAGTTTGGCGATGTAGCAGACCACTGCACCGTCTGTCACAAATGTCTTACTCCCTGTCCGGTAGATATTGATTTTGGCGATGTCTCAATGAACATGCGCAACCTCTTGCGCAAGATGGGAAAAAAGAAATTCAATCCAGGCGCGGCTGCCTCAATGTTTTTTCTCAATGCGACAAATCCTCAAACTATTAACCTGACCCGACAGGTCATGATCGCTTGGGGCTATAAGGCCCAGCGCCTTGCCCACGACCTCTTAAAAAAGTTTGCCAAGGCCCAGACGACCAAGCCCCCCGCAACCCTGGGCACGCCGCCAGTTCGTGAGCAGGTCATCCATTTCGTTAACAAGAAAATGCCGGGCGATCTGCCTAAAAAAACAGCCCGGGCGCTGCTCGATATTGAAGATTCGAATTACGTGCCGGTGATCCGCAATCCCAAGGCCACCACAACCGATAGCGAGGCGGTCTTCTACTTTCCGGGCTGTGGGTCAGAGCGTCTTTTCTCTCAGGTGGGGCTCGCCACCCAGGCCATGCTCTGGCACGTTGGTGTACAGACGGTTCTGCCGCCTGGCTATTTATGCTGCGGCTATCCCCAGCGGGGCTCGGGTCAGTTTGATAAGGCAGAGAAAATTATTACCGATAACCGGGTGCTCTTTCATCGTGTTGCGAACACCCTGAACTACCTGGATATCAAGACGGTGGTTGTATCCTGCGGAACCTGTTACGACCAGTTATCAGGCTACGAGTTCGACAAGATCTTCCCAGGCTGTCGCATCATGGATATCCATGAATTCCTTATGGAAAAAGGGGTGAGGCTTGAATCGGTAACGGGGGTTCGCTACATGTATCACGATCCCTGCCACAGCCCTATGAAACAGCATCAGCCCCTGAAGGTGGTGAACCAGCTGATCAATAGTGAGATCAACGGAAAGATCAGCAACAATGACCGTTGCTGCGGCGAGTCGGGAACGCTTGCCGTCACACGGCCTGATATCTCGACCCAGGTACGTTTTCGTAAAGAGGAAGAAATGCGTAAGGGCGCACAGGCGCTTCGCGACAGTGCAGGCTCAGGGGCTGCGGTGAAGATTCTCACGTCCTGTCCCTCCTGCATGCAGGGCTTAAATCGTTACCGTGAGGACGTTGCCGTTGAGGCAGATTACATCGTGGTTGAAATCGCAAAGCACTTACTTGGCGAGAACTGGCTGCCCCGCTATGTCGAGGCAGCAAACCATGGCGGAATAGAGCGCGTTCTCGTCTAAGCGGGCCGAACCCGTCGCTTCGCGGGAAACACCATTGAGAAGCGGCTTCCTCTGCCAACCTCACTATCGATCAGAAGTGTTGCCTGATGCCGTGTGGCCACGTGCTTGACAATTGCCAATCCAAGCCCCGTGCCACCCGTCTCACGGGAGCGACTCCGATCGACCCGATAGAACCGCTCCGTGAGCCTTGGCAGATGTTGGGGTTCAATGCCAGGCCCGGTATCTTCTACCGCAAAAACAGGGCAGCCCTCGGGGTTGATGGACCAGTTCAGTCGGATGGTGCCTCCCGCCGGCGTGTATCGAATGGCGTTACTCACGAGGTTTGAAAATGCGCTGGCAAGCTCATCTTCAGCGCCGATCAGTTCCGCGGCGTCGGAGGCTGTGCATTCAATCTGGTGTTGGCTGCGGCTCATGGTGTTGGCATCTGCCGCGAGTCGATCCATCATCTCTTGCATGTTGATGGAATCTTCTTGTGCGGGGGTGTTGGTTGACTCCAGTTTTGAGAGCACAAGCAGGTCTTCAACAATATTTTCCATACGGTGGGCCTGGGCATGCATCAGTCCTAGGTATTGATTGCGTTGGGCCTCGGTCACGGGAAGCTCTCGAATCGTTTCTAAAAATCCACTTAACACGGTGAGCGGAGTCTTTAGCTCGTGAGAGACATTGGCCACGAAATCCCTGCGTGTGGTTTCGAGTCGATCAAGCTGGGTGATATCACGCGTCATTAAAAGTCGCTGATGGGTACCATAGGGGATCAGCTGAAGCTGAAGCACACGCTCGGAATCCCGAAGGCCGCGCAGCACAATTGATTTTTCCCAATCCGTTCCGTTGAGGTAGGCCACGAAATCGGGATGACGAACAATATTGATGAGATTTCTTCCGCCATCTTTTTCGTTACTAATGCCAAGCTGTTCCTCGGCCTGCTCGTTGGCGTAGATCACCTGGTTGTCTTCATCAAGGGTGACCACCCCATCGGGCATGGCCTGCGTGGCATTGCGAAAATCTTTTAACGTTTCAGCAAGCTGCTGCCGTTGCTGCTCGCCCGACTTGGCGATGCGGTAGATCTTGGCAAAGATTAAATCCCAGGTGCCCGCGCCGTGGGGTACTTTCTCGAGTCGGAAGTCCTCAAGCCACTGCAGGGTTTTCTGAAGGTAGTAGAGCTGGTACACCACCCAGTAAGCCAGCAGCGCGACGGCCACAACCCAACCCGCACTGGGGCTACCAATTGCACCAAAGAACCAGGCAATTGCCCCGATTCCCAGCAGATAAAAAGAAATGCGAATCCAGAACGCGACCATAGCCCGGATTATCGCCGAGCCTCGGTGGGACTCTGGCTGTGGTCGCCCTAGCGGCTAAAACGGTAGCCGCTGCCGCGCACTGTGTCGATTAGTCGGTCGTGGCCTGTGGGCTCAAGGGCTTTGCGCAGCCTTCGAATGTGCACATCGACCGTGCGCTCCTCTACAAAGACATGGTCCCCCCAGACCTGATCGAGAAGCTGGGCCCGGCTGTGGACACGTTCTGCGTGGGTCATAAAGAAGTGCAGGAGGCGAAACTCGGTAGGCCCCAAGTCAAGGGCAACCGGATCGCCATCAACCATTCCCCAGAGTCGATGGGTTGCCGGGTCTAAGCGCAGCCCGCCAATTTCAACCGTGTCATTGGTAAGCTGTGGTGCCCGTCGCCGCATCACGGCCTTAATTCGCGCCATCAGCTCTTTGGGTGAAAAGGGCTTGGTGATGTAATCATCCGCACCAGTCTCAAGGCCCTCGACCTTGTCGCCCTCATCGGTGCGGGCGGTGAGCATGATGATTGGAATCTCTTTGGTCCGCTCGTCGGTTCGCAATTTTCGGGCATAGCGCACGCCCGACATTCCTGGAAGCATCCAATCGAGCAGGATCAAATCGGGCAGCTGGCCCTCAACGATCGACTGGGCAATCTCTGCGTTTTCGGCGACTAACACCTTATGGCCAGCAAACCCCAGGTTGACCGAGAGCAGCTCGGCAATGGCAGGTTCGTCCTCAACAACCAAGATGGTGCTCTGCATAATGGGGCTTTAAAACTCGGGAACTTCCGAAGGGCTTTGCGCTTGATTTTCTGCCATCCTAGCCTCATCTGTGTAAAGTTTCACACTGACTCTATTTCATTAATGTGACATCTCGGTGACATCGCTATGGCAAACGACCAAGTAGCAGCCTCTCTTCCAACGGCCCTGACGGTGCACGTTAAGTCTAAAGTGCTTGAAGTCGGTTACGACAATGGCAACGAATATCGAATCCCCTTCGAACTGATGCGGGTCTATTCCCCATCGGCCGAGGTGATGGGCCATGGGCCTGGGCAGGAGACGCTCCAAGTTGGCAAGAGACACGTCATCATCGAATCCCTAGAGCCGGTGGGCCACTATGCGGTCAAGCCTAAATTCAGCGATGGCCATGAGTCGGGAATTTTCTCCTGGGATTACCTCGCCTGGCTTGGCGAGAACCAGGATGCACTCTGGGCCGATTACCTTGCCCGCATGACTCAGGCCGGGGCCTCGCGGGAGCCCGACCTCTCGATAGCGGCTTCTTCTGGCGGCGGCTGCGGAAAGCCCAGTTGTGGCTCGGGCGGCTGTGGCAGCCACTAAGGCACCGGTCTCCAGCCGCGCATTGGGCAGATCCACCTAGAATCAGGCGATGGGCGAAGACACAACTCACTTTGGTTTTGAGCAGGTCCCGACTGGCGAGAAAGCCAAGCGGGTGGCTCGCGTATTTGATTCCGTAGCGGCCCGCTATGACCTGATGAATGACGTAATGTCCGCGGGCCTACATCGCCTCTGGAAGGCTGCCGCCATTTCTCAGACCAATGTCCGACCCGGCCAGCGGGTGTTAGATGTGGCAAGCGGCACGGGCGATCTTGCCCTAGCGTTCGCCAAGCAAGTGGGCCGTCAGGGCAAGGTCGTGATGTCGGACATCAATGGGGAGATGCTCCAGCGTGGCCGCAGCCGACTCATTGATGCCGGCTACCCAACCCAGGCCGTGGTCTGCGATGCCGAGCATCTCCCCTTTCCCGATAATGACTTTGATCGGGTTACGGTCGCCTTTGGGCTGCGCAACATGACCGATAAATCTGCGGCCCTTCGGCAGATGCATCGGGTTTTGAAACCTGGCGGTAAATTAATGGTCTTAGAGTTTTCCAAGGTAGCGCAGCCGCTTGAGAAACTCTACGATCTTTATTCACTGAGGGTGTTGCCATGGCTGGGTAAGCGAATCGCAAATGATGAAGCGAGCTACCGCTACCTGGCGGAGTCGATCCGCATGCACCCCGGCCCGAAGGAGCTTGCTGAAATGATGCGGCAGGCGGGTTTTGATGTTGTGCGGTTTAACACCATGACTGCAGGGGTTGTGGCCCTGCATCAGGCCATCAAGCTTTAGAGTGTGTTGGGCGTTGAATTTTAGGAATTTCAAACAGGAGATCGAAGCGTGAAGAAATCAAATTGGTTAGCTGTTGCGGCCGCCGCCTTTCTGGCCGGCGCCCCAATCATTGAGGCCGAAGCCAAGCGTCTCGGCAGCGGCTCGAGCTTTGGCCGCGTCGCCCCTGGCTCAAGCGCAAAGCAGGCCGTGCCTGCTAAGCCCGCCCAGCCGCAGGCTGCTCCTCAGGCCGCGAAGCCCGCGACAGCGAACCCCGCTGCTGCGCAGGCGGCAACGCGCAGCAGCTGGATGGGGCCGATCGCGGGCCTAGCCGCAGGGCTTGGCCTTGCAGCGCTCGCCTCTTATCTGGGTTTTGGCGAAGAGCTCATGAGCCTCATGCTGATTATTCTTGCTGTGGTCGTTGTGTTTGCGCTCTTTCGTATGCTTGCGAGCCGCCGCCAAGCGCCGGCGGGCCAGTACGGCCAGCCCGCGATGGCGAAAACTGGCTATGGCAACAACGAACTCGGTGCAGAGGCAGGGCCTGCGAACGTCTCCTGGCCTTCGCAATCGGGCGGCAACGTTTATGGAGCGATTGGTGGTGGGGCTGCCCAGGTGGCCACGACTGATGTCAGCGCAGAAGAAATCGCCCAGTTTGTGAAAGTCGCAAGCGAGCAATTCAATAGACTCCAGGCGATCTGGGATTCAGGCGATATCCACGCCCTAGCGGAATTCTGCACACCCGAGATGACCCGCGAACTCTCACATCAGATCGCTGGTCGTAAAGGTGCTTCGAACCTGACCCAGGTCGTGCAGCTTGATTCGGAGTGGTTGGGTATGGCCAATAGCCAAGATGATTTCGGCAAACCCGTTGATGAAGTCCATATTCGTTTCAGCGGTCTAATTCGTGAGGCCGCCGATGCCGCCGCCTCTGATTTCAACGAAATCTGGACGCTTCATCGGGTCAAGAACGGTGATACCGGCTGGCAGTTGGCGGGTATCACCCAAGTTGATTAACAACGTTCTTGCGGCCCTTAACTGGGCCATAGAAAAAGATGAACCCTTACACAAGGCCCTTCGGGGCCTTGCTGGTAAGCGGCTTAGGGTTGTATTCCCCGTGGGCGGTAGTGTTGACTGGGCAATCGAGGCCGATGGCCTCTTAAAGGAACTGGGCCTCCAATCAACGCAGCAACGCCAGGCGGCCTTAGCGCAAGAATCTGATGCAAGTGTTCCAGATGTCACGATTCTCGTAAGCGCCGATATCGCTAAAAGCATTCGCATTGAGGGCGATGCAATGGTGGCCGAACGCCTTGGCCCCCTGGTCGCGCTCATGAAAGAGCGACTTTCCCCCTGGGAGCAGTTCTGGAAGAATTCGCCTGCGGCACTGATCGCCAAGCAGGTTGCCGATTATGCGATTCACGAGGCGAACATGGCGGTTAGTCGTCAACAGGCTGCAGGCCATCAGCAGTCGTTGCGTGAATTCCGTGATGCCTTAGAACGGTTAGAGAAAAGAGTCGACCAGCTCGAGCGACTATAGCGCGTTCGATCTCTGAACGGCGACATGCCGCTTGTAGACCCGCCAGGTGCTATGCCCAACCCAGGGGGCTGTGAAGGCAAGTAGTGGAAGAAATAGCAGCAGACTGCCGCCGATTAGCACCACAATAATTAAGGCCCAGACCAGCATCGCTAAGGGGTTAGCCCAGAGTATTTTAGCGCTCGTGGCAATCGCTTCCATAGTGTCTGTGTCGCGATCAAGCAGCATCGGCATCGACACGACGGAAATCGCGAAGACTAGGCTTGCAAAAACAAA
>Ga0172373_10005373_pt1 | contig 17606 bp, 10 predicted proteins | sample Lak10m_2_FD_114546 | JGI IMG/M metagenome (GOLD analysis project Ga0172373, IMG submission 114546) | Freshwater microbial communities from Kabuno Bay, South-Kivu, Congo - kab_092012_10m | ecosystem: Environmental > Aquatic > Freshwater > Lake | place: Democratic Republic of the Congo...
AAGAAGTTTGAAGGATTCATTTCCGAAGTGGTCACTTTGCTTTCGGGCGAAATCCCAGCACCCGGTGAGAAGTGCAACAACTGCGATTACTTTGACAAACGGCAAAACATAGAGATATAGGTTTTACTCCCAGTCTTCAATGATCTGATCGCCGGTGTAGTCCATATTTGAATATTCGGCAACACAGCCAGTGCACCTCATCCAGTCATCATCAAAGAACTGAACTGGCATTCCACAGAATTCGCAGGGATCGTTTTCTTCTACATTGTCGAACGTCATGGGAGAAGGATCAGGTCGGAAATTAGTTTTCTGAAAGCGAGTATGTTTGCCCGCAATTAGGGCAGTCGACTTCGGCCTCGCCGTAGAAGAAGACCGGAGTGCCACATGAATCGCAAATTTCACCATCTTCGAGAAAATATTGGGTTGAGTCCTGCATTTGGTCCGCTCACGATCACTTGTTGAGTAAAGCCTGTCCCAATCCTGAGGATACCCCTGATGGGATTTTGGCGTTAATGGGTCTGGTCGTATATGGTACGCCGTGGGTGAAAGTGATTTTGGGGGAATGATTTGAATAGCCGTATGCCGCCGAATAGGCCGGGAGCTTCATCGTTGGGTGGACTGGGTGGCCAACCAACAAGACCTTCGGGTGCTCCAGCTGTTGTGTCTGGAAATTCTAAAGGTGGTTCGTCGCGTCAAGTCTCCGGCAGACCTCCGGCACTAATGATGGTCATCTTAGTTCTTAACTTTTTAGTCCCTCTTGCAACTCTTGTAATGTTCGGTTTCACAGGCGACGAACCTCAACATGTAGTTGGAGTCGCATTTGGAATGTTTACTAGCGTGATTTTGCTTGGACTTTTCAGACAGTCCTTAAACAAGCGACGTGGAGATGGCAGGTTTGCAGATTGGCGAATTTCGGCCACAACATTGTCCACTCTTGTATCAATGTCTTCATGGTTGCTTGGCGCAGTAAATCTTTTCGCAGTTTGCCTGGAATTTTCGAGAAGTTTCACATGAGTATTTTGAACACAAAGTACATCCGTTCGCTTCTCGCAACGTCGATTATCGCAATGCTATCTATACCGACTCTCGTGAAAGCTCAAGATGAATCTCAATCTGCACCAACCGTGTGTATCGATGAAGATAAACAGATCAAAAAGGGTGAGATTGATGTGTTGGTGCTTCTCGACAACAGTGGTTCGCTGGATACCACAGTAAAGGGAAACACGCCGACAGATCCGGATGGTAAGCGTTTCGAAGCTCTGAATGAATTCATAGATAACTATTCAAAGTTGGGATCATCAGGAAAGAATTTCGGACTGATTTCCTTTGCTGGTTCGGTCAACCGGATAATCCCAATCAAGCCAATTTCTGCCCAGAATGCCGATCAAGTAAAAAGCGACATTGAATCAAAAATGGGAGAGGCAAAAGGCCCTACAGATTACATTTCGGCATTTGAACAGGCTTTAAAGGAATTCAAGCAACGACCATCAGAGAACTGCAAAATTCTGATCTGGTTCACTGATGGCGCTTTTAACACCTCTGACAGTATTGAAGATGGTCGTATCCAGGAAAACATAGATAAAGACTTACGGAATCTTGAAAATGAATTCTGCGATGATAATGGTTTTGCTTCTTCTATTCGATCATCATTTATAAATACCTTTGTGGTGTTTCTTGGTGATGGTAAGGACGCCGAAGGTCAGGAAAGAATTGACGCCTCGATAGACGCGATGCAAGTGGTAACTGGCGACATGACTCCATCGCTCCAAGGTGGAAGCGTTAGGTCGGTAGGGGGCAATCTTTGCAAGGCCGAATTTGACCCTATTAATGGTCACTTGGGCGAGGTGGTTTCAGCAAGTGAGGCAAAGGATTTAGTCGGTTATTTGACTGACATAGTGAATATCGCGGCCGGCGGTAAAAAGGTAACGAATGAAGAATGTCCAGTTCAATCTGAAACTCTGGAATCGCTGCCAATGCCATCGGGCTGGTTCATTGATTGGGTCTCGGTTACTTCTTGGGATGGTGATTTACCGAGCGCAGACGCTCTTGAATTAGAAATCAGAGTAAATGGCGACACAAAGGCATTCGCTGACTTTTTCGACCAAATGAATGATCAAGGATCGTCAAATGTCCTTCGGTTTGCAATTAAGGAAGGTAAGCAGGGTGATCTGAAGCCCGGCTGGATTTTGGAATCCAAAGAACTTGGACGTGCATGTGTTCGGGCAAAACCAGTTGATGTGAAATTTAGGATTGAAGAAACTCAACGCATTCCAATCAATCCCTCGATTCCAAATGATTCCAAGTTCCTATTTGAAGGTAATGCCCTGACGTGCTCGCTGAATGGCGTTGAGACACCTTGTTCAAGTGAATTGGGACAGGGTTTAATCGGAAAAATCAAACTAGATAATGGAGAAATTTTTAGCAAAGATGGAACCCTCCCAGTTTCTATTGAAATAAGTGACTTACCGAGTCTTATTGACGATAGGTGTGTTATTTCATTGACTGGCGACGTCCAAGCATCGGAAAATCGATTGGCTACAACGGTATGTGGAGTCGTTCCAGTTCGTAAGGCGCTTGTTCGAGTTGTTGCTACTGAATTAATAAATGGATTGCAAAATTGTGGTCTGGGCACATGGCACATAACAGTGAATGGCACGAAGACCGACCAGATTGAACAGGGCACAAATAAGGTTTTCATTGGGCTCGAGTCTGATGCAGCGCCAGAGAACAAAAACGCGAAATGTGTAGTTGAAAATGCTTCTTTGACGTTTGAGTTTGCAACATCAAATGGTGCAGAAATGCCAAAGATATCGAGCGTCATCAACTTTGATTTGATTAAAAAGCCTAATCTGCCGCTGGCAATCCTGTTTTCGATAATTGCTACAGCGATAGTTTCACTACTTTCATTGTTGCTACTTCGAATTGTGAATATGCTGACGTCAAAAACTGTTCGCGCACAAGATCTTTTTGGATATGAAACAAGCGCCGATATGGTTCCTGGTCAATTCCAGAGAGGTGAGCTCGTATTCCCGAGTGGTAGTACGAGGTCATTTGTCGGTGATATTGACCAAATGCAACAGGTGACGGGTAATCAGAATCAGACCGTACTGAAATTTGCATCCGTCAATTTGGCGCGGGTGCTACCTGGATTTATGAAGCCATTTGAAGAATCGCGTTTAGTCTTGCAGTCAAAGGCAAAGGCTGTTTTTTGGAAGGCAAACCGTGCCGGCGATGGATTGAATATGGCTTTTTCAAAGGCTGTCATTCTTTCAACAAATGATGCTCAGGCACCTACAGCTGACCGACCTGCAAAGGTAATGATTTCTGTACTTGTCCCCAAGCGAGGTTTCAGTGCAGGAGTTGAAGGCGTGCAGCAACTTATACGGGAACGTGGCGATGAGTTAGCCGCTGCGCTCTTCATTGAAATGAATTCCGTCCAGACGGCTTCTTCGAATAAAGAGGCTAAGTCGAGATCTGCTGCAGATGAGCCAACCTCACCTAAACCGGATGTACGCGTAGCACCTTCAACTCCATCAGCGGAACCAATGGCTCGTCCAACGAATCCATCCATCGGTAAATCGGCTCCACCGCAGCCGCCACAGCCACCACGTAGAGATATATAAATTTCAATTCAAGGAGGAAAATCATGTTTAGAAGAATGTTGTTCGTAGGTCTCGGCGGTTCGGGTGGAAAGACACTTCGCGTTCTAAAGCGTGACCTTAAAGAGTGGTTGAAGGACCACGAATGGGAAGGTGGATTTCCTGCTGGCTGGCAATTTGTACATATTGATACACCTCCAACACCAGATGGAATGGTTGCAGGCGGTGGGAACCTTGATCCCAACGAATACCTAGGCCTTATTGGATCGGGTGTTCAGTTTTCTCAAGTAGCTACCAGACTTGGAAACATCTCTGGCTCAGAGCGGGAGCTGATTGGTTGGCGTGTAGATCCAGCAGCGTTACAAGTTCCAATCACGATGGGGGCTGGACAGTTTCGTGCAATTGGTCGTTCAATTGCCATGTGTTACGCGCAACCAATTAAGGAACGCCTACAGCAGTCGATTGCATTGCTCAATAATCCATCAACTGTTGCGCAACTTGGCAGTTTGTATACGCATGTTGAGAATTCAAGCACGCAAGATAGCTCCGTTCCACCGATTGTGGTGATTGTTTCTTCTCTTGCTGGCGGTACGGGAGCAGGCCTACTTGTTGATGTTTGTGACACGATGAGAGCCCTTGAACCAGAGTGGGGAGGAAACTCCATTGCTCTGCTTTACACGCCAGAAGTATTTCTTGGTCTTGGCGATGGTTCAGTAGGTGGCGTTCAGCCAAACAGCCTTGCAGCGATCAGCGAAGTGTTAAACGGATTTTGGTGGCACGGTGGAACACAAAATACACAAGTACCGACAAAATCACTAGCTGCGCTTAAGGCTGCTGGAATTGCAAGAGAAATTGTTCAGAGCGGACCATTCTGCCCATTCCTAATTGGAAGCACTGGATCAGGAGGCGTTCAATTCACAAGTGACCGTCAACTTTTTGAGACAGTTGGAGCAGCATTGGTTTCGTGGGCAACAGATACTGAAGTTCAACAGAACTTTGTTGCGCATTCAATCGGTAACTGGGCTGCTTCTGCAACAGCCAACCAAGTAAATCTTGACGTACTTGTTAATCATGGATTGACATCTGAACCTGGCTTGCCAGCATTTAGTGCGTTGGGGTTCAGTCGAGTAAGCCTTGGAGCGAAATACCTACGTCGCTATAGCGCCAAGCGATTGGCAAAAGATGGTGCATTGCACTTGGCGAATGCTCATCTGGCTAGCGCTGAAGCGCAATCGATTATTCAGTCTCGAAAAATAGTTGACCCTGACCAAGTGTGTGACGAAATTGCCGAGCGGTATGTGAGTTGGTTTATGGCTTCCGCCAACCTGGACGAAAAAGGTCCAGAGAAAAATCAAATTCAGGATCAGATTGTTCCTGCACAATGGTGGTCGATATTTGATCGCGCGGTCTCACGTGCGATGGAACTTTCAAGTCGAAGTGGCTCCGCTTCAGCTTCCGATTGGCTCGAAGGAATAATCCCTGCAGTTGAAGCTGCCACTTCTGCTTTTGATGCAGAAATGCAGCCGTTGGTTCAAGAGAACATCGACAAATGGTTGAAAACACAGCCAGACCATGTCTTGTCGGTGGTTGAGGAAGCAATTTCACGTTTCGGGCTAAAGGTAACCGCATCAATCTTGATGAAGGTTGCGAACATTGTTAGTCACCCAACCGAGGGAATCATTGCTGAGCTACTGGGTGATTCGGAAATGAATAGCTATTTGCAATTCGCCAACTCAAGTTCATGGCAAGGACAATTGCGTGTTCACCTTGACGAATCAAGCAAATCAAAAATCGCGTCAGATCACCCTGCTATTGGAGAAAGCATCACAGATGCGATGAAGTACTCAACCTGCATAACTCGCGCAGGAATCTGTGAGAGAACTGCAGACTTGTTGGCCGATTTCTCAACTGGTTTCCTTAAGCCGCTATCACGTGCATTGGCAGATGAAGCCGGAATGCTGGATGCTGAGATGGCATCCATTTCAGACTGGCCTACATGGGGAGATGGTTTACCACCGCAAGATTTGCGCCCACCAAAGAGCGAATGGACTCTTATTGAAATTGAAGAGTTTGCTTCAACTTTTACAGAAAAGCTTGCTGAGTCATTTTCTGACATAGATCGTCTCGCTTTTGACGATCACCGTCGTACAGCCCGAAATGAAATTGTCTCAGGCTCATACATTCGTCATCTGATGGAGACCAGCCCGCAGATTGCGGAAGATCTGCGTGATCTGCTTCTTCTTAAACAAGTTCAGAAATGGGCACCTGACTACAGGGTTTCGAAAAAGCCAGAGCCACGTACCGAAGCTGTATTCGCTGTGCGGGCTCTTCCAGAGCAACTGGCAGAACGCGCGGATGCGTGGATGATGCAACAGGGGACACCGTTTCAATTGTTGTTCTCTTCCAATTTGCGCTCGTATACAGAGCAGCAGCCCGGCGAGCCAAATATTGCCTCACCCACTGTTTACGCAAAACGTCAGGTGCGCTTCAAGGAAAAACTAAAGGCTGCGATTGCATCAGCAGAACCTTTGGTTGGAATTGACCAAGGATTGATTGGAGACCTACACCCGAAAATGGTTGCGGGAGTTTCCATGAAGATAAAGCGCGACGTAAGCCAGCTTCCATTCCTTAGCCACGCTCTGGATGCAGAGGTTCGCACGATCTTGAGAGATACGTGTTACGGCGGGGCTCGGGAAGGACTAATTGACAAGATCATTGTTGGAAGCACAAAACTTCCGCATATTGATATTGTTTCGCAGCTTGATTCTCCAGTATCTCCTTTGGTTATCAAGTCGCTTATGCAGCCAATTTCCAACTCATGGACTCAGGCACGTTCAAGCGGAGTTGCCCGTGGAGGATTCTGGACTTATCGCAGAGCAAGAACGCTAAAGGAGTTCATCCCGGTTCCCCAGGAACACTTACGAGCAATGACACGAGGATGGTTCACGGCAAAACTCTTGAATTTGGTGTTTAATTCTGAAGCTGAAACCATTTCAATCGTCCACGAAACCGGTACCCGTTCACAAAGAGTGGTTAAATTTCCTGAACAGTTCCTTTCCTCCAGCAACGTAATAAAAGATCAATTGCCAATGGTTCTTGAAGCTTTGCCTCTTGCGTATGCAGCAGTTGGAACTGCAGGTAATCTGGACTCATTGCTTCCTTACATCGCGTTGCGCGACTTAGGTATGGAAAAACCTGGTGCGCTGCAGGGAATGTACAACTATTCAGTGTGTAATCCAGTTCTTGCGCAGTGGATTGAAACTGGTGAAATTCCCAATTCGCAGCAGATAACTGGGTTCAAGGGTGTACGTCCTGAAATTGTCGGATCAAATCGATCGGAAAGAGTTGCAAACCTTGCAGCATTTTTGACCAAGCAAATTGAGGAGTACGAGAAGATGTACGACGACTACATGCATGAAGTTTCAGGAAATCCTTCACTACTCAGCCGTGCTCCTTTCTGGCCAGAATTGAAAGAAGACATCGTTGTCTCACTTTCAGAAATTCGAAATGCAGCACTATCGATGAAAGACGGTGGCGGAGACTTCTAAGTCTTTACCTGATTTCGATGAACAACAAATTTGCAACGCTTATAATCCAGCACGAATTAGATCTAGGTTCCGAGGCGATTCTCGCCGAAGTTGCGACACTTGCCTCAACACAGGTACTTGATTCATATTTTTTGATCGGCGTTAGAGATTCGACGACTACTGAAAATGGCGACTTCGATGCAATTTATGTGACAAGTGCCGGTATTGAGCGCTGCAAACTGTTAGATCGACTTTCACGAGTCGGAACAATTGATCAACTACGTATAGTTTGCCTAAATGCGGCAAGCGAAGAAGCGGATGATCAAATTTCTATCGAAATTGCTGACTCAGTTGTTCGAATAAAAGCCTCGCTTGACCAGTTGCTGGGTTCAAGTGTGTCTGTTTCAGAGATTCGAATAGGGGTTCGAGGTTTTGGTGAATCGATTCCTTCAATCAGTTTTTTCCCAATCAATTCGAACGCAAATGTTCTTGTAATTCCTCATGACCGTGTGTCTGATGGCGGTATGGCGAGACCAATAAATAGATCTACGGATGGTTTGGTAGATCATTCATTTGCGCTTCATGGAGCGATCGAGCTCGCAAGCCTGATTGGCTTGTGGCGATCAATGCAGCATGCCCCTGTCGATAATTTTTCTCCAGCCGTTGCAGGCACAGCGGTTTCGAGGCTGCGGTTCAGTCAGTCTCGTGTGCGACTTCTCATCGGTCCACCACTGCCGATGGCAAGAATTGCGGAATCATCCGAGGATTTACCACTGCCGTTACAACATTTCTCCGTTTCAAATACCGAAAAAGGTGCGAAAGATCTAGTCGATGCTGTTTATCCAGCTGAGTTGGTCTTCAACGAGGGAGAAGTTCCAAACTTCGATATCCAAGTTCTTGGAGGATTTAAGGCACTTCTTGAATTCATTAAAGAAATTGGTCGAAGTGTTTTTTTGTTGCCGAAATTCATCGTGAAGGGAATGCAAGGAGAGCTTGACTCACTTGCAAGCAATATCTATCAAGACGCATTGGGCGACGACTCAATGGTAAAAATCTTGGGAGTTAGCTCTACAAATGTCGGTGTCAGTGTTGGGCTTTCTAGAAATGAGTTTGAAGAGATCATTGAAGGCATTACCGAACGAAGCACAAGAGAGCTAGTTTCTCCGATCAGTCGTGAGCATTGGAGTTCAATGATCACCAAGTTCTTCGGAGCTATTGACGGAAACCCAAATGTACGTGACATTCGCCAGCAGCTCTTCAGTAATGAAAACATCTTGCTGGTAGATCGAACCGCAGCTGGAAAAAGTGGCCAAGACTTGTCTGGCGAAATTGAAAAATTGCTTTTCGAGTACGTCCGACCTGAGGTCATTATAGAAGTTCCAGAGTCGGAACCAGAAGTACTGGAAACACTTGTGGAAGGTGCTTCGGAAGCCAATGATCCAGCGTTCGTAGAGACGCCAGAAGTCATTGAACCTGAATTACATCTTGAAACAGAAGAACCTGAACCAAACCGAAATAGTTTGGTCGAGCTGATAAGTAATCGTTTCGCTAACGAGCGAGACAAGGCCCGCGCTCGGTCGGAGGCGATGGTTCAGAAAATCAGAGACCTATTTGATGAGATTAAGTCAAAAGAGGCGTTAGGTGTTTCCTCCGCAGTTGCGGTAGCAGCTTGGATTGCACTCTGTTCAATCATTTTCGTTCTCGCAACGTGCACGCGACTACGAGGACCTTTGGGTTTCAGCAAACTAACGGGATATACGAAAGACGCCCTGTGGACTGCATTCAGTGGAGTGTTTGTGGTTGTTGCAGTAGTCCTACTTGGCTATGGCGGGAAAAAGACATGGCAGGTTAGAGCATTGATTACAGGCGGTGCAGTAGGGGCTGTTCTGGCTGCATGCTTTGTCTGGTTTGACGACATTAGAGCTGCAATTCGAACAAGCGATGGAAGACCTGTAGCCGCAGTAATCTTGGCAGTTCTTACCCTTGGTCTTCTTGGGGTAGCGGTTTTCAGAAATTTGAATAGCAAATCTGAAGTTCGCAAGCAGTTGGGCAGAGTGTTTCTATTGGTTGCATCTGTCTATCTGTTAATCAGCCTGGTTCTATGGCAATGCATGGAGAATTCTGCGTTGCAAACTGCCGAAAATTCAACACGCTCAAAAGCCCTCTGGGCTGTATTGATCATTGCTGGACTGATGCTGCTTTCCTGTCTGGGAATTGTTGCTCTCGTGCAAATCCGAGAGCGTTTGAGACTGCGCAAGAATGCGGAAATTCTTGAATGGTGCAAGCAAGAGCTTGAAGTGAGCGTTGAGGCTGAACGCAGGTTGGCTGCTGCTCAGACACAATGGTCAGCAACTGGTGCTGTGCTTTCACGTCTGCTGACGCATCCATTGGGAGCGATGGATGTTTCAACAGATGAATTGATTGAGAATTTGAGCTCAGATGAATCGATTCTGAAATACGATGTTGCACGTTTGATACTGAATGAACAAGGTGCAGCGGGATTGGTTGCTCGTTTACGGCGTCACTTTGTGGAGCCTGGTTGGCTTGGACGACAGTATGAAAAAATGGTGAGAAGATTCCAAGAACAAGCAGCCTTCAGGTCAGGAAATCGAATCGAAGATCTCATTGACCGCAGGCCTGAAATGGATCCTGCAGTCAATACTGTTGATCGAGCAAAGAGCGGCATGGCCACCGGAGACAGATGGGATTTTGCCCGCAGTGTCTTCGACGGTGAATATGACCAGGAACTTGGACAGGTTCCAGAACAGTTGGATCTTGAAGAGGTGTACCAATCTGTGTTAGACAACCCAGGTTCATATGAGTTGGTTGGGTCACAACTTGAAGGTGCTTCGGCGCGTCAATTCCTGGAACAAGTTCTTCCTGCTCCACGTGTGGATCTTGCAACAGGCTTAACAAAACGCGTTTTCACTGGCAGCGACGATTCGCGGAAAATGACTTCCGAAGTGTGGTGGCCACAAGACATCCTTGGTGAGCCAAATGTGAATTCAGAACAAGTCGTAGTCAATCAAAGCAGTTCGCAACTCTCGTCATTCTTTGCTGGTGCTGTGATGCTTGTCGGTATTCGTGTCGACTTCTCAGAGCCTTTTGCCTATTTCGATTGCGAAGGAGCAAAAGAGGCTGAGAAGAAGGCATTTCCAACGAGTTTCGATGAAGGTTCGCAGAGTGATTTCTGATGGATCAATCACCGTGGTCGCGTAAGGTTCCGCCGAAACCTCCATCGGGTCCGAATGGGCTCCCGGGATTAGGGGGAAACATAGGAGCTAGTCAGAATTCGACGGTTCCTTCCCCTCCAAACCGCCCACCAGGGGCATCTGGACCAAGCAACACAACGCCCTACAAGAAGCCAGATGGAAAGAAACGAAATGGCTTTAAGATCCCCGATCTGAAGCGAACTGCAATAGTTCTATCAGTCATTTTCGCCCTAGTTGTTGGTGGTGTACTAGTACGCAGTGTGCTGAGTAGTAGTCCAAACGAAAATCCATCGGTAACGGATTCAACAAATGATGAAGGCGTTACTGGTTCTACGCTGCCTCCGATTGGTTCTGAAGCTGGGAAAGCTAACTGGGACGCTCTTGCAGGATCAGTTGTGTTTATCGAGGCAATGGATCCATGCAACTGGCGAGGCTCTGGAACTTTGGTGCTGGATGGAAGCTACGTGCTTACTAACGAGCATGTTTCATCAGATGGTAGATGCACTTTGATAATTGGATTAACTGATGGGCTTTCGTCTGAACCGTCGGGAGATATTGAAGCGATAGTTGTTGCACGTGATCCAAACATCGACTTGGCGGTATTGCGGCTTATCGATAGCAATGGAAATCCGCTCATTCCTGTTGGACACAATCCAGTATCGATCGATTACGGACAGCCTTCACTTGGCTCGAAGTTCACAACGCTTGGTTATCCAGCATTGGGTAGTTATGAAGCGGGCATGACAATCACGTTTACGAGTGGCGACTTTGCAGGCATCGATAACAGCGATGGTGAGTTTTACAAAACCACTGCTCAAATGAGAGGTGGTGTCAGTGGGGGAGCGGCATTCAATGAGAGTGGTTTGTTTATCGGTATTCCAACCGCTGGGCTCATAGATGAAGACTCTGGTGACGCTGTCGGGATAAATCTGATCCGGCCAGTTAAGTATGCGAAACCTTTGCTAGAGCAAGCGCAATCCAATCCTCTGAGCACATCTGGAGGTTCGGAATCAGGTTCGAGTTCTAGTGGTGGGGGTTATGAAGAAACTCAAACCGATCCACGATTTCGAACTTGTAAAGACGCAAAAGCAAATGGTTATGGACCGTATTACTCAGGATTCGATCCTGAGTATGACTGGTATATCGATGCAGACTCAGACGGGAAAGTCTGCGAGTAGCTTCCAAAATTTCGTACTAGCTAGATTTCCCAATCATCGCGCCTGATCCAAAGTCCGGTGATGAGCAAACTGGAAATTAGCCCTACAAGTAGAGACGGAAAGAAAAACAGAAAGTCCATTGAGATTCCGATTCTGGGATTGCCAGGAAGAATGTCTCGCAGCTGAATGGTTCCAAGTACTGAAGCTGCGGACCAAACCAATGCCTGCATGCTTGGTGGTCTGCGTCGGAACCAGATTCCAGCGGTAATCCATGTGAGGGTTAGTGCGCTGATTACACAGAATATTCCAATGATTATCGAAATCGTCTTTACTGCAGTTGAGCGCGTGAATTTTGCTTCAAAAGAGATGAGGCCACGCTCACGCTGAGATTCAATTCCACTTTTCGCATAAATGTCACTTACTTGGTCATCCTCGTAATTGGCTGTTCGTTTATAGCTAACGTGAAAACCAGGGATCGGCGTTGTGTAGAAAAAATCAAAAGTATTGATTTCTTCAAAATCATCCTTGTTGTTGTCTGGCGAATTATCTATTTCCACCCAAGCAAAGGTGTCAAGTACGTATGAGTCGAACGGGTATCGAGCATCATTCGCAGCCCCTTCACGCCCATTACTAAGTACATCAAAATCTTGAGTGATAACACCCACTGAAGAAAATGAATCATAGACAATAAAATTTTCACCAGAGATGCCATCAATCCAAACCTGAATCGGAAATTCTTTAAGAACCGCTGAGCTCGAAAAGGTACTTGCAAGTTCGGGTGTAGGCCAAGGAAAAATTTTGAATTTTGCGGTTTGAGCCTCTGGATCGAAACTCACGGCCTGAAACAGTAAGTTGACAGAATCAACATCCGAGTCACGATCTGCAGGGTTTATGGCCCCAAATTCGTCTTCGACCGAAACGTCAACGCTATTAAGACCGCGGTTAACCAGAAATAAAGCGGGAATTGAAGCAGGAATAAGAAGAAAAAGTAAAACGAAACGAAGAAGTCTCAGGATACGCAACTTGGAACGTGAAGAATTATCTGCATTTGACTCAACTGATTCCACGAAAGCCAATATATCCCAATTATGGATCTATCTATTCGATTCCAAAATCTGACTGGATCTGAATCAAAAATTGGTCAAACTCCTCCTCCCAAATTGCAAGTGCAGTTCTCACATCGTCAGCCAGTTCCATTCCTGCCATGTGCCACATCATTCGTTGGTGCAAGCTAAAAAATCCATCCTCGTACTCCGGGTTTCCCGTTTCTGAGTTGCATTCCACAGTCACCACAGACAGATGGTTATTCTCGTGCCATTTATTGGCTTCGAGATAAGGGTTTTCCTTCGTATATACGTATGTCGAAATCTCAAATTCTTCAAAATATGGCCCAGAGAACCCCAAGTACAGATACCACTCCAATTCCTCTTCGGTCGTAATGATGATCGAAGCACATTCCCCAAATTCGCCTATTTCTACTGACCGCAGCCTGGCTGAGTATCCAAGTTCGAGGATGCAGTCCAGTATTTCTGCTGCTGTAAATGGTGTACTGATGATGGGTCTCCCTGTTTTCGTCGCCGGCTTTCGGTTTGAGTCCAGCACTATAAGCAGAGAAGTAACACGGTTTGCAACCTGCGGTGTTGATTCCTTGACTGCATAAGAATTTAGCTCGACTGTGATTTTGGGATATTCGATTAGCCTATCGACAACGACTATGAAGGAAAAAATCCAGAAGGGCATCTTCGAAGACCTGATTACTAATGGTCTGCGTGTGGAGATCGAAGGCATTCCGCCAACCTTGATTGTTGAAGAAGAGGAAGTAGATGCAGCGGAGTTGCCGATTCGATTGAATCGCCATTTGTCGAAAGTCCTCCTTAGGGCCCTTGAGTCATTTTCTGAAAATGAAGTGTTGCGTTTAGGGCCAGATTTAGTAAACGAAATCATCAGAAAAACTCGAGAAATCACCGATGGAGAAGATTTACTGCTAGATCAAATTTCAGCCGAACCCAGAATTCTCAGAGAGATCTCGGCGAAGATGCCAAATGGAGAAGCCCAAAAAGTTGAACGACCCATAACGTCACTCAATGAAACAACATTTTTGACAAATGCAAAAGGCGAACCGCAACTACTTAAGCAAATCGAATCAGAGATTGCATCTGCAAGAACGATTAATGTTTTGATGGCATTCGTTAGATGGGCTGGAGTCAGACCAATATTGCCAAAGTTGAAAGCTCATATTGATACAGGTGGAAGAATTCGGTTGATTACCACTATCTATACGGGCAGCACTGAACAACGAGCTCTAGATGCCCTTGCCTCAATAGGCGCTGAGATAAAGGTCTCTTATGACACAACGCAAACGAGACTTCATGCAAAAGCTTGGCTTTTCGCCAGGGAGAGAGGTATCTCAACTGCATACATAGGTTCGTCGAACATGACTGCATGGGCAATGGTGGACGGTGTCGAATGGAATGTTCGGATATCCGAAACCGCTAATCCGGACGTTATTCAAAAATTTCATGCTGTGTTCGAAAGCTATTGGGAGTCATTGGATTACAAAACTTATGATTCACTTGAGTTCGCTGAAGCCATTGATATATCTGATGTAAGCAAAACCAAAATCGACCTATCACCGATTCTAGTAGAGCCCTATCCGTTCCAACAAAGATTGCTGGATGACCTAGTCGCATCCAGGAACGCAGGCTTTCATCGGAACTTGGTTATAGCTGCAACCGGAACTGGGAAAACCGCTGTATCTGCTTTTGATTTTGCTTCAATCGTCTCAAGTGGTGCGCAATGCAGGTTGTTGTTCGTTGCGCATAGAAAGGAAATACTGGATCAAAGTAGGCGAATGTTTGCTCAAGTTTTGCAGGATCCAAATTTTGGAGAGCTATGGGTCGATGGCGAGAAACCAAAAAGATTCGAACAGGTTTTTGCATCAGTACAGACTCTGTCGAATCTGGATTTCTCCTCAATTTCACCAAATTATTTTGATGTGATCATTATTGATGAAGCCCATCATGTGACTGCGCCAAGTTACCAAAAGATCATTGATTACTTTAAGCCAAGAGAGTTCGTTGGACTTACAGCGACACCAGAGCGAGGTGATGGAAGCAGCATCTTGAGCCATTTTGATGATCGGATAGCCGCCGAACTTCGGATTTGGGAAGCAATTGATCAGCAATACTTATGCCCTTTTGCTTACTTTGGCATACGGGATGGTGCAGATTTGTCTGGTCTTGCCTGGCGTCGCGGAACGGGATACGACGTAGAGGAGCTAACCAATGTCTATACGTCTAATCACCAGTGGATATCGCTAGTGATCCAGCAGGTGAATCAGAAGATCCTCAATTATTCATCCATGCGCGCAATCGGTTTTTGCGCGTCGGTAAGACACGCTCGGTTTGTTTCTGATCAATTCACTAAGGCTGGAATCAAATCAGTTGCATTAACTGGCGAAAGTGAGTCGCAGGATCGTATTAGTGCTATCAGTGATTTAAAGGATGGAAAAATCCAAGCCATTTTTACGGTCGATCTCTTTAATGAAGGAATTGACATTCCAAACGTAGACACACTTTTACTGATGCGACCAACAGATAGCCCACTATTGTTTATGCAGCAAATTGGTCGAGGACTCCGAAAGTCAAAGAATAAAACTATTTGTACAATTTTGGACTTCGTTGGCCATCATAGAAAAGAATTTCGCTACGAAAATCGATTCAAAGCATTGGTTGGTGGAACGCGCAAAGATTTAGAACGAAACGTTCAGCTTGGGTTTCCATTTCTCCCAGCTGGCTGCCAGATCAACTTAGATTTTCATTCTCAGAGTGAGATATTAGATAGTTTGAAAAATTCGTTACCTACTCAATGGACGAAGATGGTCCTTGAGTTACGATCAACCGGCGATGTGCCATTGAAGGAATTTATTGAGCAAACCGGACTCACTCTTGAAGACATCTATTCAAATGGAAGGTCTTACACAGAGTTGCGACGTGCAGCTGGATTTGATAACGCTGAGATGCAAGACAAAGAAAAGACATTGCTCCGAGGTGTTGGACGAATTAGGCACATCGATGATTTAGCAAGAATACGAAAGTACAAATCCTTCCTTAGTTCTGACGAAATTCCAAAATTGGGGATTCTGAATGCCTTTGACCGACGAATGCTACGCATGCTTTCTGCAGCTGTTACTTCGGTTTTCAAGATGAATGGCGGCGATGAAGAGCTAGAGCTGATTTGGCAGTTTTCTTCAGTAAGGCAAGAGATTTTGTGGCTCCTCGACGTTTCATCCAAAGTTGTCGATGTTGTACATAGAGAATTTAGTGATCAGAGCGATATACCTCTTCGCATTCATGCTCTCTACAGCAGAATTGAAATACAAGCAGCGTTAGACGATCTTAAAGATGGTCGGATTAAGGAATTTAGGGAGGGTGTCAGGTTCTTGGACCACTTAAAGATGGATGTATTTTTATTTACGGTAGATAAGTCGTCATCTGGATTCTCACCGACAACGAGATATCGAGATTATGCGATTTCTCCCAAACTGATTCATTGGGAAAGCCAGTCAACAACTTCATCGACGAGCCCAACTGGAGCGAGATATATAAATCACGTGAAGAACGGGACCACGATTTTGATGTTTGGGCGTCATTCAAAAAATGATGATGCCTTTTGGTTTTTGGGTCCGGCTCGATATGTGAGCCATTCAGGCGAGTACCCAGTCGCGTTTACATGGCAACTTGAGTACGAGCTTCCAGTTGCTCTATTTGGCATTTTTGCATCGGCCGCATAACGGCTAGGTCTGAAGCTCTTAGATCTAATCTTCAAGCATGCAGTTTTCGGAGCTATTGAAGTTTGTGGAAACCGATTTGAAGATGAGCCATGTTTATCAACCGTTAATGATCAGTTTTCTGGTCAATTCCGGTGGTGCCGCGACGATTCGACAGCTCGCTCAGGAGTTTGCAATTGCCGATGAGGCAAGTATTTTGCATTACGAGAAGCGAATTAAAGAAATGCCTGTGCCAGTCCTCGCTCGTCATGGAGTTGTGTCCAAACGAGCTGAATTGATTGAACTCCAAGTGGAGAAATTGACGTATGCGCAGAAAGCTCAGATACGTGCCGCATGCGAGAAAAGGATCTCAGATTTTCTAGAAAAGAAAGGAATTGACATTTGGAGTGGACTACTTGAGATGGATCCAGTGCCAAGCACTGTTCGATATGACGTACTAAAGAGGGATCGAAAGTGTGCTCTGTGCGGTGCTTCACCATCAGCGGACAGTGATGTACGTCTTCATGTAGACCATATTGTTCCCCGTTCAAAAGGGGGATCAAATGACATCGGAAATTTGCAAACTCTTTGTTCGGAGTGCAATCTCGGAAAATCGAATCGAGATGACACGGCTTTCTTGGCCTCGGAGATCGAAGATTGAAGTGGGGAATCTGTGTGACAATGGCGCACTAGTCTCATTTCATGCTTGCATACTTGGCTTCAAAAGAGCAGTTTCTTAGAGATGCTCCAACTATTGAGGACATTGTTGCGGACCAGGTCAAGAAGAATCTAAACCTGAGCGTTGGTCCAGGTGAATATCAGGCCTGGAAAAATTCGCTTGGGAATGCAATGTCGCACGTGATGCTTGATGCGGGAATTCCCGATGATGCTGCAGTTGCGGTGGAGTATCGCCTGAATGGAAGAAAATTTCGAATTGATTTTCTTATCGCAGGACAAGATGGTGCTGGAAAAGAGTCAATCGTTATTGTCGAGCTAAAGCAATGGACTGATATTGACTATTCAGAATTGCGAAATCATGTGCGCACCTTTGTTGGAGGCGGGCTTCGAGATGAACGGCACCCTTCCTATCAAGCTTGGAGTTATGCAAGCCATCTCCAGATGTATAACGAATATGTGTATACGAACCAGCTTCAAGTGAATGCTTGCGCCTATCTGCACAACTGCATGAGTAGCGAGGTAGTCGGCGCTGAACGTTATTTGGAAGAACTTGGAAGGGCCCCAGTTTTTATCAAGGGAGAAATTGAGGGGATTAGGGGTCTGATTCGCTCAAAGATTAAGACTGGCGTGGACTTTGAACTCTTGAGAAAGATTGATGCCTCGCC
>Ga0172373_10005379_pt1 | contig 17587 bp, 20 predicted proteins | sample Lak10m_2_FD_114546 | JGI IMG/M metagenome (GOLD analysis project Ga0172373, IMG submission 114546) | Freshwater microbial communities from Kabuno Bay, South-Kivu, Congo - kab_092012_10m | ecosystem: Environmental > Aquatic > Freshwater > Lake | place: Democratic Republic of the Congo...
GATCTGGTGCAGCTGCTGGGCCGGACAGTGGTGCTCTACCGACGCCATCCCAAGAAGCCGGTGATCGAGCTGCCGCGGCCCCATGGCGTGCCGGGCGACATGCCGCTGCCGACGCGGCGCGCGTCGGTCGATGACGACGCGGATGAGGTTGATTCAGCGGAGGAGGCGGGGGGCGACGACGAGGTCGATTGAGCCCGTCTGATCTTCGATTCTCCGTCGTGACTCCGCAGTCCTGAACTTGCCGACTGCCTGTCGCGACGCGCGCAATGCGTCCGGAGCCGAGTCACATCCCTTCGTTCGAAGGCGAAGGCTTTGTCATATGTTTTGATGTCGAAAACATATCGGCATCATATCCATCGTCGTGATGGGGAGTCACTCCGCCGAGTCGATCCGGCTGGTCTCCTCCAGTTCGCGTCCCGCCGTCTCCGCGACGAACCGACGTAGCAGGAGCAGCGCGATCAGCGGCCCGATGCTGCTGGAGGCGATCACGATGCCCCAGCCATGCCGCGCCGCCACCGGTCCCGCTAGGATCGGCAGCAGCACCGCGCCCAAGCGCCCGAGCAGGTTGTTGCTCCACGCAAAGGCGTCAGCGCGCAGCCGGGTGGGGAACAGCTCGGTGGTGATGGCGTTGAGCAGCGGCAGCACCGCACTCGCGCCGACGATCCCGCCGCCCAGCGCCAGCGTGAGCGCTGCCGGATGGTGCAGCGTGTAGGCACCCGTGACGGAGAGCGCCGTCCCCGCGAGCAGCACCACCGCGGCCCGTCGACGTCCCCAGCCATCCAGCAGCCGGCCGACGAGGAAGACGAGCGGCAGCGCGCCCACCGCGGCCAGTGTCATCGCGCCGGCCACCTGCGGCTCGCTCCAGCCGCGCTCGCTCATCACGAACCGCTTCCAGAAGGTGACGGCGTTGCTGGTGCAGAGGTAGGTGAGCCCCCAGAGCAGCGACATGAGCCACAGCCGGCCGGCCCACGGCGTCGCGAAGATCGCCCGCAGCGGCCCCGGCGTCGTCGGCGGCTCGCGGGCAAAGCGCTCCGTCTCGCGCAGGTTGCGACGCCAGATCGCGAGCAGCAGCAGCGGCAGGCTGCCCAGCCAGAAGACACCCCGCCAGCTGCCTGTCATCTGCACCAGCAGCGGCACCAGGCCGGCGCAGGCGATGCCCCCGAGGCTGCTGAGCGCCTGCACCAGCCCCAGCGCAAAGCCGCGGCGCGAGGCGGGGAACTCCTCTGCCACCACCACCATCGACACCGCCCACTCGGCGACGAGGAACCCCTTGGCCAGCAGCTGCAGCAGGGCGAAGCCGAGCGGGCCGGGGGCGAGCCCGGAGAGCGCCGAAAAGAGCGTGTAGCCCGCGATCGTCCACGACAGCACGCGCCGACGCCCGACGCGGTCGGCGTGACGCACCAGCAGGCACGACAGCAGCGGCCCCAGCTGCACGGCCCCGACGACCAGCCCCTCCCTTGCGGCGCCCAGGCCGAAGTCCGCCGAGATCCGCGGCAGCAGCTGCGAGAGCGCGAGGCTGTCGAACCCTTCGAAGAAGCTCGCGACGCCGAGGAACAGCACCAGCCGTCGCTGATAGGACGTGAGCCGCTCCGGCGCGGAGGCGACCGCGTCCGTGGTCATGACGCCGCGCTGTCCAGGCGCGCCCGCCGCTCGGCGATCGAGGCCGCGTCAAAGCGCATCGGCCCCTGCGTCGCCTTCGGAGGCGGCCGGTCGAAGTCATAGAGCGACTCCAGCGGCACGTTCCGGTAGTGCTCGGCCCGGGCCGCCATGCGGGCCAGCGTCCAGAGCAGCTCCTGAACCGGCTCGCCCGTGCTGTTCCGCACCGCGCGCAGGATGCGGCGCCGCAGCTCCGCCGGGTGAAACAGACACGCCGGCGACAGGTGCAACGCGCCGTGCCACGGCACCAGACGGCCCTCGAACAGCTCGCCGCTGCGCAGGCTGGCATGCGCCTCCGCGCGCCCCAGCCGGTAGTCGGCGCCGGTGAGGTGATTGCGCAGCCGCGGTGTCTCCCCCGTGGCGCGGACCTCGAACAGCCCGTGAATCGTGCGACAAAATCCGCGTGCGTCGGCGCGCTCCGGCGCGGTGGCGCGGCTCTCGGCAAAGTGGCGCGCGGGCGTCAGCTGGCGCCGGTCCAGAGGGCGATCGAACACCATCCAGTCGAGGAACGCGTGCGTACGGACCTCGTAGGTGCGGTCCTCGACGAACGTCTCGCCGCTCATCGCCGCGTGGGCCGCCCGCGCCGCCGAAAGCTCCGCAGCGTCGCTGTGCGCGACGGTGTGATCCAGCAGTGCCTCGAACAGCGCTGCGTAGGCCGCCTGCATCGACACGCTCCCCGAGCTACGCCGCCTGCTGCATCAGCCGGGCGAACCGCGCGAAGAGGTGGGTGGCGTCGGACGGTCCGGGGCCGGCCTCCGGGTGGTGCTGCACGCTGAAGGCGCGCTGGTCGGGCAGCTCCAGCCCCTCGATCGTCCCGTCAAAGAGCGACCGATGCGAGACGACCGCCTTGCCGGCGAGGCTGGCCTCGTCCACCGCGAAGCCGTGGTTCTGTGCAGTGATCTCCACACGCCCCGAGGCCAGCTCCTGCACCGGGTGGTTGCCGCCGCGGTGGCCGAACTTGAGCTTGTAGGTCCGCGCGCCGATCGCCAGCGCCAGGATCTGATGTCCGAGACAGATCCCCAGCAGCGGCCGCTTGCCCAGCAGTCCGCGCACCAGCTCCTGCGCGCCCGGCACCGCCGCCGGGTCGCCGGGGCCGTTGGAGAGCACGATACCGTCCGGGTTGCCAGCGAGGATCTGCTCGGCCGAGGTGGTGAACGGCACCACCGTCACGTGGCAACCGGCGTCGACCAGCTGCCGCAGAATGCCCCGCTTGACGCCGAAGTCGACCAGCGTCACGCGATGCGGGAGGCTGTCGGGCGGCGGCGGCTGGCCCGGCAGCACGCGGGGCGTTGGCTCTGTCCACTCGTACGGCGTGTGCGTGCCGGCAATGCTGGCGAGGTCCTGTCCCTCCATGCCTCCAGCGTCGCGCGCCTGCTGCACCAGCGACTCGGCGCTGGCGCCGGGGAGGGTGGAGAGCACGCCCATCTCAGCGCCGTGGGTGCGCAGCTTGCGGGTGAGCGCGCGGGTGTCGATGCCCGCGATGCCGACAAGGCCGCGCTCGGCGAGCCAGCCGTCCAGACCGGCCCGCGCCCGCCAGTTGGAGGGCTCGGGGCAGGCGTTGCGGACGATGAGCCCGACGGCGAGAGTACGGCCGGCCTGCGCGTCCAAGTCGGAGAAGCCGTAGTTGCCCTGCTCGGGGTAGGTCATCGTCACCAGCTGTCCGGCGTAGCTGGGGTCGGTGAGGATCTCCTCGTAGCCTGTCATGCTGGTGTTGAACACCACCTCGCCGGCGGAGCTCTTCTCGGCTCCCAGCGCCTGTCCGCGGTAGACGGTGCCGTCGGCGAGAGCGAGCAGTGCGGTGCGCATGCGGTCTCCGGTTCGGCCCGTGAGGAGTCTCGGCCGAGAGGCGGCGCGGATAGCATCAACCTCCCGCGGCGTGCAATACCGACGCGGGCGCGATCGACGTCTCTCGACAGGCCGCATCGCTCGTATGCGATTCACGACGCGTTCCGCCGCGGGGCGCGATCGTCACCAGTCTTGACCCCGCCGGAGCGGTGCGACTATGGTGCGCGCCCTTCGTCCTGACGCCTCTTCCGGCGCCATCGGCGAGCCGGGATGCGCCAAGAGGCCCTGTCGGGCCCCCCGGGCAGCGGGAGCGTTGAGATGTACGCCATTGTTGAAACGGGTGGAAAGCAGGCGCGCGTGCGCCAGGGCGACACCATCAAGGTCGAGCTCCGCGCCAGCACCAAGGCCGGTGACAAGGTCCTGCTGCCGGTGCTGCTGGTCGGCGAGGGCGAGAACGTCAAGGTGGGCACGCCCCACGTCGACGGCGCCAAGGTCGAGGCCGAGGTCGTCGGCCACGGCAAGCACCGCAAGGTGTGGCACTACCGTACGCAGGAGGAGGGCTGGGATCGCATCCGCGGCCACCGCCAGCAGTACACCGAGCTCAAGATCACCCAGGTGCAGGGCTAAGGCCCTCCCGCGCTCCCCGCCGCCGCGCCTGTCAGGCCGGTCCGAGCGGGCTTAGAGGATACCCTCCATGGCTCATAAAAAAGGGCAGGGCTCCAGCCGGAACGGACGCGACTCACGCGGGCAGCGGCGTGGCGTCAAGGTCTTCGGCGGCCAGGCCGTCATCCCCGGCAACATCATCATCCGCCAGCTGGGCACCGTCGTGCACCCGGGCCGCAACGTCGGCATGGGCAAGGACTACACCATCTTCTCGCTCATCGAGGGTCAGGTGAAGTTCGAGCGCGTCGGCAAGGACCGCAAGCGCGTCTCGGTCTACCCGTTCCCCGAGCTGGCGGTCGAGGCTGCGGCCGAGGCCTAGAGCCTCGCGCGCGCTGACTCGACAAGCGCATCGATGCAATCGACCCGGGCCGCGGCGGCGCTGAGACAGCGCGTCGCGGCCTTGGTTTTGGAGGTCGCATGGGGCTGGTGCCGTTCGGTCGCTGGCGGGTCGGGTTCTGGGTGGTGGCGCGCGGCATCTCCGCGACCGACGAGCTGCCGGCCGGGATCAGCCCGCGTGTCTTCGGGACGCCCTCCGACGACGTGCGCTGTCTGGTGGTCGCCGCGGCCGACGACGCCGGTCAGGTGCGCTGGGCGGTGCACCTGCATGCCAACGGCGCGGCCGTGCTGCTCGAGTTCGGCGGCGGGTTGCTGGCCGGCATGGGCCGCACGCTGGTGCTGCTGGACGAGGCCGGCGAGCCCCGCTCGACGCTCCAGCTGGAGGATGAGGCGCTCGCGGCCTGGTCGGTGGGCGCGCAGCTGCTGGTGGCCGGCCCCGGTCGGCTCTGGATGCTGACGTCCGACCTGACGGTGCGCTGGACCCGGCCGCTGTCGGGCGACCGGCTGCACCTGCTGGGCACCGACACGGCGGCCGACGGCGCGGCCCAGGCGCTGCGGGTCGTCTCGATGACGGGCGATGACTGGACGGAGCGGCTGCTCGACCCGCGCACTGGCGCCTCGCTCGATGGACGCTGACCGATCGTGACGGCGGCCGAGCGGCCGCACCGGAGAGAGTGCCCCGATGTTCATCGACGAGGTCAACATTTACGTCAAGGCCGGTGACGGCGGCTCCGGCGCGGTCGCCTTCCGCCGGGAAAAGTACGTGCCGCGCGGCGGCCCCTCCGGCGGCGACGGCGGGAGCGGCGGCAGCGTCTGGTTCGTCACCGACGAGAACCTCACCACGCTGCTGGAGTACCGCTACAAGAAGGAGTTCAAGGTCATCAAGGGAGAGAACGGCTCCGGCCGCGATCGCAACGGTCGCGGCTCCGACGACCTGGAGCTGCGCGTGCCGGTGGGCACCGTGGTGCGCGACGCCGCCGACGGCCGGGTGCTGTTCGACCTCAACCGGACGGAGATGCGGGTGCGCGCCGCCCGCGGCGGTCGCGGCGGCCTGGGCAACATGAACTTCGCCAACAGCACGCGTCAGGCGCCCACCTTTGCGCAGGAGGGCATGCCCGGCGAGGAGCGACAGCTCAAGCTGGAGCTGCGGCTGCTGGCCGATGTCGGCATCGTCGGCTTCCCCAACGCCGGCAAGTCGACGCTCATCTCGCGCCTCTCGGCGGCCCGCCCCAAGATCGCCAACTATCCGTTCACCACGCTGGTGCCCAACCTGGGCGTCGTCAACTACCGCGACGAGCGGTCGTTCGTGGCCGCCGACATCCCCGGCCTGGTCGAGGGCGCGCACGAGGGGCTGGGGCTGGGCCATCAGTTCCTGCGCCATGTGTCGCGCTGCCGGGTGCTGTGCCACCTGGTCGACTGCGGCGGCGAGGAGGGGCGCGACCCCTGGCACGACTACGAGGCGATCAACCGCGAGCTGGCGCTCTACTCGCCGCGGCTGGCCGCCAAGAAGCAGGTGGTGGTGGCCACCAAGCTCGACCTGACCGACGCTGACGAGCGGGCGGACGTGCTCGAGGCGGAGCTTCGCGCCCGGGGCGTGACGCTGCTGCGCATCAGCGCTGTCACCGGTGCCGGCCTCGCCGCGGTGCTGGACGCGCTGGTGCACGAGCTGGACGCGGCCGGTCCGCCCGAGCCGGTCGCCGCCGAGCACTGGGACGAGGCCGGTCCGGCGTCGGGCGGTCTCGACACCGACGTCATGGACGAAACTGTCGCCGACGCAGATGTCGTGGACGAAGCTGTCGCCGACGAGGATGATGTGGACGAAGATGTCGCGTCGTCCGAGGAAGGGCCGTCGTGAGTGCGGTCGACCGATTCTCGTTCGAGGCGCTGCGCGGCATGCTCACGACGCATCGTCGCGACCGGATCGACCACGCTGTCCGCCACCGACACAAGGGCATCACGGTGGTGGTGGAGGATATCCGCGACCCGCACAACCAGGCGGCCGTGCTGCGCACCTCGGAGGGGCTGGGGCTGCTGGAGGCGCACGTCATCGACACGCCGGACCATCACGGCCGCGTCGATACGTTCGACCCCTCGCGCGGCGTCACCAAGGACGCCGACAAGTGGATGCGGATCCACAAGCACCGCGCGGTCGAGCCGTGTCTGGAGGAGCTGCAGCGGCAGGGTTTCGCCATCTACGCCGGCGCGCTCGACGCCACCAGCGTGTCGCTCTACGACCTGGACGTTCAGCGGCCGTGCGCGTTCGTCTTCGGCAACGAGCATCGCGGCATCTCGGAGCGGATCCGGGCGCGCGCCGACAAGCTTTTCGTCATCCCGATGCGCGGCTTCGTCGAGAGCTTCAACGTCTCGGTGGCGGCGGCCATCTGTCTCTCGCATGCGGTGCAGGAGCGGGCGCGCGCCGGCGTGACGACCGACCTCTCGGAGGAGGAGCGGGAGTCACTGCGCGAGGCGTACGAGCGCAAGAGCCTCGGCAAGCGGCTGCTCGACGCCGCCGCGCGCGCCGCGGCCGGAGAGTCGGCCGGCGAGTCGTCGGGCGAGTTGACGGGAGATCCGGCGGGAGCGTTGACGGGGCAGGACGACTGATCCTCCTCGCATGTGTCTGAATGGGCGTGCGACCGCGCACGTCCGCAGCATCACCGGCGCGATCGATCGAGTCCGGTCTGGAGGGGGCGTGATGAAGGCAGGGTGGACGAACCAACGGCTTGTGGCGGCGCTGTTCGCGCTGCTCGTGACGACCTCGACCGCCGGTGCGCAGCAGCCGGCTGCACCGGCGCTGCCTCCGCCGCCGACAGCTCAGAAGCCGGCTCAGACGGCGACCACCCCGGCGATGGATCAGGCCGCCGCCGAGCGGCTCGCCGCCAAGGTGCAGGCCTATTACGAGAAGAGCCGCGACCTGGTGGCCGATATCTCGCAGCGGTATCGCTACCGGGCGGCCGGCCGCACGCTCAAGGCGTCGGGCACGCTGGAGGTGCGCAAGCCGGGTCTCCTGCGCTGGTCTGTCAGCACCCCGTCGCAGCGGGTCTTCATCATTGACGGCAAGACGCTGCAGCTCTACGACGCGGAGGAGAAGACTCTCACCATCCGCGGAGACGTGGCGCGCGAGACGATGCCGGCCGCCGTGTCGTTTTTGTGGGGACAGGGGCAGCTGCTGCGTGACTTCGCGATCAAGCCGGCGCAGCGGCCGCAGGATGGCGCCACCGTCATCGAGCTGGTGCCGCGCCAGAAGCAGGCCGGCTTTCAGCGGCTCTACTTCGCCGTCGACCCGGCCACCGGTCAGGTGCAGGTGAGCGTGGTGATCGATGTCGAGGGCAACGAGAACCGGATCCAGTTCGCCAACGTCCGAACCAACACCGGCGTGGGCGACGCGCGGTTCAAGTTCGAGCCGCCGGCCGGCACGCGGGTCGTCCGCCCGTAGGCTTGCGACGCCGACAGTCTCGCCATCCTGCTTCATTTCAGCCGGATGCACTCTCAAGGCCTGCCGGGGAGCGGTCGCTCGTGCGGCTGCGATATACAGGCCGGTTTGCCAACGGGCGTCGCTGGGTTACGGTACGCGCCGCAGCGACGGCCGTTGTCGGCCGTGCTCCTTGTCGAGGTGACGGCACTTGTCCAAGCGCGATTACTACGAGGTTCTGGGGGTGGCGCGGACCGCGAGCGAGTCCGAGCTCAAGAGCGCCTATCGCAAGCTGGCGCACAAGTTCCACCCGGACAAGAACCCGGGAGACAAGGCCGCCGAGGAGTCGTTCAAGGAGGTGAGCGAGGCGTACGAGGTGCTCTCGAGCGCCGAGGAGCGCGCGCAGTACGACCGCTTCGGCCACGTGTCGCCCGGACAGGGCGGCGGGCAGGGGCCGTTCGGCGGCGGTGTCGACATCGGCGACATCTTCGGCGACATGTTCGGCGAGGTGTTCGGTGGCGGGCGTCGACGCGGCGGCCGCTCGGGGCGACGTCGGGGCGCCGACCTCCGCTACAACCTCGAGCTGTCGTTCGAGGAGGCGGCCTTCGGGACCACCTCGCGCCTGCGGATCCCCCGCAGCAAGTCGTGCGAGCCGTGCGAGGGCTCGGGCGCCAAAAAGGGCACCTCTCCCAAGACCTGCACCACCTGCGGCGGCGCCGGCGAGGTGCGGTTCTCGCAAGGGTTCTTTGCGGTGGCTCAGGCCTGTCCGCAGTGCGCCGGCCAGGGGCGGATCATCTCCGATCCTTGTCCCGACTGCCGCGGGCGCGGCAAGGTGGCCCACGAGTCGACCGTCTCGGTGCCGATCCCGGCGGGTGTGGACGACGGCGTGCGGCTCAAGCTGGACGGCGAGGGCGAGGCGGGCGAGCAGGGCGGCCCGTCGGGCGATCTGTACGTGGTGATCTCCGTCAAGGAGCACGCGCTGTTTCAGCGCAACGGCGCCGACGTCGTCTGCGACATGCCGATCTCGTTCACGCTGGCGGCGCTGGGCGGCAAGATCGAGGTGCCGACGCTGGACGGCAAGGTGGAGCTGACGATTCCGCCGGGCACCCAGCCGGGCCGCGTGCTGCGGATGCGTGGCAAGGGGATCGCCCAGCTCAACGGGCGCGGGCGGGGCGACCATCTGGTCCATGTGACGGTCGAGGTGCCGCGGCAGCTGACGCGCAAGCAGCGCGAGCTGCTGGAGCAGCTGGCCGAGACGATGGGCGAGAGCCAGCAGCCGGAGTCGCAGTCGTTCTTCGACAAGGTGCGCGAGCTGTTCGGCGCCGACCCGGCCCGCGAGCGGCGCTCGGCCGACGAGTCGTAGCCCGGCGGCCGTCGGGGGGGGGCGGCGGCCGCTTGCCCGCCTCGGCGGAGAGCGCCAAAAGCAGCCGCATTTCGCCACCGCGCTCTGTTACGCTCCCGCCACTTGTCCCCTGTCGAGGTGAGCGGATGGAGTCCCAGAGCGTCCCCTGCGCCCAGCCCGGCTGCGACGGTCGCGCCGGTCCCGACGAGACCACCTGCGATCGCTGCGGCCAGGCTGTCCCGTCGCCCTCGCCGGCCACGCGCACGCGGGGGCTCGGACTCAAGCGGCGCGGCATGGTGGGCGCCTGGATGCAGCAGGTGCGCGCTGCGGGCAGCGCCGAGTCGAGCGACCCGCGCGAGAGCCCCTGGTTCGTGGTGATCGACGGGATCCGCCGCGGTCCGTTCACCTCGTCCGAGATGGCGCTCTGCCTGCGGGCCGGGGTGATCACCGCCTCCACCTTCGCCTGGTCGCGCGGCATGGAGCGGTGGCAGCAGGTGCACGAGGTGCCGCGCTGGCAGGAGCTCTTCTCCAACCTGCGACCGCTGGCCGAGCCCAACGCGGTGCGGCGGCTGCCGCTCCCGGAGGTGCTGTCGATCGAGGCGGCGGGCTGTGCGCCGCGCGGCCGTGAGCCGGTGGTCATTCGGGTGCCGCCGGGGCGTTACGTCATGGGCGCGACGGTGGACGACGCCGAGGCCTGGCCGGACGAGACGCCGCACGAGGTGGTGCTCAGCCGCGGCTTCGACATCTTCGCCGTGCCCACCACGCAGCTGCAGTACATCTCCGTCTTCGGCACCAACCCGTCGCACTTTCCCAGCAGCCATCGGCCGGTGGAGCGGGTGAGCTGGTTCGACGCCGTCCGCTACTGCAACGCGCTCTCGCGTCTGCACGACCTGCCGGTGGCCTACGCCATCGAGGAGACGGACGACCCGGAGCGGCCGCGCGTGCGCTGGCTGGGGATCGAGCAGCCCGGCTGGCGGCTGCCCACCGAGGCGGAGTGGGAGTTCGCCTGCCGCGCCGGCGGCGCCTCGGCCCGGTACGGCGACATCGGCGAGATCGCCTGGTACGCGGAGAACTCCGACGGCGGCACCCACGCCGTGGGGCGCAAGCGGCCCAACGCGTGGGGGCTGTACGACATGCTGGGCAACGTCTGGGAGTGGGTCTGGGACTGGTTCGCCGACTACCCGGCGGTGCAGGTGGTCGACCCGGCCGGCCCGCTCGAGGGGGTGGCGCGCGTCATCCGCGGCGGCGGCTGGTACTTCGTGGCGCGCCTCGTGCGGGCCGGCGATCGCAACGCCTTCGACCCGGTCTCGCGCGACTACGGGCTCGGCTTCCGCTGCGTCCGGACGGTGCTTTAGCGCTGATCGATCCACGTGAGACTTGTAGGCATTTGCGTCATGGACGCGTGCGTCCACGACGCAGGTGTCTACAGACGCAGGTGTCTACAGACGCAGGTGTCTACAGATGCAGGTGTCTACAGATGCAGGTGTCTACAGATGCAGGTGTCTACCGGCGCGGATGTTGGTTCAGTCGCCCTCCGTGCGCAGCTCCGGCGGACGATGCACGATGCGCCCCTCGAGCCGCACGGCGCCCTGGGCGATCAGCGTCACGACGCGCGGGTAGAGCTGGTGCTCCAGCGCGTGGATCCGCTCCTCCAGCGCCTCGCGCGTGTCGTCATCGGTGCGCTCCAGACCCGCCTGCGCGATGATCGGCCCGGTGTCGGTGCCGGCGTCGACGTAGTGGATGGTGATGCCGGTGCGCCGCGCGCCGGCCGCCCAGGCGTCGTCGATGGCGTGCGCCCCGGGAAAGGCCGGCAGCAGCGACGGATGGATGTTGATCAGCCGCCCCAGCCACCGCTCGACGAACGGCGCCCCCAGCAGCCGCATGAACCCCGCCAGCACCACCAGCTCGACGCCGCGCGACTGCAGCAGCTGGTCCAGCGCCGCGTCGAACGCCGCCCGCGAGTCAAAGCCCGTGTGATCCAGCACCACCGCCTCGATGCCGGCCGCAGCGGCGCGGTCAAGCGCGCGGACGCCGGGCCGGTTGGAGACCACCAGCGCCAGCGTCCCGCTCAGCTCGCCCCGGCCGCGTGCGTCGATCATCGCTTGCAGGTTGGACCCCGACCCGCTCACCAGCACCGCGATCCGCATCGCCCGCACTCCTCGCTCCCGGGCCGGCGCCCGGGCAACCGCTACATCGACGCGATCACCGCGTCCGGCTCCGCCTCGGAGGAGGCCTCCACCCGGCCGATCTCCCACGCCTCGAAGCCATGCGCCGCCGCCGCGTCGATCGCCGTGCGCACGTCGCCCTCCGGCAGCACCAGACACAGCCCCAGCCCCATGTTGAAGGCATGAAACATCTCGGCCGGCTCGACCGGACCCAGCCGCGCGATCGCCTCGAACACCTCGGGCCGGCGCCAGCTGCGGCCGTCCACCACCGCGCGCGTGCCAATGGGGAACGGCCGCGGCAGGTTGCCCGGCAGTCCGCCGCCGGTGATATGCGCCAGCCCGTGCAGCGCCACCTTGCCCAGCAGCGCCTGCACCAGCTTGACGTAGATGTGGGTCGGCCGCAGCAGCTCGGCGGCGACGGTGCGGTCGGTGCCCGGCAGCGTCGCATCGAGCGCCAGGCCCGCCTTTTCCAGTAGCACCTTGCGGGCCAGGCTGTAGCCGTTGGAGTGGAGGCCGTTGGAGGCGACGCCGACGATTCGGTCGCCGGGGACGATGCCCGTGCCGTCGATGATCGCGGGCTTGTCGACGACACCCACGGCGAAGCCGGCGAGGTCGTACTCTCCATCAGCATAAAAGCCCGGCAGCTCGGCCGTCTCGCCGCCGATCAGCGCGCAGCCGGCGCGCACGCAGCCCTCGGCGATGCCGGCCACCACCTTCTCGGCAACGCCCGACTCCAGCTTGCCGGTGGCGAAATAGTCGAGAAAGAAGAGCGGCTCGGCGCCCGAGACCAGGATGTCGTTGACGCACATGGCGACCAGGTCGATGCCCACCGTGTCGTGGACGCCTGTCAGGAACGCCACCTTGAGCTTGGTGCCGACGCCGTCGGTACCGCTCACCAGCACCGGCTCGCGGTAGCGGTCGGTGGGCACCTTGACCAGCCCGCCGAAACCGCCGATGCCGGCCAGCACCTCGGGCCGCAGCGTGCGGCGGGCGTGCGGCTTGATCCGCTCGACCAGCCGGTCGCCCTCGTCGGCGTCCACGCCCGCGCCTCGATACGTCATGCTCATGGGGTCCGTCCTGTTTGTTCCTAATGCGGTCCTCACGGCGTGAGGCCGGCTCGAGTTCGTCCGCCGCGCGTGCCGGAGGCTCGCCAGCGAGGGCCGCGCATGATAGGCGACCGGCCGACGAATGGTGGGCATTTCCGAGCGGGAGGCGAGCGTGGCGCGGCTGAAGGGCAGGGAGCTGGACGAGCAGATCGCACGGCTGGTGGAGCCGATGCTGACGGTCGAGGGGTACGAGCTGGTGGACGTTGAGGTGGTGGGCTCCGGGCCCCGCACGATCCTGCGGCTGTTCATCGACAAGGCGGGCGGCGTGACGATCGACGACTGCGCCAGCGTGAGCGAGGCGGTCGACGCGATCCTCGACGTCGAGGACCCGTTCGAGTCGGCCTACACGCTGGAGGTGTCGTCGCCGGGGCTGGACCGGCCGCTGCGCAAGCCGGCGGACTTCGAGCGGTATGCGGGGCGCAAGGTGCGGATCAAGACCTACGGCCCGGTGGAGGGCGCCGGAGCCCGCAAGGTGTTCCCGGGCGTGCTGGTGGGGCTGGCCGGGAGCGTCGTGACCGTCGACGTGGACGGCACGCGGTTCGAGGTGCCGCTCGACGCGATCGCCAAGGCCAACCTCGACTGGGAGCCGGGGGCGGATTAGCTTCAGGTCAGGGAGGGGAGCGCATCATCCGTGATGCAGAAGAATGCTCTTGACGCCGCACGTCATGGTCGCGCATCGTGCAAAACGCTGGACGGCGGTCACAGTGTGATGCACGCTACAGACACGCTGCCGGTGGATCACAGGCCGGGGGGTAAAGGACGGTTACCGTGAACGTGGTGAAGGAAGTTGGCAAGAAGGTTCGTGTCCTCCGTACCGCTCGGCTGGGTCCGAAGATGACCCAGGAAGAGCTCGCTCAGAAGGCCGAGATCAGCGTCTCGTTCCTTTCGATGATCGAGCGGGGCGAGCGGGCTCCCCATCTCGAGACGCTGACGAAGCTGGCCGAGGCGCTCGAGGTGCCGATGACGGAGCTGTTCAGCTTCGACTCGGACCCGGAGCGACTCGATGCGCTCTACAAGCCGCTGGTCGACTACTGCCGCAAGCAGTCGATGACCCGCCGCGACGTCGACCGTCTGCTGGCGGTCGCCAAGTCGATCTTCTCCTGATGCACCGGCCCTGATCGATCCGATGACGGATGCCGTCTCCTGTTCGCGGGAGGCGGCATTCGGCGTTTCCGATCGCGAGCGGGTCGGTCCGTCCCCGTCGTCACGGTCGGGTTGGACGTGGCGCGGCCCTTGTCGCTCGTCGTGATCTCCTCTCGGATCACGCACGAGCTCCGAGCGCCGTCGTCGACGCGTTCTGCGTCGGCCGCCCGGCTTGCGAAAATCCGCGTGTATCGGCGGCGATACGTCGCGACGTTCGCCATTTGAACCCGTCGCGTCGAGCGATCCGAGGCGGATCGGGCATCCTCAGCCCAACAGCGCCTCGTACCGCTCGACGGCATGCGTGAGCATCGGGGCGCCGCCCCCGCAGCGGGCCAGCTGCTCGTCCATCGTGGGGTAGCCGCCCGGGCGCATGATCGCGAGCAACCACGGCGCCGCGGCCGGATTACGCCACCAGTCGTCGTCGAACCTGTCGCGCAGCAGCGTCGCGAGCTGCGCCTCGGCGGCCATCGCGCGCAGGTGTCGAGCGGCCTGCAGAGGCTCGTGCGCGTGGCTCCAGAGCAGCTCGGGCGACGGCGCCAGCGCCAGCTCCCGGTGGTGCTCGTCCTGCTGCTGTGCGACGACCTCCGCGTCGGCGCCGTGCTCCAGCAGCCGCAGGTGCCAGCGCCATTGCAGCGCGCTGCGCCGCGCGCCGTGCAGCTGCAGCAGTCCCCAGACGCGGCGCAGGTCGGGTGGGGCGTCGGCGTCCATCACCCGTCGCACGAACGCCGGTTGCGCCGGCAACTGCGCCAGCAGCAGGCCGGTGGCGAGCGGCACGGACGGATCACCGCCGTGACGGTCCTCGATCGGCGCATCCGGATCGACACCGGCCCGGTGGAGCGCCTCGCCCGCACACGACAGCAGCGTCGCCCAGTCGCGCAGGCCGCGTGCCCGGGCCGTGATGACGCGCGGTGGTCCGGCGCGCGTCGCCCAGGGATCGCAACGTCCGTTGGCCACGGGTGAGAGCAGCTGCAGCGCCGTGGCCGGCAGGCCGCCCGCCCGCAGCACCCGCGTCAGAATCGCCGTCGCGTCGCCGCGCGGAAACAGCCCCTCCCACGCCGGCGGCCCCGCCGCGTAGGCCCAGTCGTGCAGCGCCGGATCGTCCGACCTGATCCGCAGTCCGGTCGTCCGCAGCAGCCACCATCCGAGCACGTCCCGGTACATCGCGCCCGTCTGCGCCAGAAACGTCCCGGCCTCCTCGGCCAGCGCCGCAGGGTCCCATCCCTCCCAGCGCTGCACCGCCGCGGCCGGGCTGCTGGCGCCACACCGGGTGGCGGCGCTGCGCCAGCCGTCCAGCACGCCGTGACGCCACCCGTGCGCCGCCGCCTCGTGCCGGTCGATGCGCCCCGCCAGCGCGCTGCGGGCATCGCGTGACGGCTCGAACCGCAACGCCCGCGCCGCCTGCGCGGCGTCGAGCCGCTCTCCGGCGAGCAGCCCGTGGATCGCCGCGGACTGCTCGTGCCGCTCGAGCGCCGTCATCGCGCCGGCGCTGGCTGCAAGAGCCCGCAGCTGCCAGTGCAGCCCGCACAGGTGCTGCAGGCGGCGCGCGCGACGCTCCTCCCCGCGCTCAGCGGCGTTCCGGGCGGCCTCGTGGGCAAGCGACCAGGCGTCGGGGCCCAGAAGCTCCTCCCAGGGCCGCAGCAGCCCCTCCAGCGCGGTCGTCGCGCCGCCTGCCCGCTGCGCGTCCGAACGGGCGGCGAGCGTCTCCAGCAGCGACGCGGTCGACTCTCTGAGCTCCAGCAGGTTCATCGATGCTCCTCGTCCGGCCTCTGCGGCACGACGGACAACCGTCCGCTGCCGGCGATCTGCGCTTGTGGCGCGGCCCGGGCTTTTGTACAACCCCCAGCCTCTCTTGCGACCGCACGCTTATTCCGGAGCCCACATGCAGGCACTCAACATCGTCGAGAACCCGCGTTTCGAGAGCGAGAAGTACGGCAAGGTTCAGGTGGTCAAGAGCCCGCAGCTCGCGGTCGACGGCCTGTTCCTCAAGGCGGGCCAGTCGCTGGGGCCCACCCGCCTGCCGCAGCGCGACCGCGCCGTGGTCTGCGTGGCCGGGCGCGGCGAGCTGGTGCTCCACACCGACACCGTCGACCAGCGGATCGAGCTGACGCCGGGCATGGTGGCGATGGCGCCGCAGGGCACCTGGCACGCGCTGGTGGCCGGCGCCGACAGCGAGCTGGTGGTGACGGTGGCGAGCCAGTTCCCGGTGCGCGTCGAAGAGCGCGGCTGAGCATCGTCCCTCTGAGCGTCGCGTCGCCTTGACCCTCCCGTCAGGGTGGTTAAGAGACCGGCCGAGGAGACACACACCATGCCCATCTACGAGTACGAGTGCCCCACCTGTCGGCGGTTCGAGATCGAGCAGCGCATCTCCGCGCCCACGCTCGAGACCTGCCCGACGCCCGGCTGCGGCCAGCCGGTGCGCAAGCTGATCTCATCGACGTCGTTCGCGCTCAAGGGCGGCGGCTGGTACAGCGACGGCTACGGCAGCAGCGGCGGCAGCTCGTCCGGATCCTCCGGCTCGGGCGGTGCCAGCGCCGCAGCGGCCGGCTGCGGTGCGGCGGCGTGCGGGACCGGCGCCTGCAGTCCCAAGGCCGAGGCCTGACACTGACGACCGACAACCGAACCCCCAAGCGCTTGAGGCTGCTGGTGACCCGTGACGAGGTCGCCGGCGGCCTCTTCGCTTTGTTGTCGGGGCGTGGCGGACTGTCGGCGGAGCAGCTGCCGGCGGTGCTGGCGGCGGGCGGCATCGCGCTGGACGGGCGGCGGGTGGCCGGGTGGGATCAGCCGCTGCGGCCCGGCGCCTCGCTGGTGGTGACGCTGTCGGAGCGCGGGCGCAAGCCGGCGGGGGCGCCGACGCTCGACAGCGGCCGGCTGCTCTATCTGGACGAGGCGATGGTGGTGGTGGACAAGCCGCCGTTTCTGATGGCCCAGGGGACGGCCGCCGACGCCCAGGCCGGGCTCGACAGCGCCGTCTCACGGCTCCTGCGGGCTCGCGGGGAGCGGTCGGTCTTCGTCGGCCTCGTACACCGGCTGGACGCCGAGACGAGCGGAGTGACGGTGCTCGGTCGCACGCCGGCGGCGGTGAGCGCGCTGGCGGCGCAGTTCCGCCTCGGCAGCGTCTCCAAGAGCTACCGCTGCCTCGTGGGGGGCGTGCCGGGCTGGACAGGTCACACGGTCGACGCGCCGCTGGGCGCCGACCCGCAGCGGCCCGGCTGGCAGTGTATCTCGCCGCGCGGCCGGCCGGCGCTGACTCGACTGCAGTGCGAGGCACGGTTCGACGATGGCGCGGGACTGCAGGCGGCGGCGGTGGTGGCGCAGCCGGCGACGGGCCGTACCCATCAGATCCGCGTCCACCTCGCCTCGGCGGGCCATCCGCTGCTGGGGGACCGGCGGTACGGCGGCGCGCAGCTGCTCACCTCGGCGCGCGGTGATCGGCTCCTGGTGCCGCGGGTGGCGCTGCATGCGGCGTCGCTTGCGCTCACCCACCCGGACGGCCACCCGCTGCGGTTCGAGGCGCCATGGCCGACCGACCTGGCCGCGGTGGAGCAGACGCTGTCCGCGCTGTGCCGCAGCGCTCCAGCCGATTGATCCCACGCGCCGGACGCCGCAGCTTCCCGGAGGATCCACTCGACGATCCGCTCACGGGAGGCTGGCTTGGTATTGGACGAGGGTGCGGCGGCGGTGCGCGACTGGCTGTACGTTCAGAGCAAGGTGCGCGAGCTGGTGCGGGCGCACGAGCTGCGGCTGTCGGAGCCGTTCCTGCGGGCGCTCAACGAGCGGTTGGAGTCGGTGGTGCAACAGGCCTGTCGCCGCTGCCGGGGCAATGGCCGTCGCACGCTCGACCCGCTCGACCTGTGACGACGGCTCAGGCCTTGAGCGAGAACGGCGTGAAGTCGGTGTCGCGGTCGAAGAAGTCTTCCTTCTCGGCCTTCTTGAGACCGTTGACGACGACGTACGTGACGGGCGTGGCCACCACCTCCCAGCC